>Ga0209992_10000078_pt1 | contig 146576 bp, 141 predicted proteins | sample 2SBtaG_2_FD_182564 | JGI IMG/M metagenome (GOLD analysis project Ga0209992, IMG submission 182564) | Deep subsurface microbial communities from Kolumbo volcano to uncover new lineages of life (NeLLi) - 2SBTROV12_ACTIVE470 metaG (SPAdes)... | ecosystem: Environmental > Aquatic > Marine >... | reverse complement strand
AGACCGTCCGGGCGCGGGACTCACCCCGACCACGCCCCTGGCCCGACGCCGCCCGTTGTGCCCCTCCGGAGGGCGAGATGGGCCTGATCCGGTGGGGCAGCCCGGCGAAATTCGGGGGCTCAGCCCGCCCGTTGGAGGGGCCTTTGGTGCCGCTGGGGACGCGCTGCTGGTAGCCTCTGGCGCTGCGGGCGTCAGGAGCAATGAACGAGATCGGGCTCATCCTGGGGTTCCACCTCCACCTGCCACAGGGCATGCCCCGGGCTCGGTGGGACTGGCTGCATCGGGCCGCCCTCCGCCCCATGCTCGACACGCTCGCAGCCACGCCGGGCCCCCGGGTCGTGCTGCACCTGTCCGGCGCGACCTGGAGCCGGCTGGCGGGCAGCGAGCCGACCACCCTCCAGCGCATCCGCAGCCTGGTCGGTGGCAAGCAGCTCGAGCTGCTGGGCGGAGGCTGGTCCGGGGCCTTCCTGGGGGGTCTGCCGGACCGGGACGCCCTGAGCCAGCTCCAGCTGACGGCCCGCCAGCTCAAGCGCCGGGTCGGGGTCATGCCCCAGGGCGCCTGGCTGACCCATGGGGCCTGGGATCCAGGGCTGCCGCGTACGCTCTCCCGGGCGGGCCTGAGCCACGCCTTCCTGCCCGACGACGCCTTTGCAGCGGCCGGCATGCTGCCCCACGACCTGGACGGCCCGGTGCTGACGGAACGCGAGGGCAGCACGCTGACCCTGTTCCCCCTCGACGGCTCCCTGGCCGCGATGATCCCGGCCCGCCCAGTGCCAGAGGTCATCGACTACATGCGGCGCAGGGCGAGGGCGGACCTCACGGTCACCACCTGGTTCGGCGATCTCGAGGAGCTGGCGGAGAAGACCCGCAAGTCCGGCCTGCGCACCTGGCTGAGCCAGCTGATGCGCAAGCTGACCGCCAACGAGCACTGGCTCCGCACGATGTTCCCGACCCAGGTCATGCAGCGCCTGCCCCCGCGCCGCCGGGTCTACCTGCCCACCTGGTTCCCACCGGCCCTCGCCGAGAGCGCCCTGGCCCCAGGTGACGTGGACAGGCTGTCCGAGGTCCAGGCCGTGCCGGCGGCGGGGTGGGAGGCCTTCCTGGCCCGCTACGACGAGGCCAACCGGCTCCACAAGGCCTTGCTGCGCGTCTCCCGCGAGGTCCAGCGCCTGCGGGCCCACCTGCGCAAGACCGGCCTGGACGACGACGGCAAGCGGGCCCTGGAAAAGGCCACCGAAGCCCTGTGTCGGGCCGGCTCCTCCGACCCCCTCTGGCACGCCCAGGGGCGCTGGATGGGGGTCTACGACCCGGCCATGCGCCAGGCCGCCTGGAGCGCCGTGGTCGAGGCCGAGCGGGCCTGCAACCTGGTCCTGGGTGGACAGCACGCCATGCGGTGCGAGCGGGCGGACCACAACGGCGACGGCCGGCAGGAGGTGCTGGTGCGCACCCCTCACGTCGCGGCCATGGTCGAGCCCGAGCTGGGTGGCGCCCTGACCGAGCTGGCGCTCTGGGAGATGCCCGGCAACCTGCTGAACACCATGACCCGGCGCCAGGAGCTGTACCACGACAGCCTGCTGCGCAACGCCATGCTGCCGGCCCTGGTCGACGAGGAACCCGAAGAGGTCATCACCAACACCGAGGACTCGGTCCCGCCTCAGGACCCTGGGGCCTCTCTGTTGATCGAAGACGACGACGAGTACGAGTCCGGTCGCTGGGACCTGATCCAGCCCGGGGGTGAGCTGCCTCTGTGCGACCGCCTCCAGCAGGACCGCCGGGTGCGCACGTCCTTCGCGGACCACTTCCTGGGGGCCGAGACGACCCTGGAGAACCTGTGGCGCGGCCAGCACGCCGAGGAAGGCGACTTCACCCACGGCGCCTACAAGGTGCTGAATGCAGAGACCCAGGGGCAGGACGTGGTCTCCGTCCACCTGGCCCGGGAGGGCCTGGTCCGCCAGGCCGGCTCCAAGGGCGTCGAGGAGCGGCTGGTCCAGGTGACCAAGCAGTACACCTTCCACCGGGTCCAGGCCCGGATCGACGTGCGCTACGAGATCAGCAACCGGTACCACTCTCCGGTGCGCAGCACCTTTGCCGTCGAGCTCAACCTGGGCCTGGACGGACGGGTGGGGGACGCGGTCGCTATCAAGCTGGACGACGGTCGAAGCATCCCCGTCACAAAGCGCGGCAAGGTCGAGTCCATCCGTCAGCTGGCCCTGGTGGACAAGGCCCGGCAGCTGGCTGTGCGGCTGGCCGTGGAGCAGCCCGCGACCCTGTGGTTCTACCCCGTGGAGTGTGTGGTGGCGGGCCGTGGCGGTCTGGAAACGGTCTACCAGGGCCCGTGTCTGCTGCTCAGCTGGCCCGTTAGCCTCTGGGGCGAGGAGCGCGTGCGGCTGGACCTGTCGCTGGCGGTGCAGCTGCAGCGGTAGCACCGGGCTCTCCCGGAGATCTCCATGGCCGTCGGCAGCTTCGTCCTGGTCCTCCACGGGCACCTCCCCTACGTGCTAAAGCACGGTCGTTGGCCTCACGGGGAGCACTGGCTCTTCGAGGTGGCGGCCGAGACCTGGATGCCCCTGCTGGGCGTGATCGATGAGTGCCTGGCCCAGGACCGACGCTTTCCCGTGACCCTGGGGCTGACGCCTGTGCTGCTGGAGCAGCTCGCCCACGATGCCTTCAAGGGGGGCTTCGTGGTCTGGCTCGACGAACGCATCGCCCGGGCATCCCGGGACGAGGCCGAGTTCCGCAGCGCGGGCGAGCTGCACCTGGCCTATCTGGCCGGGCACTGGCGGGAGCACTACCAGGCGATGCTGTCCCGGTTCGAAGCGCTGGATCGGGACCTGCCCGCCGCATTTGCCCGCCACTGGGACCAGGGCGGCCTGGAGCTCCTGAGCTCGAACGCCACCCACGGGTACATGCCACTGCTCCTGCACGACGCGAGCTGCCAGGCCAACCTGCGGCTGGGACTCGAGACCTCAGAGCGCATCCTGGGCCGCCGACCCCGGGGCATCTGGCTGCCCGAGTGCGCCTACCGCCCAGGCGGGTCGTGGACGCCGCCCGTGCTGGGCGGTGGCGCACGCCTGCGCAAGGGCACGGATCAGATCCTGGCCGACGAGGGGGTCGAGTACACCTTCCTCGACAGCCACCTGCTGACGGGCTCCCGCTCCGAGGGCGTGCGCCAGGACGGGGAATTCCACAAGGTCTCCTGGGAACAGGCCGGCTGGGACCACGGCCGGGGCTGGCGCTCGCCGCTGGAGCCTCATCTGGCCAGCTCGGACGGCGGCGACGGCCGGCTGAGCGTCTTCGCTCGCCACCCCAAGGTCTCCGAACAGGTCTGGTCCGGCGAGGTCGGCTACCCCGGGGACGGGCGCTACCTGGAATTCCACAAGCGGCACGGCCAGGCGGGTCTGCGCTACTGGAAGGTGACCGGCCGCGACGTGGATCTGGGCGACAAGGCCGCCTGGCACCCCGACGACATTCCCGGAGCGGTGCACGGTCACGCCCAGCACTTCGCGGCCAGTGTGCGGGCCCTGCTGACCGAACACCGCGAGGCGACCGGCCGACATGGTGTCGTGGTGGCGAGCTTCGACGCCGAGCTCTTCGGCCACTGGTGGCACGAGGGCGTGGGGTTCTTGCGCGACGTGATGCTGGCCCTGCAGGCCGATCCCCAGGTCGACACCGAGACCGCCGGAGAGTTCCTGGACGGGCACCCCCCCGACAAGGTCTGCTGGATCCCCGAGGGGTCCTGGGGCGCAGGCGGGGATCACCGGGTCTGGCTCAACGAGGAGCTGCGCTGGACTTGGGAGGTCGAGTACCGCGCAGAGGAGCGCTTCGGCCAGCTGTGCCTGACCCTGCCGTGGCAGACCCACGCCCGGGTCCGAGGGGCCCTGGAGCGAGCGGGCCGGGAGCTGCTCCTGCTCCAGGCGTCGGACTGGCAGTTCGTCATCCACACCCGCGGGGCCCAGGACTATGGGCTGAAGCGCTTCGCCCTACACGCCACGCGCTTCGACCGCATGTGCGAGGTGGCCGAGGATCTCGCGGCGGGCAAGCGGCTCAGTCCGGTCCAGCGGGCCCAGCTGTCCGAGGTCGACACCCACGACGACATCTTCCCGGTGGGGCCCCTGCGGCTGGACCTGTGGGACACCGGCGACCTTGGCTGAGCTCCGACGGGACCCGCTGACCGGCGGGTGGTCCCTGGTCAGCAGCGAGCGTCGACGGCGGCCAGCTCACCTGGGGGACGAGCCCCGACCCACGCCCTGTGCCCTGTGCCCCGGACAGGGCTCGCCCCTGGAGCTTGCGCGGGGAGAGCGAGGCGTTCGCGTCGTCGCCCACGGTCGTCCCGCCCTGCGGGTCGAGCGGTCCTGGCGAGCCCCCCGGGGAGACTCGGCCCCGGCGGTGGGGGCCCACGAGGTCCTGATCGAGGGCGACTCTCACACCTGGGCGGGCTGGGCACCGCGGCGAGCCCTGCTCCACGAGCACCTGGTGCTGCTCGAGGCGCGCTGCCAGGATCTGGCCCAGGACGCTCGCCTGGTGTCGATGATCTGGGTGCGGGACCAGGACACGGGGCTGGCGCCCCCAGGCACCCACCCCCACGGACAGCTCTTTGCGCTGCCCGTGCCGTTGGCGGGTCCCCCCGTGCCGCGCCCGGCGCCCGACCGGACCCTCTGCTCGGCGGGCGACGCCCGGGCCGTGGTGGTGCCGGCACCGCAGCGAGACTTCCAGCTCGCCGTGTGTCCCGGCGAGTCCATGTCGGACACGGCCCAGGTTCTGTGGCGCACCCTGGTGGCGGTGGAGCAGGCGCTGGCATCCCCCCCGGTCAGCTGCGCCTGGACGCGACCTGCACAGGGTCGGCAGGGCGTGATCCTGGTGCAGCCGTGGCTCGAGCGGCCCGGTGGCCTCGACCTGGTGCCGCTGGGCTTTGCGACCTGGTCCCCGTCACAGGCCGCAGCCACGCTTCGAGCCGCGCTACCCCGGGTGGCCTGAGCGGGATCAGCCCTCGGCGTCCTCGTCCTCGTCCTTGTCCTTGTCCTTGTCCTTGCCCTTGTCCTTCTTCTTCTTCTTCTTCTTGTCCTTCTTCTTCTTCTTCTTGTCCCCGTCGTCCTCTGCCGGCTCCTCTTCGGCCGGGGCCAGGTCGGGACAAGAGGCACGGAAGTCGGGGGCGTCGCCAAACACCGCCCAGCTCCCCACCAGGGTCTCGTCGGGACAGCGCACCTGGATCAGGTGGGTGCCCCCCACGATCTCCAGGTTGGACGAGACCTGGGCGCCGTCCACCCAAGCGGTCACGCCGTCGGGAGGGCTCACCGTGATCAGGCTTCGACTGTCGACCTCTGAACGCAGGGCCTCGAACAGGGCCTGGGCCTGCTGGTCGGCCACCAGGCCGCTGTCCCAGGAGTAGTAGAGGTCCTTTTCGAGCGCCTTGCGCCACCAGGTGAGGGCGGCCTCGTCCTTGTCGCCGGCGAAGAACTCCATCACGCCCTGGTAGTAGAAGATGCCCGCCAGCGTGTAGCTCTGGACCACGTTGGCTTGGGTCGGTGCTTCGGACTCGGCCTGGGTGAGGAGGTCCTTGGCCGTCGGAAAGTCTCCGGACGCGATGGCCTGGATCGCAAAGGAGAGCTTGTCCTCGACCGAATTCGCGTGGGCGGCGGGAGCGGCCAGCAGTCCAAGCATGGACAGGGCGCTCAGGCGGGCGATGAGAGGGCGGGACGTCATGGGATTTCAGCCTACACGCTCAGGCGGAGCGGGGGGGAGGGGAAGGCGGGGGCCCTGGCGCCGAGGCCGGCCCGGTCGCCCGGATCACTCGATGTAGCCCAGATCTCGGAGCTGTTGTTCCGTCTCGGGGTCGATCACGGGCTGGACCACCGGGGCGGTGCCAGCGACCTGGGCGTCCAGGAACCGCCCCAGGCGCTGGGCGCGCTCCAGCGGCGGCAGGCCGGAGCCGTCGCCGGGGGCGGGCATGGACAAGAGGTCCAGGGTCTCGGACGGGTCGTCGGCCAGGTTGTAGAGCTCGTCCCGCTCCGCCCCGTGGATGAGCTTCCAGGGCCCGAGTCGCAGGGCCTTGCGCTCCTGGCCGTAGCGCACCGCCTCGGCGATGGATGGCCACGCCGTGACCGGCACCCCCGGGGGCTGATCCAGGGCCAGGTACATGTCGCGCACAGCCCGAGGGCAGCGATCGATGCAGTCCTTGGCGCTCTCTGGACCCTCGCCGGGCACACAGTCTCGCGCGGGGGCCGGGTGCTCGCAGAGCTCGCGGCGCACGGGCAGGCCCAGGGCCTCGAAGAGCGGCAAGCCATCGATGGCGCCCCGGGGCTTCTGCCCGGTCAGGGTCAACAGCGTCGGGAGCACGTCGGTGGTGCGCACCGGGCGGTCCACGAGGCCAGGTCGCAAGGCCCGGGGACGGTAGACGACCAGGGGGACGCGCACGAGCTCCTCGTAGACGGTGTGGCCGTGCCGGGTGCCTGCTGGGATGGGCTGGTCGGGGTAGGCGCCTGGGTGCTCCGAGAACTCCTCGCCGTGATCGGCGGTCACGACGACCCAGGTGTTGTCTGGGAGCGCCCTCAAGACCCTGCCCAGCTGCTCGTCCATGAACCGGACCTCGGCGTCGTACAGCCGCTCGACCGGATCGGCGTAGTCGTCCGGGAGCGCGGCCAGGTGCCGCTCAGGGGGCGTGTAGGGGCCGTGAGGGTCCATGAAGTGGAGCATCAGGAACCAGGGCGTCGCGCCTTGAGACCGGATGAAGGACAGGGCCTTGTCCGCCTGTCTATCGGCCGGCGTGTAGGAGCGATCCGGCAGCAGGGTCAGGCCCACCTGGTCCAGGGGCTGCAGGATCAGGGGCATGTGGCCCAGCCCCAGAGCGTCGTCGTAGTAGTCGAAGCCCTGGTCCAGGCCGAACAGGCCCTTGAGCCAGGCATTCGTGACGATGCCGCCGGTCGCGTACCCGGCCCGCTGCAGGTACCGGGGCAGCGTGCGGGCACCGGGCGGCAGGCTCGACTGCAGGTTCCGCGTGCCGTCGTTGATGCCCGCGCCGTGATGCTCGGGCTCCAGGCCGGTCAAGATCGAAGCAAAGGCGGGCAGGGTCCAGCCCGCACCGGACATGGCCTGGGTGTAGACGAAGCTGCGCTCCGCCAGCCGGTCCAGGTTGGGGGTCAGGTCCAGCTCGGCGCCGGTGGCCGTCAGACGGTCGGCCCTCAGGGTGTCGACCACCACCAACAGGATCGCGGGCTTGTCGGCGGATCGGGCCCGGGGCTGGGGAAAGGACGGCTCGAAGAACGCCGGAAGCGGGATCCGCACCACCCAGAACACCACCGCAGCCACCAGGGTGATGCGGAGGGGCCGGGGTGTGCGGGCCTCGACCATCCGGGCCACCCCGACCGCCACGACCGCCCCGAGGGCCAGGATCGCCAGGTCCACGGTCAGGGCCCGGGTCGAGAAGGCGCTGCCTAGGGCGTTGAGGTTGGCGACCAGGATCAGGACCGTCACGGTCCAGGCGCCGGCCAGTCCGCCCCAGCGAAGCTGCTCCCGCTGCTTGGTCAGGTAGAGCGCGGTGATCATGAAGCCGCCGCACAGGAGCATGGCGACGCTGAAGCCGGGCCAGCCGGGCAGGGTGCGCTCGGCGAGCTGAAAGGACAGACGCCCCCCGAGCAAGAACGTCGCTGTGCCCGCCCAGATCCACCAGGCCAGGGCCAGCTGGCGGGCGCCCAGCGCCCCCATCAAGGCCCCGACGACGCCGGGCACCAGCATGTACAGGGGCGCCAGCTGGAGCAGCTCACCAACCCGCAGGGGGGGCTGGGCCAGGGCGAAGTTCGCCAGCTCCTCGGCCCCGAAGAACGCCAGTCCCGTGGCCAGTCCGAGGGCCAGTCCTCGCAGCAGCAGCTCTCTGTCCATTCCGCAACAGCCTTGGCAGCGTGCGCAGGATAGCGCGGGCTCCCCAGGGATGCCCGGTCATGAGAATCCGCTACTTCGCCTACTTCTACCCGCCCTGCATCGGCGGAGGCGAGGTGATCCTGGCGCAGCAGGCCAAGACCCTGGCGCGACGGGGCCACGAGGTGCACGTGCACTGCACGGCCTTCACGAACCTGGACCTGTCCACGCGCACCGACGCCGGGCTCAGAGTCGAGGACGGCGTGCACGTGCACCGCCACGAATCGCGGGTGCTGCCCTTCCACAACCCTCTGGAAAAGGACGCCGTCACGCCCGGCATGTGGCGCCACGCGTGGGCGCCAGCCGACCTGCACGTGTGCATGGGCTACCCCTCACTCCACCTGGACGCCTGCAGCCTGGTCCACAGGCTCCGCGGGACGCCGCTGGTGGTCCAGAACTACGTGACCGCCGACTTCCTGGACGAGATCCTGGACGGCCAGGGGGGCGCGAACAAGGCCCTGCGCAGCCGCTACTGGCGCAGCTGGGTCCGGCGGCAGCTGGCTGCGGCGGATCTGGTGCTCGCCGACTCGCCGGTGGCGGCGCGGGGGCTCGCCGACAGGCTGGGCCTGGCCAACGTGGCCTACCACATGGGCTCTGGGGTGGACCCAGGCGAGTTCGCGGCGGTGACCCCAACCCGGGTCGCGGCGGCCCGGGCGCAGCTGGGGCTGGGCACCGAGCGGCTGATCCTGAGCCCTTCGCGCCTGAGCCACCAGAAGGGCGCGGACCTGCTGGTCCAGGCGGCTGGCCCCCTGCTCGACGAGGGCTGGCGTCTGGTCTTCCTGGGTCCGATCAACGAGCCGGACTTCTACCGTCGGGTCCAAGAGCTCGCAGCGCCCTGGGGCGACCGGATCGTGTTCGGACGCTTGGAGCGCCCCGAATTCGTGGCCCTCCTCTCGGACGCCGAGGTGATCTGCCTGCCCAGTCGTGGCGAGGCCGGCGGCGGGGTGGTGCTCGAGGGCATGTGCGCCGGACGCACGGTGGTCACCACCGAGGGGGTCGAGGCCGCCCGGGAGGACTACCTGGAGCACGGCGTGAACGGCCTGATGTGTCCGGTCGACGATGTGCCGGCGCTGCGGGAGTGCCTGACCCACGCGATGACCCAGGACTGCAGCTCGATGCGGCTCGCGGCCCGCGATACCGTCCTGTCCCGGTACACCTGGGAGGCCAGCGTGGACCACCTGTGGAACCTGTGGGCCCAGGCCCTCGGAGGACGCCTTGGCTGACCCGATCCTGAGCGTGCTGATCCCCACGTTGAACCGGGGCAAGCTGTTCCACGACACCGTGCGCCAGGTGCTGGCCCAGTCGTTCACGGACCTGGAGCTGATCGTCATCGATCAGTCCGACCCAGAGCAGCGGGCGGCCAATGAAGCGCTGGTGGCTGAGCTCGCGGACCCGCGCCTGGTCTACCTGCACCTGGCGGTCAAGGGACTGCCCAACGCGCGCAACGAAGGCATGGCTGTAGCCCGGGGGCAGGTCTGGCTGTTCCTGGACGACGACGTGATCCTGTTGGGCGACGTGCTCGCGGCCCACGTGCACGCCTACGACGACCCGGCGGTGGGCGGGGTGACCGGTCGCATCGTCGAGCGCACGGTCCGGCCCAACGTGCCCGACACCAAGAACGAGATCTCCCCGGGGGGCCGGGTGCTCACCAACCTGTGGGGGACCGAGCGCTGTGAGATCCAGACCCTCAAGGGCGCCAACATGAGCTACAGGGCCGACGCTTGCCGCCAGGTCGGTGGCTTCGATCGCATGTACACGGGCACCGCCCTGCTCGAGGACACCGACTACAGCGAGCGCATTCGCGCCGCCGGCTGGACCCTGCTCTTCCTGCCCGAGGCCGAGCTGGTCCACCTGTCCGCCCTGTCCGGAGGCGTGCGGGTCGAGGACGCGCTGAGGACCGAGTACTGGCGCTTCCGCAACTGCACCTACTGGTCCCTGAAGCACCGGGGCACGACCACCTTGCCGCTGGTCGCCGCGACCTATGGCGGGATCGCGTTGAAGCGGGCGCTGGAGTGGCGTCGGCCCCAGGCGGTGAGGGAGCTGGCGCGGGCCTTTGCCGACGGCATCAAGGCCTGGCGCGAGGGACCCGATCAGGGCATCCCAGAGCGGGGCTGAGGGCGACAGCTCAGTCCGACGGGGTCCTCGTGGTCAGGCCCACCCCGACCAGCACCAGGGCACCCCCGGCGACCTCGAGCCACCCGGGCACCTCGGCGAAGAGCACGACCGCGAGCAGGGCCGCGCCCACCGGCTCCAGCAGGATGAAGACCGACGCCACCGACGCCTTCACATACTTCACGGAGTACATGAACCCGTTGTGGCCCAGCAGCTGTGGCCCCACGGTGAGCCCCAGGAGCGCCAGCCAGGCGCTGCCGCTGTAGCCCCACAGCGGCGCCTGGAGGCCCAGGGCCAGAGGCGCGAGCACGGCGGCCGCAGCCAGTGAGACACAGCCGGCGTAGCTGGCGATGCCGACCCGCTGGCGAACCCTGCGACCGACGAGCAGGTACAGGGACCCGAACACCCCGCCCAGCAGCGCCAGCCCGTCGCCGTAGAGCGTGGCCGCGCCCCCCTCGCCGCCGCCGGCGAGCAGCAGCACCCCCGGCACCGCGACGCCCAGCCCGAGCCACCAGGCCCGCTTGGGCGGCTCCTTCCAGCCCAGCCACTCCACCAGCGCCGTCCAGACCGGGTTCAGGGTCACCAGGAGCGTGCTGCGCATGACGGTCGTGTGGCCCAGGCTGGCAAACCAGGACCAGAAGTGCAGGGCCAGGAACACCCCCGCCAGGCCGGTCCACAGAGCGTCGCGGCGGGACATGGGTCGCACGGCCGGCAGCAGGAGCAAGCCCACCCCGGCCGTGCGCCACAGGCCGACAGCGACGGGGTGCACGCCGTCGGCCAGCCGAACAAGCGGCGCAGCAGCGCTCACCGCCACCACGGCCACCGCCATCACGCCCACCACGTGCAGGGGCACTCCTGTGGCCGGCGCTAGCTTCGGTGGAGCACGCACAGGACCTCGACGTGGGGCGTCTGGGGAAACATGTCCAGGACCTCCAGGCGGTGGATCCGGTAGCCGGCGGCCAGGGCTGGACGCAGATCCCGGGCCAGGGCGCCCACGTTGCAGCTCACGGTCACGATGCCCCTGGGGCGGGCGGGCATGAGCTCAGCGAGCACCCCCGGTGCGCCGGCTCGAGGCGGATCGAGGACCAGCACGTCGAATGGGTGCTGCCCGAGCTGGACCCGATCGGCGTCCCCGCGGATCAGCGTGGGGGTCAGACCCAGAGCCGCCGCGCTCCGGCGGGCGTCAGCCACGGCGCCGGCGTGGGACTCGATCGCCGTCACCGGTACCCCGGCCGCAGCCAGGGGCAGGCCCAGGTTGCCCGCCCCGCTGTAGAGCTCCAGCAGTGCTTCGGGCGCCAGGGCCAGGACCTGGTCCCGGACCTGTGCGACCAGGATCTCGTTCACCGCCAGGTTGACCTGGTAGAAGGTCCGCGGCCCCAGGTCCAGGACGAGCTCGCCCACGCGCAGGCGGGTCCGGGCGTCGCCCTGGATGACCTGGTTCCCCCGCGCCACGCCGACCCAGGGTCCCCTCAGGGCGTCCAGAGCGGACCGCTGGCCCCCATCGAAGGCGAGCACCACCCGCTCGCCGTCGCTGCGCAGCTCGACGCTCCGGGCCCCCGGCACCGGCGGCAAGACGGACAGAGCGGCCTGGAGCTCCGGACGAGCGATGGCGCAGGTGCTGACCGGCACGCGGTCGTGGCTGCGGGGTGGCGAGTAGGACCAGGCCCCCCTTGGCCCAGGACGCAGAGTGATGCGGGCCCGGTAGCCCAGCTCCTGTGGCGAGCGATGCACGGCGTCGACCGCATGGCACAGGACCTGTTCCACCCTCGCGACCTTGGCGTCGAGCTGGTCCGGCAGCGTCCGGGTCATCCACGGGCAGCCACCACAGCGGTCCTGCACCGGGCAGGCGAGGGGGGCGGACATGGAGGGCCTCGGGTCGCCCGGGTTAGCCTGGAGAGGTCCAGGAGCGTGCGTGCAGGCCGCCAATTCCTATCCCGTCCAGGTCCACCTGAGGGTGCGCGAGCGCGACCTGAACCGCCAGGGCATCGTGGACGAGTCGGTGTTCCTCACCTACTTCCAAGAGGCCCGGCGGGCCTATATCGGCGCCCTGAATGCCCTCGAGGACGACTTCCGCTTCCGGGTCTTCGACGCCAGGGTGCTGCTGGAACAGGTGGTCACCCACGACGACGAGCTCGCCATCCGCGTGCGCTGCGACGAGCTGACCGCCAAGTCCTTCCGGCTCCAGTACATGGTCTGGAACCGCATCTCGCGCGACCAGGTCGCACGGGGCAGCTCTATCCTGATCCTGCTCGATCACTACGGCACCGACAGCAGCCTTCCCCGGGTCTTTCGGGAGCGGGTCGAGGCGCTCGAGGGCCGGGCCTTCCCCGAGCCCAGCTGAGACCGTGGCCAACGAGCCCCCCCGAGACGGTCGCTTGCTGGCCGAGGCCCTCGAGGATCGCCAGACCGGACCGGTGCGCCGGCTCCGACGCAAGCTGGAGCGCCTGGTCCGCTTCGTCCGGGATCCGGCCCAGTGGTCCGCAGACCGCTATCGCAAGTCCGACATGGCCCTGTTTGCGGCAGCGCTCAAGGACACGTGGCGGGACCCGCCCGACGAGGTGGCCGAGGACGGGGCAGGGGAGTAGGCTCCAGGTCCCGTCGGAGTCCCCAATGATCAGCTTTCGCAAGGCCCACGGCCTCCAGGTGATCGCCCGCCAGGAAGGCGCGATCATCGGGCGCTTCGACGACTTCCAATTCGACCTGGAGACCCGAGCGATCTACGGCTACCGGATCAAGGGCACGGGCATGTTCGCCAAGGCCGGCGGCGTGGCCGCCACGTCCCTGGACCAGATCGGCCGCGACGTGGCCTTTGTCGGTGCAGAGGACACCGTCGAGTGGTCCGGCGCCGGCCGCAACGTCGAGGACGGCCGTGCCTGGGCCAGTCAGTACCGGGGCACCCGGGTGATGAGCCGCAACGGGGTGTCCCTGGGCACGGTCGAGGACTTCGTCTTCGACCCCGCCAGCGACGCCGTGCTGGGCCTGGTGCTGGACGGCGAGCGCCTGGTCGAGCTGGGCCCGCCGGTGGCGACAGGCCCGGCTGCCGTGATCATCGAGGACGCCACGATGCTCCAGGACCTGCCAGCCGAGGAACGCAGCGGCCCGGGCGAGGCCGACTGGCGCAAGTGGTTCCGCTTCGGACGCACCGACGACGAGGGCTGAGCGGCCCTACTGCCCGTCGGCCGGCTCCAGGGTCGCGCCGACCGCCAGGGCCAGGCTGCCGGGGTCGAACCAGGTCAGCACCACGTCGTCGCCACCCGCCGAGTTGGGCACGACCAGGCCCACCAGGTTGTCGACCCCGGTGGTGACCACGGTGCTGTCGTCGGCCTGGTCGAACACCATGGGACTGACCCAGCCGTCGGTGAAGAGCAGGCGCAGCGGGGCGGCCGGGCTGTGGGCGAACAGCGTCACCCCGCCGCCTTCGATGGCGACGATGTAGCCGCTGGGGCGGTAGGTGGACATGAGCTGTCCCACGGGCCCGTCGTGCAGGAACACGACCTCCCAGCCGTCAGGATCCTCCACGATTGCGTCCACGCTCATGGCGTCTCCGCGGGTCCGGGCCTCGCGCAGGCCGTCGTCGTCCTGGAAGATCGCGGCGACCGCCTCCTGGTCTTCGGTCAGCACGATGCCGGCCGGCAGCACCAGGATGTCCTCGGTGGCTGATTCGACCGCGACGAAGGCCTGCGGACCGTTGGCCAGGGCCGCGCTGGAGGCGGTCATCAGGGCGAGCGCGAGGGCGGGGCGAGCAGCGGTCATGGAGGCTCCGAGCAGGGGGCCCCCTCGGGGCCCGGCCCCCCTCTTGGCGGATCCAGCCCGGCGGGACTTGAGGGCGTCCGGGATCAGTCCAGATCCACCACGGCCTGACAGGCGCCACACGCCACGCAGGCGCCGCCCAGCACGCCCTCGTCGTAGAAGCCGTCGTCCCACCGCTCGACCATCAGCAAGGCCAGGCCGCGCTGGCCGCAGGCACAGTCCACCCGCTTCAGCGCCCCGGGCTCGGCCGACGGGGGATCCTGGCGCACCTTGGCGGCCACCACAGCCTGGTGGCCACAGCCGCCGCACTGCCCCCACACCCGCCCTCGGAAGTCACCCGGGCGGTCCTGGGCATGGCGCTCCAGGGACACCTGCAGGACCGGGTGACCACAGCTGCCACACACCGCCGGCCAGGTCCGGTGACTGCAGTCCGGGTAGGCGTGAGCCGCCAGGCGTGCCTCGCCAAAGACGCGCAGCGCCGAGCGGAGCTCGCTGACCCTCGCGTCTAGTAGGTCGGCAGGGACGGGTCGATCTCCCGCGCCCAGGCGTTGATGCCCCCCTCCAGATTGAACAGGCGCTCGAACCCGAGCCCAGCCAGGGTGGTGGCCGCCGTGGCGCTGCGCACGCCGCCCTTGCAGTGGATCAGGATGTCCCGATCCCTCGGGAGCTCGCTGGCGATGGCGGCCACGTCCTCGTGGGCCTGGAGCCGGTCGGCCCAGTCCAGGCGCACGATGGCGGCCTCGTGGGGCTTGCGCACGTCGAGCACGTAGGGCTTCCAGCCCTGGGCTCGGCGGGCGGCGATCTGGTGCACGCTCAGGCGCTGGAAGGGCTCGGCCACGGGGGTCTCCGGGGGGGTGGGGATGCCGCAGAACTGCTGGTAGTCGATGAGCTCGGTGACCGGCTTGGCCGCTGGGTCCTTTCGCAACTTGAGCGTGCGAAAGGTCATGTTCAGCGCGTCATAGAGCAACAGCCGACCGCTCAGGGTGTCGCCTTGACCCAGGAGGATCTTGATCGTCTCGGTGGCCTGGATGCAGCCGATCACCCCGGGCAGGATGCCCAGCACGCCGCCTTCGGCGCAGCTGGGGACCAGCCCCGGCGGCGGCGGCTCCGGGTACAGGTCCCGGTACTGGGGCCCGCCCTCGTGGTTGAAGACCGAGGCCTGGCCCTCGAACTTGAAGATCGAGCCGTAGACGTTGGGCTTGCCCAGCATCACGCAGGCATCGTTGACCAGGTAGCGGGTGGGGAAGTTGTCGGTGCCGTCCACCACCACGTCGTAGGGCGCCAGGATCTCCAGGGCGTTGTCCGACGTCAGGGCTTCCTCGTAGACGTCGACCTGGACGTGGGGGTTGATGTCGTGGATGCGCGCCTGGGCGCTGAGCACCTTGCGCACGCCGACGCTCTCGGTGCCGTGGATGATCTGCCGCTGGAGGTTCGACTCGTCGACCACGTCAAAGTCCACGATGCCGATCCGGCCCACCCCAGCCGCCGCCAGGTACATCAGCAGCGGCGAGCCCAAGCCGCCGGTGCCCACGCACAACACCGAGCCGGCCTTGAGCTTGCGCTGGCCGTCCATGCCGACCTCGTCGAGGATGAGGTGGCGGGAGTAGCGGGCGATCTCGGCGTTGTTGAGGTCTGGCAGGCTCACGGGGCGCCCCCGGCGATGGAGGGCACGATGGTGAGCTCGTCGCCAGCCGAGACTGGGGTCGCTTCGCGGTCCAGGAAGCGGATGTCCTCGTCGCCCAGGTAGACGTTGACGAAGCTGCGCAGCCGACCATCGGCGCCGCGCAGGTGCTGTGCCAGGTCGGGGTGGCGAGTGGTCAGGGCGGCCAGGACCTCGGCCACCGTGGTGCCGTCGACGGAGACGGCGGCCTGGCGGTCGGTGTAGGCCCGCAGCGGGGTCGGAATGCGAACGGTCACGGCCATGGTTCAGGGCTCCTGCCAGACGTGGTGCTCGGAGAGGTATCGCTCTCCGCTGTCCGGGAACACGGTCACCACCACCCCTTGGTCCAGGGACCGGGCGATCTCCAGGGCTCCCCACAGGGCCGCACCGGACGAGACGCCTGCCAGCAAGCCCTCTTCCCGGGCCAGTCTCCGCACCAGCGCCAGGCTCTCCTCGGTGGGTGCACCGAGCTTGCGGGCCGCCAGAGATGGATCGTAGATGGCCGGGACCAGGGCGCTCTCCATGTGCTTGAGCCCCTCCAGTCCGTGAAAGGGCGAGTCGGGCTCGATGGAGATGCAGCGGATGTTCGCGTCCTGCTCCATGAGGAAGCGGGAGGTGCCCGTGAAGGTGCCGCTCGTGCCCAGGGTCGCCACGAAGTGGGTGACCCGACCCCCGGTGTCGCGCCAGATCTCGGGGCCCGTGCCCCGGAAGTGCGCCTGCCAATTGGCGTCGCTGCTGTACTGGTCGCAGTAGAACAGGCTGTCGTCGGCGGCGGCCAGAGCCCGGGCCTCGACGATGGCCCCATCCGATCCCTCGAGGGGATCGGTCAGGACCAGCTCGACGCCATAGGCCGCCAGGACCCGCTTGCGCTCGGCGTTGGCGTTGGCGGGCAGGCACAGCTTGACCCGGTAGCCCCGCAGGGCCGCGACCATGGCGTAGGCGATCCCGGTGTTGCCAGAGGACGCGTCCAGCAGGGTCATGCCTGGCTGGAGCTCGCCAGACGCCTCCGCAGCCTGCACGATGCCCCAGGCCGCGCGATCCTTGACCGAGCCCCCGGGGTTGAACCACTCCAGCTTGGCCCAGACCTCGACGCCGTCGGGCAGCCCCTGGGCCAGCCTGCGAATGCGCACCAGCGGGGTGTTGCCGATGCGGCTCAGCACCCAGCGGCCTCCTGGATCGCAGCCCATAGATCCTCTGGGGCCGCCAGACCGCCCAGGCCCACGTCGCCACAGGCCAGGGCCTTGTCGACGGGCGCCACCACGCGGTAGCGATCCAGCTCGCGCACCCAACCCAGGTTGCGCTGGACCACCGGGTGGAACCACATCTCGGTGTTCATCGCCGGGCCGAGCACCACCGGCACACCCCGGGGCAGAGCCATCATCACGGTGCTCAGGGCGTCGTCGGCCAGGCCGCAGGCGAGCTTGCCCAGGGTGTTGGCGGTCATCGGGGCCACGGCCGCCACCGTCGGCCACTTGGCCCACGCGATGTGGTCGATGGTGCCGGTCTCGCCCCCCTGGAAGGTGTCCAGCATGACTGGATGCCCGGTGAGGGTCTCCAGGGTCAGCGGGCCGACGAAGCGGGTGGCGTTGGCGCTCATGACGACCCGCACGTCGGCCCCGGCCTTGGTCGCCAGGCGCACCAGCTCGCAGGCCTTGTAGGCGGAGATGCCGCCCGAGATGCCCAGCAGCAGGCGCATCACTGGTCCTCGCCCAGAGTCGGCTCGGCGCTGTCTCGGGCGCTGGTCAAGAAGCCCCGGTACAGCCTCGCGGCGTCGCTGTTGTCGAAGATCGCGAAGTGCCCGTCGTCGGGGAACTGGCCCAGGCCCGCGGTGATCGACTGGCCGTCGAAGGCCACGGCTGTCCCGGCTGTCGGCAGCGAGACCACGTCGGGCAGCTCGAGACGGTGGGCGTCGTCCAGGTGGGCCAGAGGGTCCAGGATGGGCAGCCCGCCGGCCGCAGCCATGGCTTCGGTCGTCATGGACGGCGTGTACTCGTCGAGGAGGCCTTCGGTCATCATCACGTGGACCGGGCCGTGGCCATAGCGGTGGTCCAGCAGGAACCAGTGGGGGGCGTAGTTGATTGGATCCGTGATCTCGCTCAGGAGCTGGATCAGCCCGGTCACCGGGTGGAGCACGTCGAGGGCCTCGTCGGGGTCCAGGGCCAGCACGCCGCGCATGAGCTCTTCGATGTCCAGTCCGCCTTGCTTGCGGTGGACCAGGGTGTAGGACAGTCCGCCCCCGGCGCCGGACAGCGCGAGCGCATCGACCAGGCCCCCCAGGAAGGGTGCCGCCAGCGCACCGGTCAGCCCGCCTTGGGAGTGGCCCAGGAAGTAGACCTGGTCCGGGTCCAGCAGCACCTGCTCTCCGTCGGCGTCGAAGACGTGCTGTCGTCCGGTGAGCACGTGGGCCTGGTAGACGGCGTCCAGGGCACCCTGGCGGAAGTTGGACAGGGCCGCGTCGGGGTTCAGGTAGTTGAAGGTGTGGAGCTCGACCTGGGTGTCGCCCGTGGCCCGATCACCGTGCAGGGGCTGGCTGATGCCCAAGGTGGCGAAGCCCCCCTTGGCCAGCATGCTCGCCGGCTCCAAGCCGCTCTTGCTGTCGCAACAGGTCCGGTGATCGCCCCCGGTGCCGTGGGCGTAGATGACCACGGGCCAGCCGCCGGCAGGGGGATCGCCCGACGCCGGCCACGCCAGGGTAAAGGCGACGTCTTCCCAGGTGTAGACGGCCGGGCGGCCGTCTTCGTCCCGGGCGAAGCCGCCGCCCTCGTCCCAGTAGGGCCGGTCCCCGTGCTGCCACAGGGGCACCTGGAGCGTGCCCTCCCAGGCCTGGAAGAACTGGTTGTCCTCGGCGGGCGCGAGGGCCTGGTCCCACGGGGGCACCGCCAGGCCATTGCGCACCCACCAGGACCACTCCCCGAGCTCCTCGAGCGGCGCCTGGGTGGTGAACACGGTGCCGACGGCGATGTCCCCGACAGAGACGCCCAGGGCCAGCAGCTCAGCGTGTACCGGCGCCCAGGTGTCGTGGTCCGGATGGTCGGCACGCCAGACCTCCTCGAACAACGGATGTCGGGCGGCCACCGCCGTGGTCACCAGGGCCGCATAGGTCGTCGAGGACCGCAGCGGGGTCCCGTGGAGGGGGGCCACGGTGAGCAGGTTCTCGGGTTGATAGGCGGTCTGCTCGGCCTGGAAGTCCCAGATCAGGGGAATGCGGCGGCCCCGCTCCGGCGAGTCGGGGTCCACGTCCAGGAGCATGATGGCGGCCCCGGGGGCGACCGTGCTGTCCAGATCCCCCAGCAGGTCCAGGTCCAGTCCGCGATCGAAGCGGAAGGTGATGGTCGGGTTCGTGCCCGCCCCGTCCAGCTCGGCGGCCAGGGCCACGTACTCGTCGAGCAGCGGGTTCGCACTGGGGTTCGGGAACCCGGCCAGATCCGGGCCTCCGCTGGCCGTCACGCGCAGGTAGGACGGCATCGGCGCGTCGAAGAACCCGCCGCCGTGGTCCACGATCGGGTTCGGCAGCGGCGAGCTGCAGCCCGCGAGCAGCGCGAGGGTCGACAAATGGGTCACAGGACCAGGCTATCCGGGCGTACCGCACCTTGACAGTGCACTGACCCGCTCAGGCGCTAAGCTGCCCCTGGAGAGCCTTGGAGTTCCCATGCACCGCACCCTTCCCGCAGTCTTTCTCATGGGTGGCCTGCTGGCCGCAGGCTGCAACACCGGCAAGATCACGCTCGGGGCCGGTCCCGAGCCCGACGCGCGCCTGGTGGCCGACGTCTTCACCTGGAAGTGCGCCGACTTCGACTCCTCGGGCAAGGTCGAGAGCGAGTGGCTCGGCGTGTTGGCCTTCGAGGTCGCCCTCCAGTACGCACCCGACGGCCTCGAGGAAGACAGTTTCCCCGCCCCCGGAGACTGCGCGGCCGACGTGGTGTTGTTTCCCCGGGACGCCGGTGAGTCCGGGTCCTCCATCCCCGACATCGACGACGAGCCGGACTGGGCCGGGGCGACGCGCAGCGGCGAGCTCGCCGACGAGGGCCACGGGTTCTACATCGACGAGGTCACCGAGGACTACCTGGGCTGCGCCGAGGCCGAGGAGGCCCTGTCCGAGGGCGTGACCCTGAGCGACGCCGGCAGTCTGGACGGTGCGACCACCCCCGGCGCGGGCACCCTGACCGACGTGACCTTCGACCCGGATCCGTCCGAGGGCGTCGCCTTCGGCGACGAGATCGACGTGGAGTGGGACGTCGAGGACTGGGACACGACCTGGATCCAGGTCCGACAGGAGCGCGACGGCGAAGCCTGGTTCAGCGTCACCTGCAACACCACCGGCGAGACCGAATTCACGCTGGACAACGCGGTCTGGGACCTGCTCGAGTCCACCTTCAACTCCGACGTCATCAACCTCTACGTCGGCTTCGAGAACGGCGATGAGCAGGTGACCGACGCCGATCAGCGGGTGTTCACCTACTCCAGGGCCATCCACGTGGCCGTGGTCCAAGAAGACTGAGCCCGCCGGGACTCTCCCGGTTTGACACCGCAGCCCCCCGAATGTCAGCATCGCCGCCGCCCCTGCCAACGACTGGTCGCGGCCCCTTGGACAGATGGATCCCAAGACCGTCCTTGTTGTGCACCCCAACCCGGCCACCCACCGCAAGGTGGACGAGGCCCTGGGCCGGACCGGCTTCCCGGTGCTGCATGCGCGGGGCTCAGAAGGCATGGACGACGTCCTGGAAGGCCAACAGGTCGACGTGGTCCTCAGCGCGATCACCCTCGACAGCACCAATGGCTACGACCTGGCGCGGAACCTCCGCGACCGCTTCCCGGCGGCCCTGATCTTCCTCCTCGCGGGCGGCTTCGAGGTCTACAACGGCAGCCGGGCCGAGTCCTGCGGTGTCGACGGCCGCATCGGGGTGCCCTTCACCCCCATCGGCCTGCGGGCAGTGCTCGAGGACAAGCTGGGCAAGCTGCCGCGGCTGCCGGACCTCCCCACTGCAGGCTCTGGCGACGTGCCGACCTACGACGGCGCCATCCTGGTCGAGGACGCCGACGCCGGCCCGGCGGGGCTCCCCACGCTGGCGGCCCCCAGACCCGGCCCGCCGGCCAGCGAAGAGCGCCTGGCCAGCTTCCTCCCCCGTGACCACCGGCCCGTGAAGCGGGTGTCCGTGGATCCCACCGTCGTTGGACCAGCCCTGGAAAAGGCCGTCCTGGAGGTCCTCCCCGAGGTCGTCGAAGGAGCCCTGCGCACCGCGCTCGCTTCGTCGCCCGACTTCCGCCAGGTGGTCGCCGACGCGGTCAGCGAAGTGCTCCAGGCACGCCTGCCCGAGATCACCGAGCAGGTCCTGGCCCGGGAGCAGTCGGACCGCTGATCGCAGCAGCCTGACCCTGTCCTCGCCGCGTTAGAGCGGCGGCTCTCCACGTCCTCCGAACGATCGGGCACCGCCATGTCTGCCTCTGAGCTCCCCCGCACCTTCGACGCCGCCGCCGCCGAGCAGCGCTACTACGCCTGGTGGGAGGAGAGCGGATTCTTCACGCCCAGCCCCGACGACCCGGGCGAGCCCTACTGCATCGTCATCCCGCCGCCCAACGTGACCGGGTCCCTGCACATGGGCCACGCCATGGACAACACGCTCCAGGACATCCTGATCCGCTACAAGCGCATGGACGGTTTCAACACGGTCTGGATCCCGGGCACGGACCACGCCGGCATCGCCACCGAGATGATGGTCACCCGCAAGCTCAAGGCCCAGGGCGTGGAGCGCCTGGCCCTGGGGCGCGAGGCCTTCCTGGAGAAGGTCTGGGAGTGGAAGGCCGAGTACGGCAACACCATCACCACCCAGCTCCGTCGACTCGGCGTGTCCTGCGACTGGAGCCGCGAGCGCTTCACGATGGACGAGGGCCTGTCCCGGGCCGTGCGCCAGGTCTTCGTGAACCTCTACGAACAGGGACTCATCTACAAGGGTGAGCGCCTGATCAACTGGGATCCTGCAGGCCGGACCGTGCTCAGCGACCTCGAGGTCGAGTACGACGAGGCCCACCAGTCCGAGCTGTGGTCCTTTGCCTACCCCCTGAGCGACGGCTCGGGGGAGATCGTCGTGGCCACCACCCGGCCCGAGACCATGCTCGGCGACACGGCCATCGCCGTGAACCCGGCAGACGAGCGGTACCAGCATCTCATCGGCAAGACGGTGAGGCACCCGATCCTGGACCGGGAGATCCCGATCATCGGCGACAGCATCCTGGTCGACATGGCCTTCGGGACCGGCGCGGTCAAGGTCACCCCCGCCCACGACCCGAACGACTACGAGGTCGGCCTGCGTCACGACCTGCCGTTCATCACCCTCTTCGACGAGACGGCGACGGTCAACGCGGCAGGTGGCCCCTACGCCGGCCAGGATCGCTTCGAGGCCCGCGAGAACATCAAGAGCAGGCTGGCCGAGCTGGGTCTGGACCGGGGCACCGAGGCCCACACCATGCGCATCGGGCGCTCCCAGCGCACGGGCGCCATCGTCGAGCCGATGATCTCCAAGCAGTGGTTCGTGCGCATGAAGCCCCTGGCTGGTCCGGCGCTGGCGGCGGTCGAGAACGGATCAACGAACTTCGTGCCGAAGCAGTGGGAGAACACCTACTTCACGTGGATGCGCAACATCCGTGACTGGTGCATCAGCCGCCAGCTGTGGTGGGGCCACCGCATTCCGGCCTGGGAGTGTGCCGACTGCGGTGAGCAGACCGTGGCCATCCAGGACCCGACGGCCTGCGCACACTGCGAGGGCGTGAAGCTCATCCAGGATCCGGACGCGCTGGACACCTGGTTCTCCAGCGCCCTGTGGCCATTCAGCGTGTTTGGCTGGCCCGACAAGACCCCCGAGCTGGACACCTGGTACCCGGGCGCGGTGCTGGTCACGGGCTTCGACATCATCTTCTTCTGGGTGGCCCGCATGATCTTCAGCGGGGTGCACCACATGGGCGCACCGCCGTTCAAGGACGTGTGCATCCACGGGCTGTTGCGCGACGAGCACGGCCAGAAGATGTCCAAGACCAAGGGCAACGTGATCGATCCCCTCGAGGCCATCGACGAGCACGGCTGCGACGCCTTCCGCTTCACTCTGGCCCAGGCCACGGTCCAGGGCCGCGACCCCCACTGGAACCCCAGGCTGCCCGACGCGAGCGCCCGCTTCGTGAACAAGATCTGGCAGGCCTTCCGCTTCGCCTCCTTGAACCTCGAGGACTACGACGCCGCTGCGGTGGCAGAACCGTCGGTGTACGACCGCTGGATCCTCGTTCGCACCGGCGCCGCCGCGGCCCGGGTGCGCGACGCCCTGGACACCTACCGCTTCAACGACGCCGCCACGGAGATCCACGCCTTCATCTGGGGCGAGTTCTGCGACTGGTACCTGGAGCTGTCCAAGCCGGCGATGAAGGCCGGTGGGCCCGCTCGCGCCGCGGCCCAGCAGACCCTGGTGACCGTGCTGGCGGCCATCGCCCGCCTGATCCATCCGGTGATGCCCTTCCTGAGCGAGGAGCTCTGGCAGCGGCTACCCGACGCGGTCAAGTCTGGGGTCGAGACCGTCATGTTGGCGCCCTACCCTCACGCCGATGACTTCCCCCAGGACGACGCCATCCTGAGCGAGGTCGCGTTCGTGCAGCAGGCGATCGTGGGCTTGCGCAAGCTCAAGAACGACATGGAGCTCTCCCCCAGGGTCGAGCTGGCGCTCCAGGTCCGCGGCGAGCGCACCGACACCCTTGCGGCCCACCTGGGCGGCCTGAGCCACATGGCGAGGGTCGTCTCCATCACCCCCAGCGACGAGCGCCCTCTGGCGTCGGCGACGGTGCCTGTGCCCGGGGCCGAGATCTTCGTGCCCTTGGCCGGGCTGGTGGATCTGGACGCCGAACGCAGCAGGCTGGACGCCGAGCTTCAAAAGGTGGACAAGGACATCCGCGACCTGACCAAGCGCCTGGGCAATCCGGGCTTCGTGGACCGGGCTCCTCCAGACGTCGTCCAGAGATTCAGGGACAAGCTGGTCGCCGCCCAGGCCCGCAGGGAGCAGCTCGCCGCGGCCCGCGAGGCGCTCTCGTGACCCTGGCCGAGCTGGTCCGGCTGGCACTCCAGGAGGACCTGGGGCCAGGGGATCTCACCAGCGCCGCCACCGTCGGGTCCGAGACGCTGGGCGTGGCTCGGATCCGGGCCAAGCAGGACCTGATCCTCAGCGGCACCGAGCCCGCCGCCGAGGCCTTTCGCCAGCGCGGGGTCGGGTGCAAGGCGTTGGCGTCCGACGGCGAGGCGGTGCACGACGGCCAGGCGGTCCTGACCCTGGAGGGCCCGCTGCGGGGGCTGCTCGAGGCCGAGCGGGTGGCCCTGAATTTCCTGATGCGGCTGAGCGGGATCGCCACCCACACCGCGGCGGTGGTGGCGGTCGCCGGCCAGCTGCGGGTGGTCGACACCCGCAAGACCACGCCTCTGCTGCGCACGCTGGAGAAGGCTGCGGTCCGCCACGGGGGCGGCGGCAACCACCGCTTCGGGCTGTTCGACGGCGTGCTCATCAAGGAGAACCACATCATCGGCGCTGGCGGTGTGGCCGCGGCCATCCACGCGGCCCGGGCCACGGCCCACCACCTGCTGCGCATCCAGATCGAGGTCGAGAGCCTGGCCCAGCTCCAAGAAGCCATGGACGCTGGAGCCGATGCGGTGCTGCTCGACAACATGACAGACGACGAGCTCCGCGCAGCGGTGCGCGTCGCAAACGGCCGCGTGATCACCGAAGCCTCGGGAAACCTGGACGGCCCCCGCATCGCCCGGCTGGCCGACAGCGGGCTGGACCAGGTCTCGGTGGGCGGTCTGATCCACCAGGCACGCTGGGCCGACCTGTCCCTGCGGGTAGACCAGGCCCTGTGACCACCCGGCTCCAGGTGCTGGAGCGCCTGGCCGCAGGACCCTGCTCCGGCCAGGAGCTCGCTGACATCCTGGGGGTGTCGCGCACCGCGGTGTGGAAAGCCATCGAAGGCCTGCGCTCCGAAGGGCTCGGGATCGCAGCCGAGCCGGGCCGTGGCTACGCCCTCACCGACCCGGCCGGGTTCGGTTCGGCGACCCTGTCCTGGCGCTGTGCGCGCACCGTGGACTTTCGAGAGACCTGCGCGTCCACGAACCACGAGGCCTTCCAGCGGGGCTTGGGCGCTGCGCCCGGCGGGACCGTGGTGGTGGCGGACCACCAGACCGGGGGTCGCGGGCGCCTGGGCCGGCGCTGGGAGAGCGAGCGGGGCGAGAACCTCACCTTCTCCCTGGTCCTGCGGCCGTCCTTGCCCCCACGGGATGCCCCGCTCCTGTGCCTGGCGGCCGCTGTCGCCGTGGCCGAGGTGCTCGACGAGCGCATCAAGTGGCCCAACGACGTGCTGGACGGCCAGGGCCGCAAGCTCGCCGGCATCCTGGCCGAAGTGCACGCCGAGGTGGACCGGCTGCACTTCCTGGTCATCGGGGTCGGGGTGAACGTGAACCAGCAGGCCTTCTCGGACGACCTGCCCGACGCGGCCTCGGTCTGTTGGCGGCAGGGTCCCCAGGATCGGGCGGCGCTCCTGGCCCGGCTCGTCGAGACCATCGAGGACACCGCCGTGCTGGTCGGCTCCCACACACCCCAGGTCCTGGACCGCTGGCGGGCCCGCAGCTGGACCCTGGGCCGGCGTGTGCGGGTCGGGGAGGCGGGCCTGGAGGGCCAGGCCGTCGACCTGCGCGACGACGGCGCGCTGCTGGTGGCCACCTCCCAGGGCCTGCACCCGGTGCTCGCAGGGGACGTGACCCTGGTGGCGGGGCTGCCGGTGTAGGCTGCCCACGTGTGGTGGTTGACCAGCTTGGGACTGGCGTGCACGGAGCCCGGGCCAGAGTTGGATCGGGCCGCCGAGTCCTCTCTCTTCGAGGTCCAGGTCTGGGCCGGAGATGGGATCGAAGTGGAGCCCTGGCGCGAGAACGTGCTGCGCGGACTGCGCTTCTACCGCCTCAGCGATGGCCACCGCAGTTGGGGGGCCATGTCCGTGGAAGGCCAGCCCGTGCCCCTGGAGGGCCCGTCTGCATTCCGAGCACTCCTGCGCCACGTGGACCTGGGCCTGGTCGAGGACGACCTGCTGGCAGGCCTGGCGATGCTGCTGGTGGAGCCGGGAAACCGGGTCGCAGGGGGCGCCCCATGGGCTGCGGCGGACCCCACCGACACGCGGGTGCCCGAGCAGCAGGCCCTGGCTCAGCCGGCGCTGCTCCAGGACGCCGAGCTCACCTACTGGCACTGGCACGAGAGCGGCCACGAGCTGGTGCGCTGCCGGGTCATGATCGACAGCCTGTACGTGGCCTGCGAGGCCGGCTCGGCACTGGTCGACGAAGCGGCCAACAAAGAGGACCTGGTGGCCCGGGCTCGGCGTGAGCTGGCGACCCCGGATCCCCAAGCCCGGGTCGCAGGCGTGCATCGCCTCACCCGGGCCGACTCCACCCTGGCGGGCGGGCTCCTGCTCGAGGTGGCCAGGCTCGATGCCAGCCCCAAGGTCCGCGAGGCCGCGGTCGGTGCCCTGGGCCACCTGGCCCCCCCCGGCGCGGGCGAAGTGCTCACCGAGATCCTGCTGAACGACACCGAGGCCCGGGTCCGCCAGCTGGCAGCCCGAGTGCTCCCCGGCTTCGACTCCGAGGGCCTGGAGCTCCAGCTCCAGATCTCCGCCAAGGGCGACCCCGACGCCGACGTGCGCATGGCGGCCGCAAATGCGCTGCGTGAATTGCAGCGCTGAGTTTTCAGGGGGTGAGGCCGCGGGCTCGCTGTCGCTCGCCTTCGCGGTCACCCCTCTGGTCCGGCGGCCTCCGCCTCCGCCGGGGTCAGGAACCTCTGGTTAAGCATTAGCACGGCGAGGCCGTAGCCGCTGGACGCGCCAATGCGGGTTCAGGGCAGGACCACGGGATGGGGCCAAGTCAAGCGGTCTCGTCCAGCGCGGCCAGGCTGGCTTCGTGCCTTGCCAGGTCGACCATCAGATTCCGGCGGATGCGGCCCAGGACGTAGAGGAGCCCGCCCATGAGGGACACGGTGATGGTCACGATGGTCATTGCAGGCAGGGTCATGGTGGCTCCACGGTCCGTGTTCGTGGCGCTACCTTAGGGTCCTGGGGCGCTGCCGTCCGGGCCGATCGAGGCCGTTTTGCGAGCCGTAACAGGCCGTTACTTCGGGGCGGTGGCCCGGAGCTGCCGACCGAGTCTGGCCGGCGTCGTGGCGGGCAGCCCGCAGGTCCTGCCCACGCAGACGTAAGCACGGGCGCCATCTGGCCCGGGGGTCCGGCCGGCGAGCGCCGAGAAGGCCTGGACCAACCCAGGGGCATCGACCAGGCCCACGGCCAGGGCGCGACCCGGCACCCAGGTCTGGGCGGCTTCGGTGAGCAGTCCTGGCAGGGCCGGATCCTCTGCCCCGGACGCCGCGATGACCACCTGGACCCCACCTCGGTGCCAGTCGTCCAGGGCCACCACCAGGCTGGGCCAGGCCGCTGGCTCGCGGGCCAGGGCCACGGCGACACTCTCCAAGCCCCGGCGGCAGACATCCGGCGCCAGCCCCTCACAGCCCAGGTGCGCGAGCTGGAGCAACACAGCCAGGAGCTGTCCCTGGCCTGACGGCTCCGCGCCGTCATCGAGGCTGCGCCGCGCCACCAACAGCCCCCCGTCCAGGCTCTGGCGGAAGTCGCCCCGCGCTGGGTCGCCGAATGCGGCCACCGTGGCCAGGGCCAGGTCCCGTGCCGCCAAGAGCCACCGTGCCTCGCCGGTGGCCGCGTGGAGCGCCAGCAGACCCTCGGCCACCGCTGCGTGGTCCAGCAGGACCCCCGCGGGTGCCCCCACCGCGAGGGTCCGGGGCAAGGTGCCGTCCGACCGGCGGGCCTCCAACAGCAAGGTCGCGACCCGTTCCGCGTGCCCGATCCAGCGCGACTCGCCCAGCTGGGCCCCAGCCTCGGCCAGAGCGGCCACCGCCAGGCCATTCCAGCCGACCACGACCTTGTCATCGACGGAAGGCCGGGGCCGTTGGTCCCGCAGCGCCTTGAGGGCCGCCAGGCCGCGCCGGACCACGGGCTGCCCCGGATCGATGCCCGGTGCCCGGTTCGGCACGATGGCGTGGCCCTCGAAGTTCATCGGGCCACCCAGGCCATAGCAGCGGGCCAGCACCCGGTGCAGCTCGGGATCGGCCAACGCCTTGAACTGGTCCGGACGCCACACGTAGAACGTGCCCTCCTCGCCCTCGCTGTCCGCATCCAGGCTCGACCAGAACAGCCCCGTCGACGGATCGCTCAGCTCGTCGATGAGCCACCGAACGGTGTCCCGCACGACCTGGGCGAACCGCGGCCGCCCGAACACCCGCGCTGCCCGGGAGAACACCCGCACGAGCTGCGCGTTGTCGAACAACATCTTCTCGAAGTGAGGCACCTCCCAGCCCGGGTCCACGCAGTACCGGTGGAACCCCCCGCCGACGTGGTCCTGGAGCCCCCCTCGGTCGATGGCGTCCAGCAGCTGGAGCAGCGGTTCCTTGGCGGGCCCCCCGGGACGAGCGACCGCGTCCTGGAGCAAGAGCGACAGCGTCGGCGGCATGGGAAAGCGGGCCTGGGGTCCCCACCCGGGCCACGCCGGGTCCCAGTCGCGCACCAGGTCGTCCACCGCACGGGCCAAGAGCTCCGGACCTGGCAGAGGCCCGGCTTCCGGCTGGACCGACAGCGCGTCCACCACCCGGGCGCCGCCGCGCAGCAGGCCCTCGCGGCCGTCCCGCCAGGCGCTGGCCATCCGGCGCAGCAGGTCGCCGAAGCCCGGCGTACCGTAGCGGAAGTCCGGCGGGAAGTAGGTGCCCCCAAAGAGGGGGACGGCGTCTGGAGACAGCCACAGGCTCGCGGGCCAGCCCGCCGGCTCGCCCATGGCCAACAGCGCCTGGATGTAGAGGGCGTCCACGTCTGGGCGCTCTTCGCGGTCGACCTTGATGCAGACGTAGTGGGCGTTCATCACCGCGGCGACCCGAGGGTCTTCAAAGGACTCCCGCGCCATCACGTGGCACCAGTGGCACGCGGCATAGCCGATGCTCAAGAAGACCTGGACGTCCCGCCGCCGGGCTTCGGCAAAGGCCTCGTCCCCCCACGGCCACCAGTCCACCGGGTTCTCACCGTGCTGACGCAGGTACGGACTCGTGGCCTCGGCCATCCGGTTGCGCCAGGGACCTGTCTGACGGTCTGCCGATGCGACGCGCAGCGTGGTCACCCGTCGCAGGCCGTCCCGGGAAGCTCCCACGACTCGCCCTGATCCGCCCACCACGACTCGCTCTGGGAGTAGAGGCCCGCGTAGGGGTCCACCCGGCTCCCGTCGAAGTCCACCTCGAAGTGCAGGTGAGGCTGGCTGCTGTTGCCGCTGCTGCCCACCAGGCCCAGGGCGTCGCCACAGTCCACCCGGTCGCCCACGGCCACGGCCACGCTGTCGGTCATCATGTGCCAGTAGCGGGTGGTGACAGGACCATAGGGCGTGTCGTGCTCCACCACGACGTAGTTGGCGATGCCACTGTGGCCGTCGCAGCTGGACTCGAAGGTGCTCACGTCGCCGTGGCAGCGGTCGTAGTGCCCGTCCTCGGTGTCGACCACCAGGCCGTCCGCCGCCGCCACGATGGCCGCTGAGCCCGCGTCCATCTGCTCCCAGTCCCCGTCCAGCAGGTAGTCCGACCCGTCGTGTTCGTCGTAGCAGCCGGGAAAGGCGTCGCCGTTGTAGTTCGTGCAGATGGCCTGCTCGACGCCGTCATAGACCGCCGGGTCATGGTCCACGCCGATCGGCGGCGTAAACAGTGCGGTGTCCTGCAGAGGCAGGCGAAACAGGACCGGCGGCCACGCCATGCTGGGGCCTTGGGCGTCCCGGCCGTCCAGACAGGCCGTGCCCGACACGCAAGCCGCCAGGGACATGGCCAACACCGATCGGGGGGGCGCCATCACGCCCGGAACATAGCCCCTCAGAGGCCGGACCACTTGGAGATGATCTCCTTCATGACCTCGCTCGTGCCGCCGCCGATGGTGATCAGGCGCACGTCCCGGTAGTGGCGGGCGACGTTGTACTCCTCGACGAAGCCGTAGCCGCCGTGGACCTGGAGGCAGTCGTAGGCGACCTTCTGGGCCAGATCACCGGCAAAGAGCTTCGCCATGGAGATCTCCAGGGTCGCGTCCGGGCTGCAGTTGATCTTGTCGACCGCGTGGTAGGTCAGCATCTTGGCGGCCGCGATGCTGGTCAGGTGCTCGGCGAACTTGTGGCGCCAGACCTGGAACTTGGACACCGGCCGCCCAAAGGCCGAGCGCTCCTCGGCGTACTTCATCGCCGCCCGCAGCTGGTGCTCCATGCCGCTGGTGGCCATGAGCGCTGCGACCAGCCGCTCGCCCTGGAAGTTCTGCATGATGTGCACGAAGCCCTGGTTGAGCTCGCCCAGCAGGTAGCTCCGCGGAATTCGGCAGTTGTCGAAGTGGATCTCGCTGGAGTCCACGCTGCGGGTGCCCAGCTTGTCGAGCTTCCGGCCGACGGAGAAGCCCGGCGTGTCGGTGGGGAACAGCACCAAGGAGATGCCGCCAAAGCCGTCGTCGCCCGTGCGCACGGCGAGGGTGATGAAGTCGGCGAAGCTCGCGTTGGTGATGAAGGTCTTGGCGCCATTGATGACGAAGTCACCGCCGTCGATGCGCGCCGTGGTCCGGATGTTCGCCACATCGGATCCAGCGCCCGGCTCGGTGACGCCCAGCGCGGCGATCTTGTCCCCGGACACGACCGGAGCCAGGAACTCGGCCTTCTGCTCCGCCGTGCCGATCTCGTCGATGATCGGGGTGGCCATGTCCGAGTTCACCAGCACCGACATGATCACACCGGCGTTCTGGCAGTGCACGAGCTCTTCGACGTAGGCGGTGCTCGACCACCAGTCCAAGCCCAGGCCGCCCACGTCCTCGCCAAAGCGGATGCCCAACAGACCGAGCTTGGCCATCTCCTGGAAGACCTCGCGCGCAGGCCAGTGGAGCTGCTTGTCCCAGGCGTCGGCGTGGGGGGCCAGCTGCTGCTGGCAGAAGTCCCGCACCATGGTGCGGATCATCTCGTGCTCTTCGGTCCACGGGGGGAAGCTGACGCCGGACATAAGGCCTCCTGGGGCATGGCCTGACCCTGTTGTAGTCAGTGACTACATTCGGGTGCAACAAGAATCCCTGGGATCCGCTTTACAACAGCCTCGACGCGGGCAATTCTGCGGCCTCCGCGAGCCCCTGGAGGGGTGATGCTGACGTCCGCCTCGATCTTGATCAGCGCGCTGGCCCTGTCCACGGGCTGTCGCAATGCGGGGGAACCCGACACGATCGAGGGAGACCTGGGTCCGGAGCTCCAGCTCGTGTTCTCGCTGGAGATGCCCGTCGCCCGGGCCGGCGAGCCCCTGGGCTACCGTGCCTACCTGGACGGCTTCACCGAGCCCTACGGGGTGCAGCCAGACCTCGTCTCGGACGTGCAAGAGGACCTGCTCTGGGACGACATCGCCCTGACGCCGACGCTGGCGACCACCCACGTGATCACCGCCACGGTGTTCTACGACGGCGAGGAGTACACGGCGACCGACGTGGTCGAGGTCGACCCCAACGTGCCGGACCTGGTGGACCTGCAGCTCAGCGACCTGGCGGCCCAGGCCGGCGTGCCGTTGCCCTACGCCGTCTATGTCTGGGACGCCTGGGACAACCCCATCCCCGACGACGTCGTGGTCCTGGACACCGACAGCATCGACGCCAAGGTCATCGAAGGCAACCTGGTCAGCACCCGGCCGGGCACCTACCACGCGACTGCGACGGCGGACCTGGTGAGCGACACCGAGGCCTTCACCATCACCCCTGGCCCCGCCGCCGATCTGATCCTCACCCTGGAAGACGAGGACCTCGAGCGCGACGAGACCACGCTGGCGTACATCGAGGTCACCGACACCTACGGGAACCCGGTGGACGAAGCCTGGGACCTGTGGGTCGACCCGGCCGACGGCATCGAGATCCGCTACAACGCCCTGACCTTCCGCCAGGAAGGCTTCTTCACGGTCTGGGCGTCCACCGAAGACGGCGTGCTCACCGACTCCGTGGGACCGCTGCTCATCGACTCCACCGGCCCGGATCTGGTGGTCATCCACCCCGAGCGCGGCCACCGCACGAGCGACGTGTCGGACACGGTCAGCGGCACCCACTTCGACGAGTACAGCGGCACCGCCTCGATCACGGTCAATGGCGAGCCGGCCACGGTCTACGAGGACGGCACCTGGGAGGCACCGGTCGACTACGACTTCGGCACGAACACACTCTCGACCGAGGCCTGGGACAACGACGACAACCCCACCACCGACGCACGGGCCGTCGTGTCCGGCAACTGGACGGCCTATGGCGACGGGGTCGACGACGGCTTCATGGTGCGGATCTATGAAGGGGGCTTTGCCGCCTTCGAGGAGGCCGCCACCGACTTCGTCGATCTGGACGACCTGATCACGTCCATCCCGAACCCGATCATCGACGAGGAGTCCGAGGACTGCATCCTGGGCCTGTGCGTGACCTGGTACGCGCTGAAGGTCAGCCTGGTGGACATGTCCTTTGGCGACATCGAGGTGAGCATCGACCCCACGTCGGGGGGGTACCTCGACACCGCCGTGCTCATCAACGACATCTACATCGGCTACGACATCGACGCCGTGGTCCTGGAGATCGGGTTCGGGGCCGACGGCCACGTGGCGGCAGACTGGATCCAGGTCGTGATGGACATGTACCCCTACGTGAGCGGCGGGGTGCTGGGCGTGACGGTGTCGGCGGTCGACGCGAGCGCGGGCGGCTTCGACTTCGACTGGGACTCGTGGGTCTACGACGCGCTGGAGTTCTTCGGACTGTCCCTGGACAGCCTGATCGAAGACCTGCTGATGGACTACCTGACGTCGGCCGCCCAGGACGAGATCCCGGACCTGGTCAACGACCTGCTGGCCAGCCTGCAGATCGCCGAGTCCTTCCCGATCGAGGACAACACCTACCACTTCGACGCGATCCCCAGCTCGGTCAGCGTCGACGACCACGGCCTGACCCTGGGCCTGGAGACCGGTTTCGAGGCCGACAACTGGGTCAATGCCGCGTCGCCCAGCCCCGGATCGGTGACCTACCCCTACAGCACGCCGCTGTACGGCTCCTCCAGCGACATGATGGCTCTGGCCATGAGCCAGGACTTCCTGAACCAGCTGTTCAACGCCCTGTGGGGTGGGGGGCTCCTGGACATCACGCTCCTGTCCGAGGACCTGGGCATCGACATCTCGGACTTCGAGCTGTTCATGCCGGATCTGACGGACCTCTCCGTCAAGGTGCAGCCGTACCTGCCTCCGGTCGTGGTGCCGGGCACCGGCGGCTCACTGCTCGACATGCAGATCGGGGACTTCGAGCTGACGCTGTACAACGGTCCGCCCGAAGAAGCCTATGTCTACATGCGGGTCTACGTGCACATCGAGGCCGGACTCGACATGACCTCGGACTCGGGCACCCTGGCCGCTGGGCTCGGCGACCTGGACATGTCCTTCGATCTGGTCGAGCCCGACGGCCGCTCCGAGTACGCCCAGGACACCGAACTCTTCCTCGAGGCCCTGGTGCCCATGTTGCTGCCCATGCTGACCGACAGCCTGACCACCATCCCGATCCCCGAGCTCGAGGGCCTGGGCCTGACGAACATCGCGGTCCAGCTCGAGGGGGCCGAGAACGGCTACGTGGAATTGGCCGGAGATCTGGACCTGACGTCGCTGGGACTCTAAGGTTCTCCCCCAGGAGGACCCATGCTCGTCACCCTCGCCCTGCTCACGGCCCCGGCCGTCGCCGTCATGGGGAGCGAAGAAGACTCGGACCACAGCGCCGTGGTGGCACTGGCCGCCGAGATCGACGGCGTGACCTACACCGGCTGCACCGGCACGGTGATCGCGCCGCGGCTGGTGCTGACCGCTGCCCACTGCGGCAACGACATCACGCTGGAGTTCGTGGCGGCCGTCGGCGGCGCCTACTTCGGCACCGATGTCGCGGCGCCGGAAGCGGTCATCGCCATCCAGGAGATCCGGCGTCACCCGGACTACACGGACACCCGCACGGGCGACCTGTACGACGACGGCACCGCCACCGACGACGTCACGGTCCTGGTGCTGGCCGAGGACGCCCCGGTGCGCCCGATCCCCCTGCACGATGCGGCGCTGGACGAGAGCCACCTGGGCCAGGAGCTGGAGCTGGTGGGCTACGGCAAGACCGCCCACGACCTCGAAGACGAAGGCACCCGTCGCAGCGCAGCGCTCTTCGTCGACGACCTGGTGGGCCAGCACGTGGTGTCCGACGACGACCTGAACCCCACCGGTGCCAACGCCTGCTGGGGCGACATGGGGGCGCCGCTGCTGGCCGCAGGCCCGGACGGCCAGCCCACCCAGTGGGCGATCACCTCGTGGACCGATGCCCACTGCTACCGGGAGACCTGGAGCACCCGCGTTGACGAGGTCCTGCCCTGGGTGCTGGACCAGGCCGAAGCGGTGGCCGGTACCCGGGACCTGTGCGAGCTGGGCGGGCTCTACGGGGACGGCGTGTGCGACGCGGCCTGTCCCACGGTGGACGCGGACTGTGACAGCGGCGCGCCGACGGTCGACGCGGACGGCGAGGACGAGCGCGGCTGCGCCAGCGCTGGCGCGTCGCCGGGCATCCTGGGGCTCTCGCTGGGCTTGGTCGGGTTGTTGATCCGCCGTCGAGACTGAAGGCTCAGGCGAGCAGCGATCCCACCCAGTCACTCGCCGACTCCCCCCCATCGCTGGCCAACAGCGCATCGGCGGTGGCCCGACGCTCCGGGTCGCCCTGGGCTGCCTTGACCAGCACCCCATCGACGGTGGCCTCCCAGGACCAACCGGGTGCGCCCTCGGGGGTGTCACGCCGCTCGGGCCACCAGCCGCCGCGGGTGGTGTAGAGCTTGACCTCGACCGGGTGGTGGTGGCGGAAGGCCGCCACGTCCATGTCCGCCAGATCGCCGCTGCCGCGGCCCACCCGGGCCAGGACACGGTCCGGTCGGCGCTTGAGCACCTCGAAGAGCTCGTGGGGATTGGGCGAGCCCAAGCTGGCGCCGTGGGTGGCCAGGATGCGCCTGCTGGCCGCCCGGAGCTCGGCGGGACGCACGCCGGAGAACAGCGGCTCGGCGGTGTCCAGCAGGTGCTCCACCCAGGACTCGGTGGCCCGCCAGTCGTGGAAGAGCTCGATGCGCCGGGCGATGTCGGCCACGGCTTCGTGGTGGGCGCCGAGCCAGTCCGCGCTCAGCTGATCCGGGCCGAAGTCATAGTGCACCGCCAGGGCACCGATGGTGCGGGCGATGGCGTAGGGCAGGGGACCCGGCGACACGCCCGGGTGGCGGGCCGCCACCTGATCCATGCCATGGGCCACGCCGTCCACGGCCAGCTCGACCCGGTCCCACTGGTCGACCCGCAGCCGCTTCTCGGCGGCCTTGACGTGGCGGCGCAGGATCTCCCGCACCGCCTGGACGGGCACCTGGATGTGCTCGGCCCCGGGCATCAGGCGGTAGGCCAGGGTGCGCGTGAGCCAGGCCTGGCCCAGACCGGTGAAGGCCGAGCGGAGGGGCAGGGGACTCACGGCCGAGAAGAACCCGTCTCGATCGTCCAGAGTGTCCAGATCGCCACGCACGCCGGCGCTGGCGAGCGACACGGCGTCGAGGCCGGTCAACGCGGGCGTGGCGCGGGCAAGGCCTCGGCCGGAGCCGCCCATCAGGCTGCTCCACGGCAGGGGCTGTGGCGCTTGGAGGGCCAGGGCCAGGGCGTGGGCCAGAGTGCGCGCGTCGAGCCCCGAGAGCCGGCCAGCCACCGCAGCGGCAGCCACCGCCGGGATCCATCCAGCGCTGCGGCCCCAGCTCGACCCCAGCAGGCCAGCGGCGCCCACGCGACCGGAGAGCTCGTTGCCGACCACCGTTGCGGCCAACAGGTCCGCGACCGAAGCCTTGCCCGCCCAGGCCCAGGACGTGGCCACGCCCGCCGACGGGCTGGCCGAGAACAACGCGTCGTCGTAGACCAGCTGGCTGGCCAGTGCCGCATGCAGCCGGACCGCGTCCCGACGCCCCAGGCCCTTGCGCCGGCCGTCGATGACCGGCGCCTTGCCCGCCGATCCGCCCCGCACCAGGGCCTGGGCCAGAGGCCCGCTGCTGACGGCCCTCGCGGCGCCTGCGGTCGACAGGTGTTGCAGCCTGGCGCGGCGCAGCACGTCGGCCGGGATGGCGGCCGGGTCCAGGTCCACGGCCCACCGGGCCAGCTTGAGCAGGGTCTGGGACATCAGTAGTCGACGCTCCACTGCAGACCCGCAGCGTAGATCGATCCGCCGATGGGGATCGGTGCGCCTCCGACCGGGTAGCCAGCGATCGGCTCCGAGGTCTCGGGACGCTGGAGCTCGCCGGACGCCAGCTGGTGGTACTGGAACAGCAGGTCCCAGTGCATGGGTCCGGCCAGCACGTCGAGCAGGGTGCCGTGCTCGATGCCCGCACCCAGGGCAAAGATCAGACGATCGGCATCCAGGAGCGCCGTGTTGGACCCCTGGCCCACCAGCGGGGTGGGTTCGTAGCCGAAGCCGCCGCGCACGGTGGCCTGGGCCCAGGCGATGCGCCCTGGCACGTCCCACTTGGGCAGGGTGAGCTCGCTGCCCAGCCGGACGCCGACGGTGTCTCGCAGCACCACCGTCATGGGGTTGCCGTCGGCGATCACCACGTCGCTCACGTCGGCCAGGGTCGCGTTGAGCTCGGCGGCCACGAGCTCGATCACGTTGAGCTGCATCTTGGACCAGCGGGTGTACTGCGCGTCGACGTACAGGTGGAGCGTGTCCTCGATGCTGTAGGCGATGCCTCCGCTCCACTGGGCGGGCAGGTAGTGGTCGAACACGGTGAACTGAAGCGCCACCGCAGCTGCGATGACCTGGGGCTCCAGGTCGCCGACGTCCTCGACGCTACCGTTGATCTGGGCGTCGACGTCGACCAGCACCGGCAGACCGGCCTCGCCGCGGTAGCCGCCACCGATGGACAGGTCCCGCAGCACGGGCACGTCGATCAGCTCTCCCAGATGCCACTGGAAGCCCACGACCGGGGCGTAGTCCAGGGCGATGTCCACGCTCAGGTCGTGAAAGTCGAAGGTGCCCTCGACAAAGTCCCCGGAGCTCGCCTCGCCGTTCTCGGCTTCCTCGCCGGACACGGTGGCGTCGATGGTGAAGACCGCGGTGAGCTGGGCCTTGGGGATGATGCGCACGCCCCCGCCGATGTTGAGCCCATAGGGCAGCCGTACGGCCCCGCCGACCGCAAAGGCGTACCGCTGCGGCCTGTTCTGGTACATGAAGTAGGTCGGGATCGAGGGCTCGAAGGTGTCGATCCGCATCACGCGGTTCTTGGGCAGGAACACACCCATGCCGAGCACCACCCGGTTGCCGTAGGGGTGGGTCAGCGACGCCCAGCCCCCGTCCCCAGGCTCTTCCTCGGGTCCGGGATCCAGGGGGGTGTCGTGTTCGTTGATCACCCCGTCCCGGTTGGTGTCCCAGTACACGGGGGGCAGGTCCTCGAAGTCCAACCGGATCAGCCCGCCCCCGAGCTGGGCCGAAGGCTGGCTCATGTTGGCCAGGCCTGCGGGGTTGAGGAAGACCGCGCCGGCGTCGTCGGTGTAGGCCACACCCCCCTGAGCCCGGCCCATGGAGCGGGCGCCGAAGCCGTAGAATTCGACCGGTGAGGCCAGGGCAGACGGTGCGGCGGACGTGCAGGCGGCGGCGACGGCCAGCAGCCTCCAGGCCGAGCCACTGAGGGGCTTGGACAGGGTCATGGCGGGAATCAGCGGTAGCCGAGCTCGGGCACCGGGGTGAGGGCGAGCTGGCGCAGGGTCTCGACGATCTCGTCGGCGCCGACCTCGCCCAGGGCTTCGCGAAGGCAGGCCACCCGGCCGGACAGGTATGCCGTGGCGATGCCGGAGCCCCGATAGGGGCCCCACTCGTCGCCTTCCTCGGGCACGCCGTGGCCGTGGGCCAGGAATTTGCCGCTCAGGTTGCCCCACTCCTTGCGGGGGAACCGGTGGGGGGCGAAGTAGTAGAATTTCTCCAGCGGGCAGTCACGGTGCGAGGCCGTGCCGACGGTCTCGGGTAGATCTGCGGGGTAGGCCCGCTCGGCCTTGGGGTGGGCTGCTGCCAGCACCACCGTGTGGTGCTCGACCGCCAAGGCACAGCAGTCGCGCAGCAGCAGCGCCTTGCCCATGTTCGGGGTGCCCAGGGACAGGTTGATGACGTGGGCGCCATTGCGAAAGGAGGTCTCGATGCCCGCGGCCATCAGGTCGGCGCTGGTGCGGAGCCTGGCGTCCATGATCTTGACGCCGATCAGCTCGGCGTCTGGGGCGATGCGACGAACGGCTGCGGCCATCTCGGTGCCGTGGCCGTGCTCGTCGTGGAAGTCGGCACCGAGCAGGGCGTGGCCGGTGGCACCGAGCTGGATCGACCAGCCCTCGATCTTGGCCCCGGTCAGGCGCGGGTCGTTGACGTCGATGCCGCTGTCGATGACGGCGACCCGGACCCCCTTGCCCGTGTACTCATTTCCGCGAAAGCGCATCGAATTCCCGGTGGCTGCAGGATGCGTCGGATCCTATGGCGGCCCTGAGCGCCTCACAAGGGGGGCACCCCCCCCGCCTTGGCGGCGTGGACCTGTGCGACTACGCTGGACCTCGGCCATCGGGAGCACCATGGACACCTCGCTTGGCGGGGCCATCGAGGACCTCGTCCAGCTGAAGCGCCGGCTGGCAGGGAGCGCTGCGGAGCGAGACGCGATCGCGCTGGTCGCCAGGCGGTTGGAGGCGGCGGGCGAAACCCCAGTGCTCGAGGGCTTCGTCGAGGCCACCAGCGCGCCGCTGAACTTCGCGCTCCACCTGGTCCTCGCTGCCGTGAGCGCGGCTCTGGGCTGGCGCTTCCCCCTGCTGGGGCTCGGTCTGGTGCTGGTGACCCTCGCTTCGGCAGTCCAGCAGCTTCGGGGGCGGGGCCGCGGCCTGCGGGTCTTGATCCCCCGAGGCGCGTCCTACAACGTCGTGGTTCGACGGCCGGCGACGGGCCGCCGGCTGGGCACCTTGCTCGTCGCCGCGCACCTGGACATCCGACGGCGGGGGTTCAGGCTCACCCGGCGCATCGTCTGGCCGGGCCTGGTCACCGGTGTCGTGTTGGCCATCGCGCTGTTGGGCCGGCTCCTGGGTGTGGCCCCCGGGCTCCTGCCCTGGGTCGAGGTCGTGGCGGGCCTGATGCTCGGAGCCGGTGCACTCGTGTCCTTGCTTCACCACCGCTTGCCGACGCGACCTGGGCCAGGGGCCGGGGACACCGGGGTCGCCGCCCTGGAGGAGCTGAGCGCCGCCCTCCAGGAGCGTCCGCTCCAGCACCTGGAGCTCGGACTGGTCGTCACGGGCTGTGGCGAGGCCCACGCGGGCGGCCTGCGGGCGCTCCTGGAGCAGCACCGGCACGAGTGGGCCCGCGAGGACACGTCTGTGGTGGTGTTGGAGAATCTGGACCAGGGGCGGCTGGTGTTCGGTATCGGCGAGCGCATGCTGGACCCGGTGACCTACCGTCACACGCTGCCGTCCGTGGCGGAGCGAGTGGCCCGACAGCCCGCCTGGCGCCACGTCCAGCCGCGCTTCATCGACGGCTTCACGGGAGCGCTCGTGCCGACCTTGGCCGGGATGCGGGCGCTCGTGCTGACCTCGGAACCCGAGCCTGACGCCGGGGTGGAGAGCCCCCAGGCCGGTGTGCGCGAGGCAGCGGCCTTTGGGGCCGAGCTGGTGTGGTCCCTCGACGCGGACCTCCAAGAGCTGGCCCGGTGAGCGCCTGGTTCCTGGTCTGGGCCGCGACCGCGCGTGCCGGCGACGTGAGCGGCACGGTCGTCCACCAGGTGACCGGCGAGCCCGTGGCGGGCGTCACCGTGTACGCCATCGACCAGCGGCTGGGCTACGCCGCCGACGTGACCGACGACGACGGCAGCTTTGCCATCACCGAGCTGCCCGCCAACCCCTACCGGATCCTGGCCCACCCCCCAGAGACCATCGACCACCCGGACCAGTACTACCCGGCGGGGTGGGAGTACTGCGACGGTCGGGCCTTTGTCCTCGACGACGCGCCGGTGACCGAGCTGGTGCTCCCCTTGCCGCCCGGTGCCCGGCTCGCGGGACAGGTGCTGGATCCAGAGGGCGCGCCGGTCGCCGACGCCCACGTCCAGGCCGTCGGGGTCGACCCGATCGCCCGCGTCATGCGCAACGGGGCCCTCACCGACGCCGACGGCCACTTCGAGATCCTGGGCCTGAGCGCCGACTCTGTGGTCTCGTCCCGATACCGCCTCGAGGTCGACGCAGCGGGCCTGCCCGAGCAATTCGCGGGCCAGGTCTACACCGAGGACGACGCCCCCGACTGGGACGCTGACCAGGACCAGACCACCCACGTGGGCACAGTGACGCTGCTGCCGGGCATCGCCGTCTCCGGGAGCCTCCAAGGCCCCGATGGGCCCGTCGCTGGCGCGTCGGTGCACGTCTACAGCGGGGGCCAGGTGCAGTCCGTGGTCTCCGACGCCGACGGCACCTATGCGGCCCAGGGATTGCCCCCGGGCGACGTGATCACCTGGGCCTCCCTCGACGGCTATGGGCTGACCTACTACCCGGACGCCGATCGGCCGGGGGAGAGCCTGCCCGCCCCCGACGAGGGCACGAGCCTGACAGGGGTCGACCTCAGCCTGCCCTGGGAGAGCCGCCTGGTCGGGGTCATCGACGCGGATCGGGACGACTGGTCCGGCGGCTCGATCCTGGTCTACAACGACAGCTACACCGTCGGCGTCGGGGGCGCCGTCGACGCCGACGGTCGCTTCTCCGTCGGACGCCTGCACGGCGGGGACTACCGGGTCTACCTGTACCTCGAGGACGAGGGCTACCTGGACGACTACCTGCGCCTCGACGATGGTGAGCGGCGGGTCGTGAGCGTGCCCGACGACGACGACAGCGACGAGCTGGTGGTGGTCCCGGTGGCCGGCGGCGTGCTGGAGGGCACGGTCACAGACGACGCGGGCGACCCCGTCTACGGCGCTGTCGTGTTCGCCGACCCAGGCGACGCCGACGTCCAGGCCCAGGCCGCCGTCAGCGACCACGACGGCCGCTACCGCTTGGAGGGCCTGAGCGCCTTGCCCTACACGGTCGAGGCCTACGTCACGGCCTACTGTGCCGACGACGGCGGCTTCGTGAAGACCTGGTGGCCCGGCGAGGTCGACGAGTCCAGGGCGACCACCCTCTCTCCAGACGCTGGCGAGACCCTCGGCGGCGTGGACTTCGTCCTGGCTATCGACAACGACCACGACGGCATGTCCGACGCCTGGGAGCGCCAGGTCGGCCTGGATCCGACCCGGGACGACAGCGACGAGGACCCCGACGGTGACGGCTACAACAACCTGGCCGAGTACCTGCTGGGCACCGACCCGACCCAGCAAGCCGAGGACGGCTGCCGAGGAGGGTGCGGGGCAGTGCCCGCGGGTCAGGGCACGTGGCTCTGGGCGCTGGGCCTGTTGGGGTGGCGCCGCCGCCCATGAAGAAGCAGATCATCGTGGGCCTGCTCTTCGGGGCGGTCTTCCTGGCCCTGGCCCTCTGGGGGGTGCCGCTGGCGGAGCTCGGCGACGCCTTCGCCCGCCTGGACGCATGGGTGCTCATCCCCCTGGCGGTCCTGTTCATGATCCAGCAGCTGCTCCGGGCCTGGCGGCAGCTGGTCCTGGTCCAGGCGGTCAAGCCGGACGCCCGCTTCATGACCCAGTTCGGCATCCTGTGCATGTCGTTCTTCTGCATCAACACCTTCCCGGCGCGGCTGGGCGAGTTCGTCCGGCCCACACTGCTGCTCGAAAAGTCCAACGTGCCCCTGGGGGCTGGCTTCGGGGTGGTGTTCGTGGAGCGGGTGCTCGACCTCGCCTCGGCCTTGGTGATGGTGCTCAGCGTGGCGTGGTTCGTCGATGTGCCGCCGGTCCCGCTCGAGGTCTTCGACACCCGCATCGAGCTGGTGGAGCTCGGCCGTGTCGTGGCCACGGGGCTCCTGCCGCCGCTGCTCGGCGTGCTCGTGGCGCTGGTGTTGTTCCGTCGCCAGAGCGTTGCAGGCATGGCCTGGGTCGTGCGGGGCGCCGAGCGGCTGGTGCCCCTGGAGGCCGTCTCCCGTCTGGGTCGCCTCGCCCTGGGCTTCGCCGAACACTTCGTCGATGGGCTCGAGGCCGTGCGCAACCCGGGGCGCCTGGTCCTCCTGGTCGCTCTGACGGCGGCGACATGGGGCATGACGGGCACGCTCTACGTCATCCTGGCGGACGCGCTGGGCATCGGGGACGTCATCAACTACGGCGAGGGCATCGCGGTGCTCGCCATCACGATGCTCGGCATCGCGATCCCCGCGCCCCCCGGCATGGCAGGCGTCTACGAGGCCTTCGTGCGGGGCGCTCTGGCGCTCTTCGGCATCGTGGGCGGCGAGCTGGACGGGGTCGCGCTGGCCTTTGCCCTGGTCATTCACTGGTGGATCTATGCGGTCCAGGCGGCGTCGGCGGCATGGTTCTTCGCCCGAGACGGGGTGAACCCCAGAGCGCTGGTCCGGCGGGCCAGAGAGAGCTGGGCCCTGGCTTGATCAGCTCTCCGGGCGCCTGACCACGCGCACGGCGTGCACGGGCTCCCCCCGCTTGTAGAACTTGGTCTGGTAGTTCGTGACCACGTCGTGTTCCCACGGCGGGCCCTCGCGCTGGACGTCGTGGCTCACCGCGGCGATCGTCAGGGGCAGGCCGGCCACGTGGGTGTGCACCGCGTCGACGTTGACCGGGTGGTCGGTCTTGACCCGCAGCTCTGCGCCCGGTCGCAGAATGCTGGCCACAGTGCCCATGAAGTCCGGACCCAGCACCCGGTGCTTGGCGTGGCGGGCCTTGGGCCAGGGGTCGGGGAAGTTCACGTACAGGCCGCTCACGCTGCCGGGTCCGAACAGGTCATCGAGCTGGTGCACGTCGTAGCGGGCAATGCGGCCCTGGGCCGTCGCCCCGGCGCCCTGGAGCTTGCGAGCGCACTGGACCACGCGCTTGAACCGAATCTCGAGGCCCAGCCAGTTCCACTGAGGGCGGGCGCTGGACATGCCGGCCAGGAAGAAGCCATTCCCAGAGCCGATCTCGACGTGCAGGGGCGCGTCTCGGCCGAAGACCTGGTGCCAGCGACCCCGGCCAGCCAGGGCCTGGTCCGCCGTGAGCACGGGCGGGCCGAACTCCCGGTGGAGCTTCAGGTAGGGGTTGAGGTCCGGCAGGCGGTACTCGTCGGGCTGCTTGTCCCGAAAGCGCCCCTCAGGAGGCGTTCGGCTTCCAGGCTTCGCCATCGGCGTAGATCTCCTTTTTCCAGACCGGCAGCCGCTCCTTGAGGGCCTCCAGAGCGTGGCGACTGGCCTCGTAGGCTTCGGGGCGGTGAGGCGAGCCCACCGCGATGACCAGGCTGGCTTCGCCGATCTCGAGCCGGCCGGTCCGGTGCACGATGGCCAGCTGGACCTGGGGCCAGCGCGCCGTGACCTGGGCCCCGATCTCCTGGAGCACCGGGACCGCCATCGCCGCGTAGGCTTGGTACTCCAGGGCCTGCACGGCTCGGCCGTCGAAGTGGTCCCGCGCCACGCCTTCGAACACCAGCACGGCGCCGTGCTCTGGACGGTCCACCTGGGCCCGGACCGCGGCCACGTCGATCGGGCCTTGAACGATGCCGTAGCGCACCTCAGCCCCCACCGACCGGCGGAATGAACGCGACCTCGGCGCCATCGCGCAGCCGGTGATCGCCAGCCACGTACGCCTGGTCGACCGCGTAGGCGACGGGCAGGCGGCCCGCCGCGGTCGCTGGGAACAAGCGGTGGTAGAGCGCCTCGACCGTCTCGCCCGAGGTCACGGTCACGCGCTCTTCGGTGCAGCCGCGGCGCTCGCGCAAGACCGCGAAATACAGCACCTTCACCACCGCCATCTCCAACCCCGGTAGGATCGTCCCGTGGTTTGTATCCTGTGTCTCTGGGGGTGGCTGCTGGTGGCCTGCGGGCCCCCCGAGCCGGTGCTGCCGGGCGTCATCGCCCAGGATCAGACGACCCAGGAGGGCCTCAAGGTCCGCCCACGGACCGCCTATGAGAAGCCCCCAGGGGTCTACGTGGACGTGGGCTACCTGTGTGGTCGGGGACTCGACGCGGTGCGCGAGGTCCTCGCCGAGCAGCTGGGCGACGTGGTCGAGACCGTGGAGCTGGACCCCCGGGACGGGCGCGAGCTCGGCCTGCAGCGGGGCCGCGTGCGCGTCAAGGACGGGCGCATCTACCAGGTGCGGGTCACGCTGGACGGACCCCTTCGCCGCAGCACCGCCCTCCAGGCCCTCGGGCTGCCCCCCACGGTGCGGAAGTGGAACGCCTTCACCCGGGAATTCAACACGAGGCACCACGCCGGCTTCGACCGCATCCGCATGGGGCGGCTCGAGCCGGGCTCCGAGGAGGTCAGCTGGGTCGAGGTTCGCAAGACGGATCCCAGGCGCTGAGTGAGCCGTTGATCCCGGGGTGAGCGCCGTGGGAGGATGCCCCGAGGCCGGAGGCACCGGCGCTCCAAGGGATGTGGTGTTCGTGGCGCTCCCCATCATCGGACTGGGCTTGCTGGCGCAGACCGGATGCGTCGAGAATTCCTTCTTCGACGAGGACCGCCAGGTCCAGGACACCCTGCCCATCGAGGAGACCTTCCAGCAGGCGCCGCTGCCCGCGGTCGACGTGCTCTGGATCGTCGACGACACCGGCTCGATGGCCGAGGAGCAGGCCGCGCTCGCCGACGGCTTCTCCCGCTTCGTGAACCGGCTCGACGCCCAGGAGCTGGCCTACCAGATCGGCGTCGTGACGCCCGGGTCCGTGAGCGATGGGGGCGCGGTGCTGCGAGGCGACCCCTGGATCATCACGCCATCGGTGAGCGACCCCGACGGCGCCTTTGCCGACGCCGTCGACGTGGGACTGGACGGCAGCTCCCAGGCCGGGCTCGGGGCCCTGGTCGCCGCACTGAGCGAGCCGCTCATCACCCAGGAGAACCGCGGATTCCGGCGCAGCGCCGCCGCGCTCTTCGCCGTCATCGTCTCCGACGCCGACGACGACTCGGTCGATGACCTGGGCGACGACCCGGTCGACGAGGCCCTGGCCTTCCTGGCCTCCGAGGAGCAGCGCACAGGCCGCCCGGCGAGGCTGAGCGCCATCGTGGGCGACGAGCCGACCGGCTGCAGCGGAGACGGTGGCACTGCGCTGCCCGGCACGGCCTACGCCGAGACGGCGCTGGCTTCCGGGGGCGACGTGCTCAGCATCTGCTCGGCCGATCTGGAAGCGCTGCTGGGATCGCTGGGCAAGCTGGCCATCAGCTGGCCGGACAGCTTCCCCTTGCAGGCCGAGCCCCTGACCGACACGACCCAGGTGTCCGTCGACGGCAAGCGCATCAACGCCGGCTGGGCCCTGGTGCTCGATCCCCCCGCGATCGTGTTCGACGAAGCCCCAGCTGCCGGAGCCTGGATCGTCGTGACCTACGCCCTGGCGGCAGCGGAACAGTGACTCTGATCGGGGCCTTGCTCGCACCGGTCCTGGCCGCAGACGTCGTCGAGAGCTGGGACCTGGAGTCCGACGACGGCAGTCTCGTGCCCGCAGGCGAGATCGCGCTGTGGGAGTGGGGCGACGTGACCAGTGGCCCGGACGGCGGGTTCACGGGCAGCCGCGCCTGGGGCACGAACCTGGACGGAACCTACGGCAACGACAGCGTGGAGACACTGACGCTGCCGGTCCGCGACCTGGTGGCTGTCCAGGACCCGGCCCTGTGCTGGATGCAGTGGCTGGACCTGGAGCAGGGGGACGCCGGCTGGATCACCTGGACCGACGGCGTGGAGTCCGTGGTGGTCGAGCCCATCTATGGCTACCCGGTCAGCGGCGTGTTCGACGGCTTCACCGGGGCCTGGGAGCCTGTCTGCGTGGACCTGGCAGGGGTGGGGGACCTGGGCCAGCTGCAGCTCGTGTTCTCCGCCGACGCCAAGGTCAGCGCCACGGGCTGGTACGTGGACGACCTCTCTCTCTACGATGGCGACCCAATCGGGCCGTTGCTGACGGATCTCACGGCTCTGTCGGACACCGACGATCTGGACGGCCCCTACCCGGTCAGCGTCACCGCGGTGGACAACGTCAGCCTGCAGCTCGTCCGGCTGGGCCACCGGGTCGACGGGGTGGATCAGCCCGCGCTTCCCATGGGCGCCAGCGCGACGCCGGACGAGTGGACCGGCGCGCTGCCCGGCCAGGAGCCCGGATCGCTCGTGGAGTACTGGGTCGACGCCACCGACGGCCAGAACTGGACCCGCATCCCAGAGGACGCGGATCGGGTCTTCACGATCTCGCTGGCCACGCCAACGGACCTGACGGGCCCCGAAGGTCGCGTGGTGGCCACGACCGCCGAGCTGAGCTGGCAGGCGCCGGACTCGTCGCACCTGCTGTCGACCTACCGGGTCTACCGCCAGGACGCCGTGGTGTCCGAGACCCCAGCGCCCACCGGGCTCGTGGATCTGGTGGGCGAGGGCGGCGACGTGTTCACCGTCACCGCCGTCTACGATGTCGGCGAGTCCGGACCGAGCGCGTCGCTGACCCTGGACAGTCACGTCCCCCAGGTGCTGGCCATCGAGCCCGACCGGGCCTTCCAGGGCGACAGCATCCGGGTCTCGATCGAGGGCCAGGACCTGTTCTTCGTCCAGGAGGACCTGAGCATGGACCTGGGCGACGGCGTCACGATCGACGAGGTCGAGGTCGCCGACGTGGACACCGCCCGCCTGCTGGTGTCCGTCGGCGAGAACGCCGGCCCCCGACTGCGCGACGTCGTGCTGAGCTCCGGCGACGTCACCCTGACGCTGCCGGATGCCTTCGAGGTCGTGGACGGCGCCGAGCGCCCGCACCTGAAGTCCGTGGAACCGGACTTCGTGACCCAGGGCTCCGAGGCCGAGCTGATGGTGGTGGCATCGGCTGACTTCGCGGCGCTGCCGACGGTGGATCTGGGCGAAGGCGTGGTGGTGTCCGAGGTGGCCTGGACCGACGACGACGAGCTTCGCCTGACCGTGGTCGTCGAGCTCGACGCCCCGCTGGGCGAGCACGAGCTCACCATCGACGACACCGTGCGCATCTGGGACGGGCTGCGGGTCCAGGTCCGGGACGACCCACCGGCGACCACGTCCTGCGCAGGGGTGCCTGGGTCCAGGTCGCTGCCCCTCGGGGTCTGGGTGCTGATGCTCGGACTGGTGCTGCGGCGTCATCGCGCCGATCACTCGGGTTGATCCTGGCAAGTCGCAGACAGGTCGGACGCCTGGCGTCGACGCTGGGGCGCCGATGTGGCCCGGGTCACCTCAAGCCCCAGGGGCGGCGCCAGGCGTTCGAACCGTCGTGACTCGCCCATCAACCCGAGTGATCGGCGCTTTTCAGGCCTCGAGCAGATCCGCCACCTGCTGAGCGACGTCCAGCCGGCCCTGGCCCTTGGAGGCCGTGGCCATGACCGCCAGGGCTGCTGGGTCCGCCAGGAGCCGCCCGAAGTCCGTGATGGCCTGTTCCACGTCCAGGCCGCGCTCCAGCAGCACCCGTGCCGCACCGACCGCTTCGAGCCCCCGGGCGTTGGCCTCCTGGTGGTTGTCCGTCACGTTGGGGGACGGCAGGAGCACCGCTGGCTTGCCCAGCGCGGTCAGCTCGGCCAAGGTGCTCGAGCCCGCCCGGCAGACCACGAGATCCGCCGCGGCGTAGGCGTCGGCCATCCGGTCCTCGTAGTCGACCACCACGACGCCCGGGGGGACCGGCCCCAGGGTCTCCAGCGCCGCCTCGTGGTAGCGGGGTCCCGTGATCCACAGGAGCTGCCAGCCCCGCTCGGACCGCCTGGCTGAAGCGATCGCCAGGTCGTTCAGGGCCGCGGCCCCCAGGCTGCCGCCCACCACCAGGACCACCGGGGAGTCCGGGTCCAGGCCGTAGCGGTCTCGGGCGGCACGGGGATCGCTTATCAGGACCTTGGGGTTGACCGGGCAGCCCACGGTGTGGACCTGGGCGGGGGTCGGCAGGCGCCCACGGGTGGCGTCGTAGGTGAGGAGCACCAGGTCCGCGACCCGCGCACAGAGCCGGTTGGCCAGGCCGGGGGAGACGTTGGCCTCGTGGATGGCACGGCGGATGCCGAGGGTCCAGGCCGCCAGCACCGTCGGCGCCATGATGTAGCCGCCGACGCCGAGCACCAGGTCGGGGTCCAGCCGCGCCAACAGACGCCGGGAGCGCAGGATCGCGGCGGCCAGGGAGCCGGCGAAGCGCACCTTGGCGCCCAGTCCGCTGCGGGGGAACTGCGGTGCACTCACCGGGTGGAAGTCGTAGCCGCGCTCCGGGGCCACGCGGCCCTCCAAGCGCTCGGCCGCGCCGGCGTAGACCACCTCGTGGCCCCGGGCTCTCAGCGCATCCCCCAGCGCCAGGGCCGGGTAGACATGGCCGCCGGTCCCTCCCCCTGCCAGCACCACCTTCATCCGGTCCTCCTGCGCGATACCCCCCTATCGTGGGTGCCCTGCGGTTCCAGCCCCGAGCGGCCTCGGTCCTTCGCGAAGCGATCCTGGAGGCCGGTGGCATCGAGGTCTTCGCCATCGGCGACGTGGACCTGACGCACAAGGTGCACCGGCTGGAGATCCACTGCCGAGGCACCCGGGACAGCGTGCCGGCGCTGCTGGAGCGTCCCCGGGCAGGCCAGGTGGTGATCCACAACCACCCTTCGGGTGTGATCGAGGCGTCGCCGGCGGATCTGGGGCTGGCCGCTCAGTACGGCGACAACGGCGTCGGCGTGGTGATCGTGGACAACGCGGTCGAGCGGGATCTGTGGGTGGTCGAGCCCGCTCGCTCCAAGCGGCAGCCGGTGCCCCGGGATCGCCTGCGGTCGTTCTTCGTCGACGACCTGCCCCGGGTCATGCCCGGCCACGAGCCACGGCCGGGACAGCTGGCCATGGCCGAGAATTTCGCCGACGCCTTGGACGATCAGCACATCTCCGTGGTCGAGGCCGGCACCGGCACCGGCAAGTCCCTGGGGTATCTGGCACCCGCGGTGCTCTGGGCCCTGGCCAACGACAGCAAGGTGGTGGTCTCGACCTACACCCGCACCCTGCAAGCCCAGCTGGTGCGCGAGGATCTGCCCGCGCTCCAGCGTGCGGGGCTGGAGTTCCGAGTGGCTCTCCTGAAGGGGCGAAACAACTACCTCTGCCGCCGCAAGCTCCAGGTGCTCCTGGACGAGGGCACGGAGGACCCAGCCGTGCTCGAGCGGATCCGCCAGTGGACCGACAGCACCGAGGACGGCTCGCTCCAGGACTTCGGCGAGTCCTTGGACCAGCCCCTGTGGGAGCGGCTCCAGTCCGACACCGATCAGACCCTGCGGGTGCGCTGCCCCCACTACAACCAGTGCTTCTTCTACAACAGCCGCCGGGCCGCAGCCGCGAGCCACGTGATGGTGGTGAACCACGCGCTGCTCCTGGCGGACCTGTCGCTCAAGGCCGAGAGCGGCGGGGACGGCCTGCTGCCCCGCTATGACCGGATCATCCTGGACGAAGGGCACCACCTGGAGAACGCGGCCACGTCGGTGGCGTCCAGCAGCCTGACCAGCCTTGCCGTGCGGCGAGCGGTCGGGCCGCTCCTGCACACACGCCGACGCCCCGGGGCCCTGGCCCGGGTCCAGACCGCCGCCGGAGCTGGGCAGCCGCGGATCCAAGAGCGGTGCGACCAGCTCGTCACGGCCCTGGGCACTCTGCGCGAGGAGGCCGACGTGACCCTCGAGGCGGTCCGACACGGCCTGCTGACGGACCAGCCCAAGCGGCGTCTGACCCCCCAGGTCCGGGCGGCCCCGCTGTGGACCGCGGACCTGGCCCCCGCCCTGGCCACTCTGGGGCGCTGCCTGGTGGACACGGTGAACCGGCTGGCGGCCCTGCTCGGGGACCTCGAGGACGCCGAGCTCCAGGTGCCCACGCAGCCTCTGCTCGACCTGGGGCGGGCCCGCCGGCGGCTCAAGCAGCACGCGGCTGTTGTGGCCGATGTGCTGTCCGATCCGGACGAGAACCGCTGTCACTGGGTGGAGCGCGACCGGGACCGGGCGCGGCTCTGCGGTGCGCCGGTCGACGTGGGGCCGCTGCTGGACGACCTGGTCTTCTCGCGGGTCTCGGCCGTCGGCGTGACCAGCGCCACGCTGACCGTCGGCGGGTCCTTCACCCCATGGCTCCAGCGCCACGGGGTCAGCGAGGCCCGCACGGCCTCCATTCCGTCGCCGTTCTCCTACGGGGACCAGGCGCTGCTGGCCCTGCCCCGGGACCTGCCCAGGCCCGATGCGCCGGGCTGGGTCCCGCGGGTCGCCCAGGTCACGCTGGACCTGCTCGGCGCGTCCGGGGGCGGGGCCTTCGTGCTGTGCACGTCGTACCGCATGGTCGACGCCCTGAGCGAGCGCATCGCCGACGCGCTGGGGGGTCGCCACCCGATCCTGGTCCAGGGCCGGGGCTCCCGGGAGCGGTTGCTCCAGCGCTTCCGCCAGGCGCCGGGCGCCATCCTCGTGGGCACCGACAGCTTCTGGGAAGGGGTCAGCGTGCGGGGGGATGGCCTGCGCCTCGTGGTCATTCCTCGTCTTCCTTTCCGCGTGCCCACCGAGCCCATCAGCCAGGCCCGCTACGAGCGCCTGCAGGGCCAGGGTCTGGACCCGTTCCGGACCTGGTCCCTGCCCACGGCGGTGATCAAGCTGCGCCAGGGCTTCGGCCGACTGATCCGGGCCCGCACGGACCGGGGGGCGGTGGCCATCCTGGACCGCAGGCTGCACGACATGTGGTACGGCCGGGTGTTCCTCCAGTCCCTGCCCGACGCCCGTCGGGTCACGGGGCCGGCCCAGGCGGTCGTGGCACAGCTGACCCGGTTCTATGATTCCCGCCAGGAGCCCGGATGACCGACGAACCGATCCTGCCCCCGCCCCCCCGGGAGCCCCAGCCCGAGCCACCGCCGCCTCCGGGACCCCGGGCGCGGCTCAAGAACGTCGCCCGGCGGCTGCTCGAAGACGAGACCACGGTCTCGGCCAAGGAGCTCATCGGTGCCTTCGTCAGCACGTCGGACAAGGCCAAGACCGAGCTCGTCCGGGCCATCGGGCGCGAGGTCCGGGCCTACCTGGAGGGCCTGGGCACCACCGAGCTGCTCGAGGTGCTGGTGAACGACTACGAGCTCGAGGTCAGCGCCAAGTTCCGCCTCAAGCCGCTGCGAGCCGGCGGCGCCGAGCCCGCCGAAGACCCGGAGTGACCCTCAGTCGCCTTCTGGCACGACCTCGCGGGGCGCCAGCCGGACCTTGATGCCCTCCTCGCGGAGCAGCCTGCGCAGCTCCCACTTGTCGATCTCGGACATGTTCTCCAGGATCAGGTCCAGCCGTGCCGGGTCGTCGGTCAAGGGCGCCAGGCCCGCCCGGAGCTCGGCCATCGCAGCGTTCGCCTCGTCCAGGGTGGGCTGGAGCTGGGCCGTCACCGCCGGGAGGTCCTCTGCCGCGGCCTGGACGTCGGCCAGGGCCTGCTCGGCCTGGGTCAGCAGCGGGTCCACCCGGCCCGCCGTGTGGCGCAGGTCCGTGACCAGGCCCTGGGCATCGTCGACCAGGCCCCGGGCCTCGCGACCGGTCAGGAGCGCCTCGTCGGAGAATGTGCGCAGGTTCGACAGCACGGCCTCCAGGTCCGCGATCATGCGCTCGGGCCGTTCGGGGTCCGACTCCAGCACAGCCAGGAGCTGTTCGAGCCCGTCCTGGAGCCGCTCGGGCTCCACCAGCTCCAGCAGGGGCCCGATGCCCGTGACCACCTCGTCGATCTCGGTGCTGCTGCGCGTGATGGCGATCACGTCGCCGTCCTGGAGGAGCGGCGTGTCCTTGGCGATGGGCACGAGCTCGACGTACTTCTCGCCCAGCACGCTCCGGGCGCGGATGACCGCCTGGACGTCGTTGCGCAGCTGGGCCTCGGGCTCCAAGGACAGCCCGACCCCCGCCCGATCGAACTCGGCGTAGAGCCGAGAGACCTTGCCCACCTCGACGCCGGCGACCATCACCGCGGCGCCCTGGGCGAGCCCGACCACGCTGTCGAAGCTCGCCGTGACCTCGACCCGGTCGCCCAGGCCCACCGCCCCGGCCTGGATCGCCATCCAGCCGGTGAGCAGGGCCGCACCGGTCACCAGCACCCCGACCCCGACCTCCTGCTTGCGCTGGCCCTTCATGGCTCTTCCGCCCTCAGGTCAGCCAGAGCGGGGAGGCGAGCTGCGGCTGTGGGGTCGGACGGCAGCACCACGTTCCGCCGGAGGAATCGCTGGACGACCGCGACCTCGCTGCGCACGAAGTCCGTGGTGGGGGCGTAGGCCACGAGCCTCCCGCCGTAAAGCATGCCGATGCGGTCCGCCACGTTCAGGGTGCCCACGATGTCGTGGGAGATCACGATGAAGGTGATGCCCAGCGCCTCCTGCATCTGCCGGATGAGATCGTCGATGGCGTCCGACGTCATCGGGTCCAGGCCAGAGTTGGGCTCGTCGAAGAGCACGACCTCGGGGGCGTGCACGATGGCCCGGGCGAGACCCACGCGCTTGCGCTGACCGCCCGAGAGCGCGGCGGTGTCCCGGTCGGCGAGGCCCGGCAGCCCCACCTGTTCCAGCACCTCGTCCACCCGGTCCCGGCGCTCGGCGTCGGACAGGTCCTTGCGGTGGTGCACCAGGGGGAAGGCGATGTTCTCGCCCACGCTCAGGCTGTCGAACAGGGCCCCGTCCTGGAACAACATGCCCAGACGGCGACGCACCCTGTAGAGCCCGTCGTGGCCGGCCTGGGCCATGTCGGTGCCGAAGACCCGGACCGTGCCCGAGTCCGGTCGCACCAGGCCCACCAGGAGCTTCAGCAGCACGGACTTGCCCACACCGCTGGGGCCGATGATGGCGGTGGTCAGGCCCCGCTCGAAGGCCAGATCCAGGCCCTCGAACACAACCAGGTCCCCAAAGGCCTTGGTCACCCCGGCCAGGTGGATGAAGTCCTGGGCGCCCTCAGCCATAGGCCAGCTCGGAGATGAAGTAGTTCAGCACCACGCAGACCACCGCCGCTGTCACCACGGCGGAGTTGGTGGCCTGGCCCACGCCCTCGGGCCCTGGGCGGGAGAAGAAGCCGTTGAAACACGCGACCAGGCAGATCACCATGCCGAACAGGATCGCCTTGAGGTTGCACCACAGCAGGTCGGTGGGCGCGATGCCCTGCCGGGCGAATTCGATGAAGTCCGCGGAGCCCAGCCCCAGCTGGTAGACGGCCACCAGGTAGGCGGCCAGGACCATCACAAAGGTCGAGATCGTGGTCAGAGCGGGCATGACGATCAAGATGCCGAGCAAGCGGGGCGTGATCAGGTACCACAGCGGGTCGACCGCCATGACCTCGAGCGCGTCGATCTGCTCCTTGATGCGCATGACGGCGACCTGGGACGCCATCTCGGTGCCCGCCTTGGCGGCGACCATGGACGCCGCGATGATCGGCGCGAGCTCGCGGATGCCCGCCAGCGCCACGAACATGCCGACCATGCGCTCGCCGCCGATGGGCTTGAACGCCGAGTAGCCCTGGATCGACAGGTTGGTGCCCACGAAGGCGCCGATGATCAGCAGGATGGGCAGCGAGCGGATGCCGATGGACCAGGCGTGGTGCAGGGTCATGCCCTGGGGCGGCGGCTGGCGCACGGCCGCCCGCACAAAGCGCGCCAGGAAGAACACGAAGCGCCCGACCGCGTCGAAGGGGATGCGCATCAGCCCCCCACCACGCCGAAGAGCGCCGACGTCAGCGCGTAGTTGACGATGATGAAGCCCGTGACCCCGTAGACCACCGTGTCGTTGACCGCCCGGCCGACACCGGCGGCGCCCCCGCTTGCGCGGGTGCCCATGTAGCAAGCCGTCATGCCGATGACGGCGCCGAACACCGTGGTCTTGAAGCTGCCGGCCCACACATCGACCGTGCCGACCCGGACCCACAGCTCGGCCAGGAACACGCCAGCCTGTTCCCCCTTCATGAACACCGCCGTCACGAACGATCCCAGGATGCCCGCGGCGCTGCCGACGATGTTCATGAGCGGGCAGGCCAGCACGATGGCCAGGAACCGCGGCACGACGTGGATCGTGAGCGGGTCCACCGCCATCACCGCCGTGGCATCCAGCTCCTCCTTGATGGCCATCGCCCCGAGCTCAGCCGCGCAGCTGGAGCCCCCCTGGGCGGCCACGAGCACAGACGCCAGCACCGGCGACAGCTCCCGCAGCACCGCCACCGTCACCAGGCTGGGCAGCATGCGCTGGGCCCCGAAGATGGCGAAGATCTTCAGCCCCTGGAGCGCCAGCACCATGCCGAAGGGAAAGGTGACGGCGATCACCGGGAGCAGGCACCGGGTGCTGATGGTGTACAGGTCGCCGATCACCGCCGAGACGGACCACCCCCCGCGGACCACCCGCAGCAGCACGGCTGCGCTGAACGTGGCGAAGCGGCCGAGGCCAGCCAAGGGCGATAGGAGCGCCAGCACGGGGTCGGACTAACCCCGCTGGAGCCGCCCATGATCGCCACGCTGCTGCTCGCGCTGATCCACACCGCCGCCGCCGAGGACGCGTGGACCACCCGCGCCGTCGAGCTGACCCGCTGGCCGACCGAGGTGGGCGACGCGGCGAACCCCAAGGTCGTCGACCTGATCGAGGGGGTCAAGGTGGAGATCGTCTTTCGCAAGCCCGATCAGATCCGGGTGCGCAAGGGCGGGGACTTCGGCTGGCTGCCGCCTGACGCCGTCACGACCGAGCCCCCGGTGCCGGTGAGCGACACAAAGTGAGCCGGCTCGTCGCGCTGCCCGGATAGGGCTTCGGCGTGCTGCCGCTCTTTCGTCGTGACCTGACCCTCGCCGTGCTGGCCTCTGGGTCGTCCGGCAACTGCACCTATGTGGGAGACGGCCGCACCGGGCTGCTCATCGACTGCGGCATCTCCACCCGCCGCATCCATCGTGCGCTCGAGCGCCAGGGCCTCGCCGACGCCCCCATCGACGCGGTCTGCATCACCCACGAGCACAGCGACCACATCGGCGCCGCCCGCATCCTGTCCGACCGGCTCAAGCGCCGCTTCGGCCGCGTCGTGCCGTTCTACATGACCGTGGGCACCCACGAGGGCGCCCACGCCAAGGTGCTGCCGGAGCGGGTCGAGCTGTGTCAGGCCGGAGAGTCCTTCCGCGTCGGCGGCTTCGCCGTGCACCCGTTCCCGGTGCCCCATGACGTGCTGGATCCGGTCGCCTACCGGGTCCAGGCGGGCGCCATGTCCGTGGCCGTCATCACGGACCTGGGTCGGCCGACCGCGCTCGTGGCCCGGCAGCTGCGCCAGTGCGACGCGGCGGTCCTGGAGTTCAACCACGACGCCGAGCTACTGTTGAGCGGCCCCTACCCCTGGCACCTCAAGCAGCGCATCCGCTCCAACCACGGGCACCTGTCCAACCGCCAGGCCAGCCGGCTGCTGCAGGACGGGCTGAGCGACCGCCTGCGCCACCTGGTGCTGGCGCACCTGTCCGACGAGAACAACCGCCCGGCTCTGGCGGCCGCGGCCGCTCGGCGCAGCCTGGGCGACGCCAACGTGCACGTCCAAGTCGGGGGCAAGCTGAACGGCGCAGACCCGATCGCCCTGACCGCCTCCGCGGTCTGAGCGGCCTCAGGCCCCGAGCTCGATCCCCACGGCCCGCGCCGTCTTGACCAGCTCACCCTCGGGATCCACCCTCCGGTAGGTGGCGATGGCATCGGCGATGGGTGCGCCGACGACGCGGCCGTCGCGCAAGACCGCGATCTCGCCCCAGCGTCCCGCCGCGACCAGCTCCACCGCCTTGACGCCGAAGCGGGTCGCCAGGATGCGGTCGAAGGGCACCGGCGAGCCGCCCCGCTGGAGGTGGCCCAGCACCGTGACCCGTGACTCGATCTCCATGCGCTCGGCGAGCTGGTGGGCCAGCACCACCGCCGGCCCGCCCACCGACACCACGCCCTTGCCGTGGGCCTGGCTGGAGGTGGTGGGGGCGCCCGTCGCCGGCTCGGCACCCTCGGCGACCACGATCAGCGTGAACTGGCGGCCCACCGCTCGCCGCTTCTCGATCTTGGCGCAGATGCGGTCCACCTCGTAGGGCAGCTCCGGGATCACGATGGCGTCGGCCCCGCCGGCGATGCCCGCGCTCAGCGCGATGTGCCCGGCGTCCCGCCCCATGACCTCGAGCAGCATGACCCGATCGTGGGACTCGGCCGTGGTGTGCAGGCGGTCCAGCGCCTCGGTCGCCACCGCCACGGCCGAGTGGAAGCCAAAGGTGTAGTCCGTCGCACTCAGGTCGTTGTCGATGGTCTTGGGCACGCCGACCACCCGGATGCCGTGCCGCTGCATGAGCTGCCAGCCGATCTTCTGGGTGCCGTCGCCGCCGATCACGACCAGGCCCTCCAGGTCCAGATCCCGCACGGCGCCGGCGACCTCTGCAGAGCGGTCGATGGGCGGCTTGCCGAACCCAAAGGGATCGCCCCGGTTCGTGGTGCCCAGCAGCGTGCCCCCCCGGGCCAGCAGTCCGCTGCAGCTCTTCGGCGTCAGGTGGCGCACCCGGTAGGGCGACTCCAGCAGCCCATTGAAGCTGTCCTCGATGCCCAGCACCGTCCACTGCCGCCGACCGACCCCGTCCTTGACGAAGGCCCGAATGACCGCATTGAGACCCGGCGCGTCCCCGCCGCCAGTGAGGATGCCGACCTTGCACTTCTCGCTCATCCGCAGGCTCCCGCGCGCAGGGCGGCGAGTCTACGACGATCCTCGCCGACTCGCGCACACGTCAGCGCTTGCCCGGCGACCCCGAAGCCGCGCCCCACTCGCAAACACCCAACTCGCCACCGATCGCCATCCAGCCGGCCACCCCGCCCACGCCGGAACCCGTGAAGGGACGGCAGGCACCACCCGACGCCCCCCAGAGTCACCCAGCGGTACCCATCCACCAGCGCCTCGATGCGCGATGCCCTCAAAGAGTCCCGTCTGACCTGGGCCCAGCCCGTACAGCGGCCAAACGACCTAGCCCCACGATCGACGAGACCTACTTGGCGGCCTCCACGTAGTCGTCCCCGCGGATCTTGGCGAAGTCCTTGATGTGGCCCCAGATGGCCTTCACGCCACGGGCCATGTAGTCGAGATCGTCCGGGTGCTTGATCTGGGTGAGCTGGTGCGCCAGGAACTTCGGGCTCATGTAGAGCTTGTAGAACTGGCCGGCCATCTGGACGACTTCTTCGGACTGCATGTCGGTGAGCACACAGACCGGCTCGGTCATGTCGTAGCGCTCGTACTCGGTCTCCTCGAACCGGATCCAGCCGTTGCGCTGGCACAGGTCGAACAGGGGGGTGCCGGGGTAGGGCATCACCACCGTGGCCTGGAGGTGGTGGGCCAGGCCGTTGTGCATCAGGTAGCGGGCCAGCTCCAGGGTCTCGTAGGCGTCTTCCTTGGTCTCCCAGGGGTAGCCGACCATCATGGTCAGGTGCGGCTGTAGCCCGGCGCTGGTGGCCATCTTGCAGCCCTCGATGATCTTCTCCCGAGTCAGGGACTTGTCGAGGATGTCGATGGTGCGCTCGCTGGCCGACTCGATGCCCAGGATGAGCTTGCGGAAATTCGCCTTCTTCATCAGCTGGACGTTCTTCTCGGTGAAGTAGTCGAACCGGAAATTGCAGTCGAAGACGGACTTCTCGGCGATGCCGCGGTCGATCATCTCGTGGCAGAGCCGGGTCAGCCAGTTGCCCGTGGGCAGCGCGCCCGTGTCGTCGAAGATGTTCCGGGTGCCGTAGCGGTCGATCAGGAACTCCATCTCGTCCGCCAGCCGCTCGGGACTCTGGGTGCGGAAGGACGGGTAGGTCACGGTCCAGGAGCAGAAGGTGCAGCGGCCATAGGGGCAGTCGCGACCGGCCATCGTCCACATGAAGGGCAGGCGGTACTTCCACTTCTCGAAGTAGAGGTGGGCGTTGGTCAGGTCGCGGTTGATGAACGGCAGCGCGTCCAGGTCGCCGATGTCCTTGTAGGGGCCCGTGCTCTTGGCCGTGCCGTCGGGCTCCTTGTACCAGAGGCCACCCGCGGGCTCGCCCTTGCCCTCGATCCAGTTGCACAGGTTCTGGAGCATGAAGTCGTAGTCGCCGCCGGTGATGCAGAAGTCGACGTTGGACTGGACCAGGGTCTCCTCGGGGTTCCCCGAGATGTGATCGCCAAACAACACCACCCGCACGCCGGGGACCTCGGCCTTGATCGCGTCGACCAGCTCCCAGTGCTGGCGCACCACGGGGGCCTTGGTCTCCATGGCGATCAGCTCGGGCTGGTGGTCCCGCAGGATGCGCAGGAACTGGTTCCAGTCCCGCCGCTCGGCGATGCAGTCGGTCCAGCAGACGTCGTGGCCGTCCTGTTCGAGCAGGGTGGCAGCCCATGCGGGGATGCACGGGTACAGGTAGCTGGGCTCGTGGAACCACTGGAACTGGCGGTTCTGGGTCAGCATGGGGCTGCCCTTTCCGCGCAGTGGCGGGTAGGCGATCATGACGCGCATCGAGGGCTCCCTGGGCGAACGCGCACACGCGAGGCGTGCCGGCAGGCCCAACCAAATACCATCCACAGCCGCCGACCGCACCCGCGAAAGCGCACCGACGGCCTTTGCAGCGCGTGAACATTCGGCCGATTAAGCCGCACTATGAAGCCCCTTCCCCAGGTCCGTGATGAACACGAAGAAGCTCTTCCCTCTCGTCGCCCTGCTGCTCCCGGTCTCCGCCTTCTCGGCCAGCAGCGCCAAGCCGAGCATCGACCTCGCGCTGGATCCGTACTCGCTGACGCTGAGCGACTACTGCTTCCCCAGCGGTCTGCGGATCATGTTCCAGGAAGACCACACCCAGCCCTTGGTCAACATCACCCAGGTCATCGACCAGGGCTCCGACGCCGACCCGCCGGGTCTCGAAGGCATCGCCCACGTGGTCGAGCACCTGTGGTTCCGGTCCCACCTGGACGGTGAGATCAAGGTCTGGGACCAGCTCAAGGAGGTCGGCGCATCTCTGAACGCCTACACGGCGAGCGACGTCACCACCTACCTGACCGCCGCGCCCGTCTCCCAGATGGGCCCGCTGCTCGCCCTGGAAGCCCGGCGCATCTCCGGTGCCCTCTCGGTGGCCAACGTGACCCAGGAAGAGGTCAACCTGGAGCGCGAGATCGCCCGGAACGAGCTGCGGATGCGGTACGAGAACACCCAGGTCTCGGGCATCGGCTACCTCTACGGCAAGCTGTTCCCCGAGGGCCACCCCTACAGCAAGCTGGGCATCGGAACCCACGACAGCCTCGACAACATCACCGTCGAGGACGTCCAGAAGTTCACCGAAGAGAACTACGTGCCGGCCAAGACCACGATGCTGGTCATCGGCGACTTCCAGGTCAAGGACTCCTGGAAGATGATCGCCGAGTACTTCCCGCTGGAGCTGCTGGTCGATCCGGAGAACCCGGACGCCGAGCTCGAGCTCGTGGACTGCCCCCAGAGGGTCGACCCGACTTCCCTCCCCGAAGAGCCCCCCGCGCCGAACGACCAGGGCATCAGCTACCACAAGGCCGGGGTCGAGAAGACCACCGTGCTGGTGGGCTGGAGCTTGCCCGGCGGCTACCGGGCCGACGCGGCGAACTACCCTGCGGCCGGCGTCAACCTCGACTTCGTCGTCGAGGCCTTCCTCAACCCGGACTTCGACTGGGCCACGGACTCGGTCGAGGACCTGTCCAGCGCCGACTGTGGCGTCTACTCCGAGGAACACGCCAGCATCGGCATCTGCGGCATCGAGGTCGCCGCCGGCAAGGACCCCGAGGAAGCCCTCGACGACGTCTTGGACGCCCTCTACCTCCAGTGGGAGGTCAACTTCCGCATCCAGGCCGGTGACTACATCTCCCAGCTGGTCAAGTACCAAGGCATGGTCGGGACCTTCCAGTCCGTCGAGAACGTGGCCTCCATCTTCGGGACCCGTGGCAACGCGGTGGCCGTCTACACCCACATGACCGGCGACCCGGCCTACTTCAGCCGCCAGATCGAGGCCTACAACCGGATCGAATACGACAAGGTCGCTGCCGTGGGGCACAAGTACCTCACCCGCGATCGCGCCGTGGCCGTCATCCTGGAACCCTACGAGGACGGCGACCTGCTCATCGACTCGTCGGACCAGTCCTACAAGGGCAAGCCCTTCGAGGGCACCGTCGAGACCAAGCTCGATCTGGACAACATCGACGCCGACCTGCTCCGCGACAACGCGATCATCCCGGACCTGGATCGGCTACGCCAGTTCACGCTGGACAACGGGCTCGACGTCTACGTCTACCCCTACGGCGACGCACCCCTGGTCACCCTGGGCTTGGTCATCGAACAGGGCGGCGAGCTCTACGAGCCCAAGCTCGGCCTGGCCGAATTCGCCTGGGACATGTCCAGCCACTTCCTGGCGGGCCAAGGCAACACGCCCCTGCGCATGGCCGGCGGCTTCAGCCCGTTCTACGACGACGAGAACCTGATCCTCGCGCTGAACGGCTCCTCGGCCAACTTGTCGGGCCTCACCTGGATGCTGCGGGAGCAGGTCCGGGTGCACGAGGACCCGAACAACATCCAGGTCGAGTACAAGAAAGAGTACTTCGACAGCTACATCAAGGCCGTGCGTACGTGGCGCAAGACCCCCGAGAACTGGGTCAGCTGGATCCGCAGCGAGCGGCTCTTCGGTGCCGACCACAAGCTCGCCCACACCTACGACGAGTTCGAGCTCGACGGGATGCGCGGCTACAACAAGGGCGACGTAAAGCCCTACTACCAGTCCCTGTTCCGGCCCAGCAACGCGCAGCTCTGGGTCATCGGCCGGCTGGACCCCGACGTGGCCGAGGAGCAGATCCGGTCCCAGTTCGCCGACTGGAACGACAAGCAGCCCACGGTGGAGCTGGCGTCCCTGCCCAAGCCCCCGCCGCCCCCTGAGCGCTCGGTCGTGGTCTTCGACAACGGCCTGGTCAGCCAGACCCAGGTGTCCTTCGGCTGCTTGATCGAGCCCTGGGACGAGACGAACCAGGAGACCCAGAACGTGCTCGGTCGCGTGCTCAGCGAGATGGCCTGGGACGCCCTGCGCGAGAAGTCCGGTGTCTCCTACGGCGCCGGCAGCGGCATCGCCCGCTACCCGGGCGGCACCACGGTGCTCAGCTCCGGCGTGCTGGTCCAGAACGACTCCGCCGGGGTCGCCGCCCAGACCTTCATGGACCAGGCCGCCCGCGTGCAGTCCGGGGACTTCCCCCAGGACCTCATCCCGCTCATGAAGGTCACCGACGCCCGGGGCACCGTGCTCAGCCAGCAGACCGCCATCGGCATGCTCAGCAACCTCATCGAGCCCCTGGCCAATGGCTGGCCGCTGGAGTGGCTCAACGCCTACCCCGAGCGCATGGCCGCGGTCACCCTCGAGGGCGTTCAGGGCCAGCTGGACCGCTGCATCGGCCACGAGGTGCTGACGCTCCTGGGCCCAGAAGAGGTCATCACCCCACAGCTCGATGAGCTGGGCCTGTCCTACGAGGTCTTCGACTGGGACGCCGAGCGCAAGACCCTGTGGGAGACCCACGACCCCAAGGGCTATGCCAAGGCCAAGAAGAAGGCCGACAAGGCCGCCGCCAAGGAAGCCAAGAAGAAGGGCGAGACCCCCGACGAGGGCTGAGCGGACAACTAGCGGAAGGACCGCCAGGCGCCTGCCGCGGTGGTCCCACCCGGCACCAGCTCCAGGTCCACCAGGACGCTGGCCATCGCCTCCCAGCGCTCGGTGGTCATCGCACCCAGGCCATCGCTCCCGACGACAAAGGGCGCCTGGGCTTCGGTGATGCAGGCGATCAGCGCGTCGTCGTCCATGTCCGGGTTCAGGCGGCGGATCTCGGCGTTGCCCCGGTCGGGCGCCGCCACATAGGCCTCCCAGGCCTCGTGGGTCGCCTGGACGAAGGCTCCGGCCCACGGCGGAGGCGGCTCCGCAAAGGCGACCAGGGAGCCATAGGGATTCCAGCCCGCGTCCGAGCCCTTGAGGAAGCGCACGCTGGCGCCCCTTTGCCGGGCTGCGCAAGGCTCGGCGGTGATGTAGGCCTGTTGCACGGCGCTCTCGTCGGCCAGGAAGGCCCCCACGTTGCCGCTGTAGGGCACCGCCTCGACCCGCCCGTCCCAGCCGTGGGTGCGCCACAAGAAGCGCTGGAAGGGCGAACCGACCTCGATGGCGACCCGAGTGCCGTCGGCGAGCTCGTCCAGCGTCTTCGGACCGCTGTCATGGACCAGGAGCCCCTGCGGGCTCAGCTGGAAGGCCGGCCAGGCCCCGATGGCGGCGATGCCCTTCTGGCGCTTGACCAACAGGTCGTCGGCCGCCGAGATGGCCACGTCGGCGCGGCCGGTGGCGAGCTGCTCGAGGGTGGGGGCCCCGGGGCCGCCCGGGAGGACCTCGACCTGGAGCCCGTGCCGGGCGTAGTGCCCCCCCAGCACGCCCTCGTAGAAGCCCCCGAACTCGGGCTCCGGGAACCAGTTCAGGGCCAAGGTGACCCGGATGGGGCCGGGCTCCGGGGCCGGTGCCGCCGAGGTCTCATCGGGGGTTCCGCTGCATGCCAGCACCAACCAGGGGATCATCCGCGCTCTCCATGCCAGGGCCCGATGATACGGCGCTCGGCTGCGCGCACCGCGGCAAACAGCCCCAGCGCCAGGCCCGCGGTCACGAAGATGGTGGCAAAGGTCAGCGCGGTGTCCGCCGAGCGCGCGGACTGCAGGACCAGGTAGCCCAGGCAAGGCGGATGCCCCGTGGAGCCCACGAACTCGCCGACCACGGCCCCGATGACCGCCAGGCCTACAGCCGTGCGAAGCCCGGAGAACACGAAGGGCAGAGCAGCGGGCAGCCGGAGCTTGACCAGCGTAGCCGTCCAGCTCGCCCCGTAGAGCTGGAGCAGCTCGAGCTGCGCGGGATCTGCACTGCGCAGGCCCAGGTTGGCGCTCGTGAGCAGGGGGAAGAAGGCCACGATGCCGGCGGTGACGGTCGCGACCGGCAGGCCGTAGCCGAGCCACACCACCAACAGCGGTGCGATGGCCACGATCGGGACCGTCTGGACGAGCAGGGCATAGGGGTACAGCGCCACCTCCACCCAGTGGGAGCGCAGGAAGAGCGTCGCCCCACAGGCCGCGGCGACGACCGCGATGAGCAGTCCACCCAGGCTCGCCTGCAGCGTGGTCCAGGTCGCGGCAGCCAGTCTCTCGTGGTGGACGATCACGCCTTGGAGCACGTCGTCGGGGCCGGGCAGCAACACCTCTGGCAGCCGCGTGGCCGCGAGCGCCCACACCCCCAGGCCCACAAGGCCCGCCAGCAGCGGCAGCGCCCGGGTCAGACCGCAGCCTCGATCGTGCGGGCGGCCTGGGCGAGGGCCGGGTCCCGTAGCTGGGCGGCCGCCCTTGGGCGGGGGAGGGGGATCGGGAGGCGTGCCCCGATGGTCGCCGGCTGGCCCTTGAGCACCAGGACCTCGTCGGCGAACAGGGCCGCCTCGTCGACGTCATGGGTCACGAGCAGAGTCGTCAGGCCCAGGGTCTGCTGGAGCGCCAACACCTCGTCCTGGAGCTGGCGCCGGGTAAAGGCATCCAGCGACGAGAAGGGCTCGTCCAGGAGCAGGAGTCGCGGCCGGCTGACCAGCGCACGGGCCAGGGACACCCGCATGGCCATGCCGCCGGACAGCGCCCGCGGAAGCTTGTCCGCCGCGTCGGCCAGTCCGACGCGACCCAGGGCGTCGGCAACACGATCTGCGCGTTCGCCCTCGGGCCCCGCGAGCTCCAGGGCCAGGGCGACGTTTTCAGCGACCGTGCGCCACGGGAGCAAGGTCGGCCGCTGGAACACAAAGGCCCGCGGACGACCGCCCCCGCGCACGGTGCCTAGGGTGGGCTTCAACAGTCCGGCTGCCAGGCGCAGCACCGTCGACTTGCCACAGCCGCTCAGCCCGATGAGGCCCACGACCTGGCCCGCCCGGACCCGCAGATCCAGCTTGCTCAGGACCAGCTGCGCCGGGGTGAACCCGAAGCCCACCCCGTCGAAGACCAGGTCTTCACCCCCGGACAAGGCCGATCAGTGCGTCGGTGTGGGGGCCCAGGCTGGACCAGGTCTCGACGGATCCGGGGGAGCACGCGCCGCGCATCTCCATGCACAGCTGACGGGCCGTCAGGCGCACGACCACACCCCGTGCACCCAGCTGGTCCTGGAGCTCCCGCGCCAGGTGCTGGCCCAGGCGCTCCTGGAGCTGTGGCCGCCGGGCAAGGGACTTCAACAGGCGGGGCACCGCACCCAGGCCGACGATGCGCTCGGCAGGCCGGTAGGCGACATCGGCCGTGCCGAAGAAGGGCAGGACGTGGTGGGCGCAGAGGGAGTGGAAGGGCAGATCTCGGAGCACCACGGGGCCTGAACCCGACGGGGTCGGGAACGTGGTGAGCTGATGGACCGGCGCACTGGGGTCGAATTCCCGGAGCCAACTCGCGACGCGCTCCGGTGTCTGGGCCAGCTCCGGATCGTCTTCTGCGGACCATCCGAGCAGCCGCAGGCACGCCTCCAGGTGGTCTTCGGGGTGGGGTGGGGGACTCGACATGGCTCGGCCCCCAAGGATAGCCGGTCCGACCCCCAGGAGCCCCATGTCCCTCGACGCCGACCCCACAGGCCGCGCCGCCCAGCTGCTTCACGGCGCCCTCGTCAAGGAGGGCCAGGGAGACGCCGCCGCCGCGATGGCCGACGCGCGCCAGGCCTGTCAGCTGTTCGAGCAGGGGGGCGACCGCACCGGCTGCGCCGCGGCGCTGCAGCTCCAGGCCATCCTGCACGCCAACCACGGTCACCTGGGGCCCGCGCTGGAAGCCCTGGACGCGGCGGTGCCCCACCGGGAGCAGACCGGCGATCAAGAGGGGCTGGCCAGCTTGCACCAGGAGCGCTTCGCTCTGGCCATTCGGCTGGGCGATTCGGCGCTGGCACAGCAGGCCTCCGAGGCCATGTTGGCGGCTCATGAGCGGGTCGGGGACAGGGAGGGACAGGCCCAGGGCATCCACCAGCTGGTGCAGTTCCTCATCCAGGCCGGAGAGCTCGACACGGCCGACACCCTGCTCGGCCGCGGGCTGTGGCTCACGGACCGAGCTGGCGAGGAACGGGCGCGTTCGGCGCTGGTGCTCCTCCAGGTCCAGGCCGACCTGGCTCGCGGCATGAACGATCGGGCACTCGCCCGCTGTGGAGACGCCATCCGGCTGGCCGAACAGGCCCGCAACCGGCCGGCCCTGATCGAAGCCTGGCACCAGCAGGGCGCGGCCTACGCCATCACCGGCTCGCCGTCCCAGGCCATCGAAGCCTTCGAACAAGCGCTGGACGGCCGCGAGCTGCTCAAGGACCTGGAGGGTCGTGCCGCCACCCTCACCGAGCTGGCCCGGGTGGAGCAAGCCCTGGGTCGCCCCGCCAAGGCCGCCGAGCGACTGGCCTACGCCGCCCGCACCCTGGGCGAGCTCGGGCTCCACGAAGCCCAGGCGTCGGCCCTCGGCGATGCCGCCGAGCAGGCCGTTGTCGCCGGAGACCTGGACCGCGCGATCGCCTTGGGCACGGCGCTGGCCAACACCTGTGGCACCGCCGGTGCCCTGCACGCCCAGGGCCAGGCCCTCTTCCTCAACGGCCAGCGCCGCGTCCAGGCCGGGGACCTGGCCGGGGCCGCAGAGGACTTCCGCGCTGCAGCGGCAGCCCTCGATCGCGCACAGGACCCCGAAGGGCGCGGCATCGTGCTGGGCATGCTGGGACAGGTCGAGCACGCCCTGGGCCGGATCGAGGCTGCGCTAGCCACGCTGACCGAAGCCGAGCGGGTGCTCCGTGCGGTGGGCTCAGACGCCCTGGCCGAGCTGGCCCCCATCCTGGCTGAGTTGCGGCCGTCCTGAGCCGCCGGCCGCCCCGGTCAGTTCAGGGTCTCGTCCGGCACCGGCCGGGCGTGTGCCATCGACGACGCGATGGGAGAGCCATGGTGCAGGGTGAGGCGCCAGCCCTGGTCGGTCTCGACGAACAGGTTCGTGCACGCCACACGGGAGTGATGACTGACCGCGCCTGCCACGGCGTAGATGTTCTCGATGCAGGTCAGCTGCACGATCCCAGCGTGGTCGCGCATGTGCACCTCGGTGACCTCGAAGCGCATGTAGCCTGTGCCGGCAAAGATGGCGCGCCAGCTCTCCCGGATCTCGGACCAGCCCCGGTGGATGTCCCAGCCGGGGTGGATGCACACGTCTCCGGACGTGCAGGTCCAGACCTCGCGCATGCCGTCCAGGTCCAGGGCTTCGAAGGCGTCGTAGAACGCCCGGTTGACCGACAGGACGGCCTGGATCCGGGCGTCTCCGGCTGCGGTCACGTCTGCCCTAGTGCTTGGACAGGTCCAGTCCCGCCTCTGCGGCGTAGGCCCGGAGGCCCTTCTTGTTGAGCGTGCGCAGGGCGCGGGTGCTCAGCCGGAGGGTGATCCAGCGCTCCTCGTCTTCCAACCAGAGGCGCTTGCGCTGCAGGTTGGGAAGCTGGCGCTTCTTGGTCTTGATGTTGGAGTGCGAGACCTTGTTCGCGACGTTGGGGCGCTTGCCAGTCAGGGGACAGCGGCGTGCCATGGCGAATCCTGCGAGAGTTCGTGAGACGGCCCCGGATAGCTTCTCCAACCACGGGCGGCAAGTCCTGGCTGCTAACCTGCCCGTGGATCGCACACGTTGAGGGGCATGCGCTGGTTCGCTCCGCTGGTCCAGATGGCCCTCGGACTCGTGGGTGCCGCACTGGGCTTCGAGTCCGAAACTCTGCTGAACTTCGTCAGCCTGTGGGGGATGCCAACCCCGCTCTCCGTGGTGCTCGGGTTGCCCCTCGCCGTCGGCCTGGGCGGCCTGCTTGCCTTCATGGCCGGTCTCTGGCGCACTTGGGCCCTGCTGAGCCACCCCGGGGGACAGGAGGTCTGGGCCTCGGCCCTCATCAGCGTGGCCGAGGAATACGGGACCGAGGTGCTGGTCGATGCGGCCCATGGCGTGAGCCTGTCCACTGTGACGGACGGCACCCGCCTCGAGGTGGTCCTGACACCGCACGGGGACCGCCTGATGTCCTTGTGGTTCGGTTGTCCCGGACTCCAGGCGCTCCTGATCACGGCCGTGCGTGGCGCTGGCTCGTCGGAAGGGAACGATCGCTGGCGCCTGGTGGGCCGGCGGGGATCGTGGGAGCTGTGGGCCGAGACGCCCGCGAGTGCCCGAGGCCTGCTCGACGAGGTCCGCTTCGTCGAGGACCTGAACCGGCTGATGGCCTGGCCCACCGTCAGGGCGGTCCGACACGACGACGTCGGGGTCGAGGTCCTGGCGGAGCTCCCCGAACCGGATCGTCTGGGGGGACTCGTTCGCAGCAGCCTGTTGCTGGCCCGCAGCCTGGCAAGGTCCAACGGCTGAGGGACCTGCCCTGGATCGAGAACGGCCGCACATGGCGGCCGTGGGTGGGGGTTGCGGGCGATGACCCGGGAGGCTCAGACGTTGAAGTCGATGATGACCACGCCGCGGGGGGGCCCCTCGTCTTCGCTGCGCTGCTCCCGACGCTCCTTCCACGCGTCCGGCCCAGGGGGCGGACCCTTGTCGATCTGCAGCCGGCGGCCCCGATCTTCCCGTTCGCGGTCTCGCTGGATTTTCTCGATGATGAATGCGTCGAGCATGGGTCTGGCCTCTGTCCTGAGTGGACCCAGGAGTCGAATATAGCACCGGGTTGCCGGGGGACAAGACCGGTGCCGGGAGCCGCTCCAGACGGGGCCTGCAGCTCACTCCCTGCCAAGGATACGGATCAGTGTGCGCGAGGTTTCAGTGTCCAGCCGATCTTCTTGCCTCAAGCGTTGTGTGGTGCGTCTGCCGAGCACTTCATAGAGCTCGCTGAGATCGGCGTCCAACGCCCGGATCGCCGCGAGGTGGGCTCCGATCGTCGCGTGGTCGCCCCGCGGGAAAGGCCCGGTCAGAGCCTGCATCGGACCCCGCTCCAGGGCTTGTTCCAAGGATGCCCTTGCCAAGGGGACCAGCAGACCGGCTGCCTCGCTCGGCGCAACCCCCGCCTGGACGAGCAGTGCCGCACCCTCCGCCAGCAGGGTGGTGCTGAAGTTGCCCGCGATCACGGCCGCGGCGTGGTAGAGCCGGCGGTCACCGGGCACGTGGACCGGCTTCATGCCCAGGTCGACGGCGAGCTGGCGGGCCACTGCGACGGCCTCGGCGTCCCCGGCGACGGCGGCCGGCACGCCGGTCAGGGGCGGGATGGCCACGCTCGGACCGGGGAAGCTCTGAAGGGGGTGCAGGGATCCGGCGGGCCTGTGGGGACGCAACACCCCCACGTCCAAGGCGCCGCTCGCATGGAGCACGATCGGGCCCGGCGGGAGCGCTGCCGCGACCTGGGCGACCGCGCCGTCCGACACCGTCAACCAGGCCACGTCGGCCTGGGGAAAGGGCTCTCCTCGGCGCCAGGGCAGGACCCGGTGGCCAGCGGACTCCAACAGCGGGCCCAGGCTGCTCCCCAGCCGGCCCAAGCCCAACAGAGCGATGTCCATGTCCTACCCTGGTCGGCGGCCCCTCTGGGCCTGGAGGTCGCGTGAGCGAGCAGGTTGTCGTGTACGCGGTCGCGGAGGGCACGGCCACCGTGACCCTGAACCGCCCCGAGCGGCGCAATGCGCTTGCACCCGACCTGATCGACGCGCTCGTCGCCGCGCTGGCGACTGCCCACACAGACCCCGAGGTCCGAGTGGTGGTGCTCACCGGCGCTGGCGACCGGGCTTTCTGCGCAGGGGGCGACCTGGGGGGTGGCCTCCAGGGCGCCGACGGCGTGCTCGCGGCCCACGCACAGCGGGCGCGCTTCTGCGAGGCCCTGGACGCGCTGCGGTCATGCGACAAGCCCGTCATCGCCGCCCTGAACGGGGACGCCCTGGGGGGTGGCTTCGGCCTGGCCATGGCCTGTGACCTGGTGGTCGCCGAGCCGACCGCACGCCTCGGTACCCCAGAGGTCCGACTCGGCCTCTTTCCGATGATCATCATCGCCGAGCTCGTCCGGAACATCCCCCGCAAGCGGCTCGCCGAGCTGGTCTACACCGGCCGCAAGCTCACGGCCCAGGAAGCCGCCGACCTGGACCTGATCAACACGGTCGCCGCACCTGGCGCCGTCCTGGACGAGGCCCTGGCACTGGCCGCGACCATCGCCAGCAACTCCCCGACCGCCATCGCCCTGGGCAAGGCTGCCTGGCGACGGGCGGAGGAGCTGCCCCTGCAGGCTGCCGAGGCCTGGCTGCTGTCCAGGTTGGAGCTCCTGTTGATGACCGAAGACGCGGCCGAGGGCATCGCTGCCTTCTTCCAGAAGCGGGCCCCCGAGTGGCGAGGGCGTTGAGATGGACCTGAGGCGTGTCCTGGTCTGCGAGCGGGGCCCGATGGCCGGCTACATCGTCGGAGCGCTCCGCAGGATGGGCATCGAGAGCGTCGTGCTGTTCCACAAGGACGCGGAGCAGGTCCCCTATGCGTCCGAGGCGGCCTTTGGCGTCCCCATGCCCCAGAGCGCCGAGCCGCTGCCGGACCAGCTCATGGCCCTGGCGATGGACGCGGGCTGCGATGGGGTCCATCCCGGCGCGGGCCCTCTGGCCGAGGACGCGGACTTCGCAGCCCGGGTCGAAGAGCTCAACCTGGTCTTTATCGGGCCGCGGCCCATGCTGATCCGGGCGACGGCCGATCGCTGGACCACGCGCGAAGTCGCCGTGGGTGCCGGCATCCCGGTGGTCGCCGGAAGCCCGCCGCTGCAGGATCCCGACTCGGTCCAGCAGTGGTTCGACCAGCTGGGCAGCCCGGTGTGGGTCAAGGACTCCCGGGGCTGGCGGGCCGCCAGCCTGGACACTGCCCAGAGCGCGGCCCGCGTGGTGAGCGTGCGGCTGGGCACTGGCGTGGGGCGGGTCTGGCTGGAGCAGCACGTCGCCGACGCACGCCACCTGGTCGTGAGCGTCATCGGGGACGAGTCGGGCCAGGTCGTGAGCCTGGGAGAGCGCGAGCGCATCGTGAGGCGCGGCGACGCCATGACCCTCGACGTCTTCCCGGCGCCGGTCAGCGACGACCTCCGCATCGCGGCGGGCACGGCTGCCGTGACCCTGGCGTCGACCCTGGGCTTCGTGGGGGTCGCCTCCGTGGGCTTCCTGGCCGACCAGACCGGGGGGCTGCGCTGCCTGGGGCTCCGGCCGCGGCTCCAGGTCGGTGATCTGCTGGCGGACACCTTGCACGGCCTCAACAGCGTGGAGCTCCAGGTCCGGCTGGCCCTGGGAGAGTCCCTCGGCTGGTCCGCGGAAGATCTGGACGCCTCTGGCGCGGTGATCGGGGTGCGGATCCGGGCCCAGGAAAAGGGCACCCTGACGGCCCTTGACCTGCCGGAGGGCACGACCTTCCAGACCAGCTGTGCCGTCGGCCTGCCTGCAGACGGGCTCCTGGGCGTGCTCGTGGTCGCCGGTCAGACCCGGCAGGCCGCGGTGATCAAGGCCACCGCGGCGCTCCGAGCCATCACCATCGGTGGGGTTGAGACCGACATCGCCTCGCACCTCGATGCCCTGGGGGACCCCGAGTTCTGGCGAGGGCAGCCCGTGCGCACGCCCTGAGGGAGCGGCTGTGGCCCAGCAGTACAGGACGGCATAGCCAGCGCGTCTGTCCAGGAGCCCCATGTCCCAGGCCTTCAAGCGGGCCGAGCGCGTTGCCGAGCTGGTTCACGCCGAGCTCTCCAGGCTGCTGCGAGAAGAGGTCCGGGACCCCCGGCTGCAGCTGGCGTCCATCACCACCGTGCGGCTCACCGACGACCTTCGCGTCGCCCGGGTCTACTTCGTGCCCCTGGGCGGCCAGGGCGACGCCCAGGCCATCCTGGCCGGACTGGAGCGCGGCAAGGGCTTCTTCCGTTCGCGCATCGCCAAGCGCCTGCAGCTCCGGTACACGCCGGATCTCCGGTTCTTCGCCGACGACCACCTGGAACAGGCCGTGGCCATGACCTCGCTGCTGCGGGGGCTCGTGCCTTCGGAGGACGAGGAGTGAATGCCGCCTTCCTCGTGGTGGACAAGACCCCTGGGCTGACCTCTCACGACGTGGTCGCCATGGTTCGGGCGGTGACCGGCATCAAGAAGGTCGGGCACACCGGCACTCTGGACCCCTTCGCCACCGGGGTCCTGGTCCTGGCCCTGGGCGGTGCGACGCGCTTCATCCAGTACCTGGACGAGTCGCTCAAGGTCTACGACGCGACCATCGCCCTGGGTGCTGCGACCACCACCGGCGACCCCGAAGGCGAAGTCTCTCGAACCGGGCCCGCTGCGGACTTCGCGCGATTGGGCGACGTGCTGGCCCAGCTCCACGGAGACCAGCTCCAGGCACCCCCGGCCTACAGCGCGGTCAAGGTCAAGGGCAAGCCCCTGTACAAGTATGCGCGTGCGGGCAAGCCGATCGAGGCCAAGCCCCGTCCCATCCACATCCACGCGCTGACCGCCCCGGATCGCGGCGCGGACTGGCTCCGGGTCCGCCTGCACTGCAGCCGAGGCACCTATGCCCGGGTGCTGGCCGACGACGTGGCGGCTGGCCTGGGCACCGCGGGACACCTGCGGGAGCTGCGGCGCCTACGCTCTGGCCCGTTCACCCTGGACCAGGCGATCACCCTGCCCGAGCTGGGCGAGCTGGCTGCGGGCACCCGGGACTGGCGCCCGGCGCTCCGCCCCGCTCGGGGTGCCGAGCGGATGCAGTGGAGACCGCGGGACCAGGTCCTGCATGGCCTGCTGCCGTGGTGCCAGCCGCTGTCGCAGGCCCTGGCGCACCTCCCCACCGTCCAGGTCGACCGCCCCCAGCGTGGGGCGCTGATCCGGGGGGGCAGCCCGCCCCCACCCCCCGCGGGGCTCCAGGACGGCGACCGCTACGCCGCCATGCACCAGGGTCAACTCGTGGCCGTGATCGAGCGCCAGGGTCCCCACGGCGTGATCCAGCGAGCCGTCAAGGGCAGCGCTGGTTGACCCTGGGGGTTCAACCGGCTAGTACGGCCGTCCACCGACGGCGTCTTCGGTTCGAGTCCACCCGTGGGGAGCGCCCCCCGGACCCGACACCAGGACGACCGTGTCACCCAAGAGGTCATCATGGCGCTGCGCCCCGTTGAGAAGCAGGAAATCATCGAGAAGTACGCGACCCAGCCCGGCGACACCGGTTCGCCCGAGGTCCAGGTCGCGCTCCTCACCCGTCGTATCGCTCAGCTCACCGAGCACTTCAACAGCCACAAGAAGGACCACCACTCCCGCCGTGGCCTGCTGAAGCTCGTCGGCCAGCGTCGCCGGCTGCTGCGCTACGTCAAGAACCAGGACGAGCAGCGCTACAAGACCCTGATCAAGGGCCTGGGCCTTCGTCGCTGATTCCCTTCGGGTCGGGTTCGCCCGGCCCGATGTCCTGCGGGACACGTGGTCTGACCACACCTGATCATTCACTTCACTGAACGTCTCCCGGGCCCAGCACCCGGCACTCCGTCTCTCTCGTCAATCTCCGCGGACTGAGCCAACAGGCTCACTCCGAGAAGGTCTACGGGATCGGCACGGTAGCCGGCTCGTCAGGTGCGTCCTCCCTGGTGGACCGAAACACAACCCGCGCGCGCTCGACCAAGAGGACGGTCAAAGATGGGTGCGTGCATCCCAAACGAGAAACACACCATGCACGGTGTCACTGATCACTCTGTCTCCGTCGAAGTCGGCGGGACCACCCTCTCCTTTTCCACCGGTCGCTACGCCAAGCAGGCGGGCGGTGCTGTCCTGGTCATGGCCGGCGACTCGCACGTCCTGTGCACCGCCGTCTGCGGCGGCGACGCTCGCTTCGACTTCATGCCGCTCACGGTCGACTACCAGGACCGCGACGGCTCTCGGGGCAAGATCCCCGGCGGCTTCCTCAAGCGTGAAGGCCGCGGCAACGAGCGCACCACGCTCATCTCCCGGCTGATCGACCGCCCTGTGCGGCCGCTGTTCCCGAGCAACTTCCGCAAGGAGACCCAGGTCATCTGCACGGCGCTGTCCTATGACAACGACAACGAGACCGACGTGCTCTCCTTGTGCGGCGCCTCGGCGGCCCTGCACATCTCCGACGCGCCCATCGCCGAGGCCGTCGCCGGCGTCCGCGTGTGCCAGGTCGACGGTGCGCTCAAGGTGAACCCGAACTTCGAGGACCGCGGCAACGCCAACCTCGACGTCATCGTCGCCGGCACCGCCACCGCGGTCATCATGGTCGAAGGTGGCGCCCAGGAGGTCTCCGAGGAGGTCATGCTCGAGGCCCTGTCGCTCGCCCACGGCGAGATCAAGAAGATCATCGCCGCCCTGAACGAGCTCAAGGAGCTCGCCGGCGTCGACAAGATCGAGGTCGTGCCGGTCCCGCCGGTGTCCGACAACGCCAAGGCCATCGTCGCCGCCGCCAACGACGACATCGTCGTCGCTCTGGCCACCCCGGGCAAGAAGGCCCGCGGCAAGGCCCTCAAGGCTGTCCGCAACGCCCTCATCGCCACGGCCCAGGAGGGCCAGGACGAGGAGACCGCCGAGGCCACCAAGGCCGACATCAAGCGGGCCTTCAGCGACCACGAGATCGGCCTCATCCGCCAGAAGGTCGTCAAGCAGGGCGTCCGCATGGACGGCCGCGCCCCCGACGAGATCCGGGACATCTGGTGCGAGGTGGGCACCGCCCCCCGCGCCCACGGCTCGGCCTTCTTCACCCGGGGTGAGACCCAGAGCTTCACCACGGCCGCCCTGGGCGTGCAGCGGGACAACCAGCGGATCGACTGGGCTGGCGCCCAGGAGAACTTCCGCAACTGGATGCTGACCTACGTGTTCCCGCCGTTCTGCACCGGCGAGGCCCGTCCCCTGCGCGCCCCCAAGCGCCGCGAGGTCGGCCACGGTGCCTTGGCCTGGCGGGCCATCAAGCCGGTCCTGCCGTCGTTCGACGACTTCCCGTACGTCCTGCGCTGCAGCGCGGACATCCTGGAGTCCAACGGCTCCAGCTCCATGGCCACCGTCTGTGGCGCGACCCTGTCCCTGATGGACGCGGGCGTGCCCCTGAAGGCGCCGGTCGCGGGCATCGCCATGGGCCTGGTCATCGAGGACAACGGCTTCGCCGTGCTCTCCGACATCCTGGGCGCCGAGGACAAGATCGGCGACATGGACTTCAAGGTCACCGGCACCCGGAACGGCATCACCGCCTTCCAGATGGACGTCAAGGTGGCGGGCGTCAGCACCGAGGTCATGACCAAGGCGCTGTCCCAGGCTCGGGATGGGAGAATCCACATCCTGGACGAGATGGCCAAGAGCCTCGAGGCCCCGCGGAACGAGCTCAGCGACTGGGCCCCCCGGATCACCAGCATCCAGATCAAGCCGGACAAGATCCGGGACATCATCGGCCCCGGGGGCAAGATCATCCGCGGCATCCAGGAAAAGACCGGCTGCGACGTGAACGTCGATGACTCCGGCAAGGTCACCATCGCCGCCGTCGGCGCCGAGGGCGCGGCCGCTGCCAAGGCGATGATCGAAGAGATCACCCAGGAGGCCGAGGTCGGCAAGCTCTACGTGGGTGTGGTCAAGCGGATCGTGGACTTCGGCGCCTTCGTGGAGATCTTCCCGGGCACCGACGGCCTCATCCACATCAGCCACATCGCCAAGGAGCGGGTCAACAAGGTCACCGACGTCCTGTCCGAGGGCGACGAGGTCCTGGTCCGCGTCATCGACGTCGACCGCTCCGGCAAGGTCCGGCTCTCCCGCAAGGAAGCCCTGGACGCGTCGCTGGACTTCTAGGCACACGCTGTTGGCGCGACCCACGCTGCGGTTCCAGGTCCTCCCTCACGGGGAGGGCCTTGCCTTGCCGGCCTATGCGTCGGCCGGGGCCGCTGGCCTGGATGTACGCGCCGCCCTCGATGCGCCCGTGACCCTGTCGCCAGGGGAGCGGGCGCTCGTGCCTTCGGGGCTGCGCATCGCGGTCCCGGACGGCCACGAGGCCCAGGTCCGCGCCCGCAGCGGGCTGGCCTTGCGTCACGGTCTCGCCGTGCTCAACGCGCCAGGGACCATCGACGCCGACTACCGGGGCGAGCTCAAGGTCATCCTGGTCAACCACGGCCAGGCGTCCTTCACCATCGAGCGCGGCGAGCGCGTCGCCCAGCTGGTCGTGGCGCCGGTCGTGCAGGCCCAAGTCCAGGCCGTTGCAGACCTGGACCAGACCCCGCGCGGCGACGGGGGCTTCGGCTCGACGGGGCGCTGAGGCGCCGAGCCCTCAGATGTGGCCGTTGTCCACCAGCCAGGGACAGTCCGCGACGCAGACGTCGACCGTGGTGAACAGGTCGATCTGCGCGTTCTTGTAGCAGGAGAAGCCCGCCGGGCAGCTGTCGTCTGCGCCGCACTCGGGGAAGCACCAGCCCTCGGACGGGTCGTCCCAGACCAGGCAGTAGGACGTGCCCTTGCCCTGGCAGCTGTAGGGGTTGCTGGCGTTGCAGTTCCGACACGCGTTGACGCCGTCGCACTCGCCGGTGCCCAGGTTGCACTCGGTGCCGACCGGACAGTCGAGCTCTGTGCTGCGGCAGCCGTAGGCCTCGCAGCTGCGGGTGTCCGGGTTGCAGGTCTCGCCGGCCACGCAGTCTGCGTCTTCCAGGCAGCCGTCCACGCAGGTGTAGGTGTCGGGGTTGCAGTACTCCCCCACGTCGCAGATGGCCGACGTGAGGCAGTCCACGTCCACGCAGACGTCGTCGATGCAGGCCTGGCCTTCGTCGCAGTAGCCGTCGTCGATGCACTCGGGGATGTCGCTGTCGCCGCCGCAGCCCAACAGGCCGGCGACCAGGAGGGTCTGCCACATGGCGCTACTCCGCCGTCGTCGCGGTCGAGGTGTCGTTGGTGTCCGCCGAGCACCAGTCCTCGACGCCGCCGAAGCCGCCGTCGTAGCGGATGGCGATCTGGGAATCGGCAACGGGGATGTGCTCCACGGCAAAGCTGACCGCGGGTCGGAGCTCGCCCTCGGGGGCTCCGGTGTCGCCGCCGCCGGTGTCCAGGGCGACCTCGCCCTCGCCGGCGATCTCGACGTACTCCCAGACCCCGGCGTCGCAGGGGATCTCCTCGTCGTTGACCGTGACCTGGAGGGTCGAGGGAGAGGGGGTCGCCGACAGGAAGAAAGTGTTCAGCAGCCGTGAGCTGTTGAGGGAGAGCTCGGTCACGATGTGCTCGAAGTCCGAGTCGCAGATGTTTCCGATGACGCCGGCGGACTGATCCGCCACGTCCAGGTAGCGGAGCCCCCGGCTGCCCGCGTTGAGCTGATCCAGGGAGCACTCGGCCCGCTCGGTGAGCACCAGGGCGCTGGCGTTGTAGACGTCGCGGGAGCGCTGGCCCTTGATGTCGCGGTAGGCGTTGATGTAGTCGTTCACGGGGGCCGGCGAGAGGTCCTCCTCGTCCGAGACGAAGATGAGCGACAGGCTGGCGGTCTCCCGCAGAAAGCCGCTGTTGGTGCCGGTGATGAGTGGCTCCGTCAGGGCCAGGTAGGCGGCCTCGAGGCCCATCTCGGATCCGCTGCCGCAGATGCCGACGCTGACCGCCTCGATGAAGACCTCTTCCGCGTCGGCGGTCTCGGGCGTGATGATGTGGCCGCCGACCAGCTCACCGGCGCCCGGCAGCTGGTTGATGACCTGCTGCGTGCAGCCCGCAGCGGAGTTGACCGCGGCTGGGGGCACGCCGGTCGTGACCACGCCGATCTGGTAGTCCACGTTGGCGGACTCGAAGAAGCGGATGAACTGGTTGAAGTTCTGGGAGAGCTTCTCCTGGTAGGGGTCCATGGAGCACGAGTTGTCGACGACCAGCAGGATGTCGACCTCGGCCTCGGGGTCCTGGTAGAAGACGTCGGTCGCGTCGTGGCGAACGATCTCGTAGTCCACACAGCCCGGACCCATGAGCGGCAGGAGCGCCAGCGAGAGCGTCATCGGACCTCCAGTGCGCCGGCAACATGGCCAGCGGGGGTGCGCGTGTCAACCGCCGTTTTCCCCTTGTTGACCCCACCCCAGTCCCCTGTCGCGGATTTCGCGAGGTGATCGCGCCGCGATCGTCGTGACTGGTGGTTCGCTGGCGCTGCCGGCGTGGCCGAGTCACGTCAAGGCGCCAGCGGGCCGCCAGGCGCGACGAGGGCAAGCGAGCGCCCGCGAACTTCTGCGACAGGGGACTGGCCCAGGGGAGGCCCCCTGGACCGTGTCACCCTCGGGGCGTGACGACCCCTGACGACCGCGTCGTGGTGGAGACACCGGACCGCCGGAGGCCTGCCCGGGCCCGGCGGCTGGACCGCTGGATCACCCCCGTGCTGCGCGTCGGGGGGCGGCTGCTCGGCCGCCCGTCCGAGGCCCTGCTGCTGGCCCTGACCGGCCGGGCCCGGGGGGGCCCCGCCGAAGCCGACGTCCGAGAGGGCGGCGCAGCGCTCGAGCGGGGCCGACGGGCTCTGGACCACGGACAGTTCGGCGAGGCGCTTGTCCAGTTCGCCGCCGCGGCCCGGGCCGCCCCGCGGGACCCTTGGCCCTGGCATGGCCGGGGGGACGCCCTGCAGCTGTCCGGCGATCCTGCGGGGGCCCTCGCGGCCTACGACCAGGCGCTGGCCCGGGTCGGCGAGCTGGCGGTCTCGCACCTGGGCCGGGGGAACGCCCTGGAGGGCCTGGGACGCATCGACGAGGCCCGGGCGGCGTGGTCCGCCGCGCTGACACACGACCCTGGGCTGCACTGGGCCCAGGAGGGGCTCGCGCGCACGGGGGAGGGGAGCGAAGGCTCTTGAGTCCCACGGTGTTAATGGCCAGGCTCCTCTGAGAGGCCCAGATGCTCGACACCCTGACCAAGGGCTTCCGCAACGCCCGGCTCAAGCTCCAGGGCCGCGCCACCCTGAGCGAGGAGAACATCTCCGAAGCCCTGCGGGACGTCCGGGTCTCACTGCTCGAGGCCGACGTGGACCTGGGCGTGGTCAAGGCGTTCCTGGCCAAGGTGCGCGAGCGCTCCCTGGGCGAGGTCGTCCAGGTCAAGACCAAGCGCACGGTGCCGGGCATGCCCCCGGGCTTCGAGGTCACGGCCGGCGATCACTTCGTCAAGATCTGCCACGACGAGCTCGTCGCCCTGATGGGTCCGGTCGACGACACCTTCGAGCCCCAAGGCCGGCCTGCGGTCGTGATGATGTGCGGGCTCCAGGGCTCGGGCAAGACCACCACGTCCGGCAAGCTCGCCCGCATGCTGCTCAAGCAGGGCCGCAAGCCGATGCTGGTCGCCGCCGACATCTACCGGCCCGCCGCCGTGGAGCAGCTGACAACCCTGGGCCGCAAGCTCGGCGTGCCCGTGTTCAGCATCAAGGGCATGGACCCGGTGGCACTGTGCAACGCCGCCGTGAGCCAGGCCCGCAACGTCGGCCGGGACGTGGTCATCGTCGACACCGCCGGCCGGCTGGCCATCGACAACGCGCTGATGGACGAGCTCGTCCAGATCCGGGCCCAGACCGGACCCCAGGAGATCCTGTTCGTCTGCGACGCGATGATCGGCCAGGACGCGGTGCGCACCGCCGCCGAGTTCGACCGGCTCCTGGACTTCACGGGCTTCGTGCTGACCAAGCTCGACGGCGACGCACGCGGTGGCGCCGCGCTGTCGATCAAGCACGTCACCGGCAAGCCGATCCGCTTCCTGGGCATGGGCGAGGGGCTCGACAAGCTCGAGGTCTTCCGGCCAGAGGGCCTGGCCTCGCGCATCCTGGGCATGGGCGACGTGGTCGGCCTGGTCAAGGACTTCGAGGAGCACGTCACCGCCGAGGACGCCGAACGAGACGCCAAGAAGATGCTCTCGGGCAACTTCACCTTCGACGACTTCCTGAAGCAGCTCGAGATGGTCCAGAAGATGGGCTCGCTGAAGGACCTCATGGGCAAGCTCCCGTTCTTCGGCGACATGGAGATCCCCGACGACGCCCTGGACGACAACGAGCTCGTGCGGGTCAAGGCGATGATCCACTCGATGACCCACCAGGAGCGGCGGGATCCCGACCTGCTCCAGACCCTCGGACGGGTGCGCCGGGTGGCCAGGGGCAGCGGGCACAAGGAACAAGACGTGCGCGACCTGTACGACCGCTTCAAGATGGCCCGGGACATGATGAAGAACCTGGGCGGTGCCGGCGGGCTGCTCGGAGCGATGGGCGGCGGCGGCGGCATGCCCGCGTTTCCGGGCATGCCCGGGATGCCCGGCGGCGGCCGCAAGCCAAAGCGCGCCAAGCCCCAGGTCTCCGCGGCCGACAAGCTCGCCCGCAAGGAGCGCGCCCGAGCGGCCCGCAAGCAGCGGAAGAAGAACCGGAAGCGCTGACTCCAAAGCCCTTGGGTTCCCTACAGACCCGGTGAGCGCGGGCCGATGAAGAGCCCGGCGCACCGGCGCTGGAGGCTGTCATGCGCATCGATCGCGAGAGCATCATCCGCCTGCTGCGGGAGGCGCGGGATGCCGGCGCCACCGACGTGCACCTGAAGGTCCCGGGAAGGCCCGCGCTGCGCGTCGGTGGCGACCTGGTGCCGACGTCCCACGCCAAGCTCTTGCCCGACGACACCCACCGGGCCGCCGGCGTCTTGATGGGGCTGGCCGGGGTGGAGATCCCGCTGGCCCGCAGTCGGGAGGCCGAGTTCGCCTTTGGCATCGGCGGGATCGGACGCTTCCGCGTGCACCTGTTCAAGCAGCGGGGGTCCATCGGCATCCTGATCCACCGCATGGCGGTCGAGGTCCCACGACTGGAAGAGCTGCACGCGCCCCCCGAGTGGGCCGGCCTGGCAGGGTTGCCGGGTCTCACCCTGTGTTCGGGCCCCCGGCGCCGAGAGCTCCTGGCCGCCCTGGTCAACAGCTACAACCACGGCCGCCGGGGCCACGTCATCCTGCTCGAGGAGATGATGGAGTACCTGCACACGGACCACTCGGCGTCCATCAGCCAGCGCGAGGTGGGGATCGACACCGACGACTGGGCCAGCGGCCTGCGCTCAGCCCTGCGGCAGGACCCGGACCTGGTCGTGCTCGGGGACGTGGTCGACCTCACGGTGGCCGAGCTGGCCTTGCGGGCTGCCGAGGGGGGCACGAGCGTGCTGGTCGGCATCCCGACCCCGGACCCGTCGCGGGCGGTGCCTTGGTTCGCGACGCTGTTCGGGACCCACCGGGAGTCCGAGGTCGCCCAGCGCGTGGCCGAGGTCCTGGTGGGCGCGGTGGCCCTGACCCGACACGGCGCGATGGTGCTCGAGCTGGACGAGGCCGTGCGCGGCGCCATCCGCATGGGGTCCCCGCTCCCGCGGCCCGTGGCCTGCTGACTCAGGGACGGACACCCATCGCCACGTTCTCCAGCACCATGAGCGCGTCGCTGGACAGGACGAACGCGGGCTCGCCAGGGCTCCAGGCCAGACGTCCCGAGTCGACGTGCGCCCCGAGCTCGACAGTCACCGTGTGTGCGCCGGCAGTGGCCACGAGCCGGTCCCCGCTGGGCTCCCCGGGGTCGGCCAACGCGCTGCGATCCGCCGGCAGCTGGGTCAACAGGTCCACGGCGTGGGCGCTGGCCTGGGGCGAAGGCTCGCCGTTGCGCAGCCAGGCCGTGCCCTGGCGGGTCAGCTCCACCTCGACGCCCGCATAGCGCAGGCTCAAGGCCGTGGCTTCGCCCAGGGTCCACGGCAGGGTGCGATCCTCGAGCAGCGCCTCAGGCGGTGGGAGCAGGGCCAGCAGCTCCCCGACCGTGCCCAGCAAGCCCGACGGGGTGCGCACCAGCACGCCACCGGCCCGCTCGCCCCCGATCGCCAGGGTGCTCTCCCCACCGGCCTCCACCAGGGTCAGCGTCGCGTGGGCCGGATCCAGTCCGAAGGGCGCCAGGTCCACGCCGACCAGGCCGTCCTGGAAGGTCTCCAGCCGCAGATCGGCCAGGGCGCTCAGCACACCCTCGACGCGCTGGGTGCTCACGCGGCGTCCGTCGGCCAGGAACCAGGAGCCCTCTCGTCGCAGGACCTGGGCGACCCGGTCCTCGTCCCGCCACCGGAGCTCGGTCACCGTGGACTCGGCGAACCGGTGCACGGTCCGATCCCGCAGGGCGTCGACTGGACGACCCAGGACGGTCATGGGGTGGCCCTCGGCCAGCTGGACCCCGCCACCGTCCACCGTGACGTAGGTGCGGTAGCCGACCGGTGCGGGGGTGCCCACCGCCAGCGTGTGCCGGCGGCCGTCCGTTCGGGTCAGGGTCAGGGTGGCCTGGGGGTCGACCAGGCCGTAGATCGCAGGGTCCAGACCCTCGAGCACCGGCCCCACCTCGAGCCGGTCCAGCACACCCACGAACCCGTCGAGCGCGCTGTCGTCTGCCCGCGCCTGGAGGGGTGAGGTCATCAGCCAGCCGCCGTCGGTCCGCTCCGCCACGACGGTGGTGTCTGCCCGCACCAGCGCCAGACCCGAGACCTGGTCCGGGGACACCGACACGGGCTGGTCCAGGTCCAGATCGGTGTCGACCGGCGGCTCAGCCCATCGGATGAGCGCCGCTAGTCCCAGGAGGACCGCCGCGAGGATCCCGAGCAGCCGCTGCTGTCTTCGATGCATTCCGAGCCCTCCGAGACCGGCCCTTTTGTCCGTCCACGGCTTTGACGCAACCCTCGGAGTGCTTATCAGGGGGCCGTCCAGAGGAGTACCCATGTCCGAGCGCGAGACCGCACCGGGTTCCGAGCAGGCTTCCGAACCTCAGAGCGCCGAGCCCATCGAGCTGCACGTCGAGCCCGAACCCGAGCCCGAGCCCGAGCCGGAGCTGAGCCCCGAGCAACAGGAGCTCGCCGCGCTGCGCAGCCAGCTCCAGGACAACACCGCCCGCCTTCGCACGGTCTCGGTGGCCTATCGCAAGCTCCAGGAAGAATTCACCGGGTTCCGGGAGCGCCAGGAGCGCCAGACCGCCATCAAGCAGGAGGTCCTCAAGGGCGACACGGTCAAGCGGCTGTTCGAGCCCATGGAGAACCTGAGGCGCAGCATCGACGCCCTGTCCAAGGCCGGCCTGGGCGACGACGCGGGCAACGGCCTGGAGATGGTCTGGCGGGACTTCCTGGCGGGCTTTCGCGACCTGGGCCTGGAAGAGCTGGGCCAGGAGGGCGACGTCTTCGACCCCGATCTGCACGAGGCGCTCACCACCATGCCCGTCGACGACGCAGCGATGGACGGCCGCATCGTCCAGGTCTTCTCCAAGGGCTACCGGGTCGGCTCTCGCCTGATCCGGCCCGCGCGGGTGGTCATCGGCCAGCACCACGAGGAGCCGGTCGCCGAGGCCTGAGTCGTGTCTGGCCCCGTCCTGCACGTCGCCCTGCTGCACCCGGAGATCCCGGGGAACACCGGCAACATCGGGCGGCTGTGCCTGGGTCTGGGCGCACGCCTGCACCTGGTCCATCCGCTGGGGTTCGACACCGGCGACAAGGCCGCCCGTCGCGCCGGCCTGGACCACTGGACCCACGTCGATCGCCAAGAGCACGCGGACGCCGAGGCATTCTGGGCCTGGGCCTCAGGCCGCAGCGTGCACTTGTTCAGCGCCGGCGGGGGCCACGCCCACACCCGAGTGCCGTGGCAGTGGGGAGACGTCGCCCTGTTCGGTCCGGAGTCGGTCGGTCTCCCCCAGGGGCTGGTGGCCGAGCGGGGGGCCTGGCGCATCCCCACGCCGGGACCGGTGCGTAGCCTCAACCTGTCGAACGCGGTAGCTGTCGTGGCCTACGGGGCGCTGGCGGCGCTGGAGCCCCACCTGTTCGGGAGCTGAGATGGCAGACCGGTCCGACAACGTCTTCGTGCTGGTGATGGCCGGGGGGCGTGGGACGCGGTTCTGGCCCAGGTCCCGACGCCAGCTGCCCAAGCAGTGCATCTCGATCGACGGCGGGCCGACCCTGATCCAGCGCACCATCCAGCGGGTGCTGCCAGCGGTCCCGGCCGAGCGCATCCTGGTCGTCACGGCCGCAGAGATGGCGCCGGCCATCCGGGCCCAGCTGACCGAGCTTCCGCCCGAGAATGTGTTGGTCGAGCCCGAGGGTCGAAACACGGCGCCTTGCATCGGCTGGGGCTCGGTGGAGATCAGCAAGCGGGCCCGCTCGCCGGACGCGGTCATGGTGGTGCTTCCCGCCGACCACGTGATCGAGGACGAGGAGGAGTTCCGGGACCTGATGCTGGACTGCACCCAGGCTGCGCGTTCCACCAACGCCCTCGTGACCATCGGCATCGAGCCGACGCACCCCGACACCGGCTTCGGCTACCTCGAGGTCGGCGGCGAGCTGGGCAGCTGGGGGGACCGGTCCTTCTTGCGAGTGGACCGCTTCGTGGAGAAGCCGGATCGGGCACGTGCGCAGGGCTACGTGGACGGCGGCCGCCACCTGTGGAATGCCGGCATGTTCGTGTTCTCGGTGGCTGCGATCCGAGACGCATTCCGCCAGCACCTGCCGGACACGTGGGCGGTGCTGGAGAACCTACGCCACTCCCCGGAACGGCTGGCCGAGCTCTATGGCCAGCTGGAGCGCACGTCCCTGGACTACGGGATCATGGAGCGCTCCCACAACGTGCTCACCGTGCGCGGCGCCTTTGGCTGGTCCGACGTCGGCAGCTGGAAGGCGGTGGCCGACTTCCTGCCGGAGTCCGCCCTGGGTCGCGCCCTGTGCGAGGCCGAGGTCGCGGTGGACGCCGGAGACTGTGTCGTGCACGCCCCGGGCAAGGTCGTCGCCCTGGTGGGGGTCAGCGAGCTGGCCGTCGTGGACAGCGGGGACGCCCTGCTCATCTGTCCCCTGGACCAGGTCCAGCGGCTCCGCGAGGTCATCGCCTCCCTGGAGTCCCAGGGGTTGGTCGACTACCTGTAGACTGGGCCCATGTTCTGGGCCCTCCTGCTCGCTTGTGCGGACACGAGCTTCTACCTGCACTCGGATTTCTGCGAGGAGTGGGTCCCCGGGTCCGAGCCCGAGCTGGTGGTCGACATCACGGACCTGGGCTTCGATGTGACCCGGGTCGGGGTGGAGAAGCCCTGCGACTCCGTGTTCTCGGCGGACATCACCCTCGACGGCAAGGAGATCCAGATCCACGAGGCCTGGGAGTACGGCGACGACGAGGACTGCCAGATCTGCTACTCCCCAGCGGTCTCGGTCGAGGACCCACCGCGAGGGACCCTGACCGTGCGCTGGTTCGACGACTCGACCCAGGCCACCGCGGTGCACGCCGTCGAAGTGGACCCCGACGCGCTCTGAGCCTTGCCGACCGCGCTCATCACCGGGATCACCGGACAGGACGGGTCGTACCTGGCGGAGCAGCTCCTGGACCAGGGGCTGCGCGTGGTCGGGGTGCACCGCCAGGTGTCTGCCCCGGACCACTGGCGCATCGCCCACCTGGCCGGTCGCTTGGAGCTGCGCACCGCGGACCTGGCCGATGGCGGCAGCTGGCTGGACTTGCTCGACGACGTCCAGCCCGACGAGCTCTACAACCTGGGGGCCCAGTCCTTCGTGCCGACGTCGTGGGACCAGCCCCTCTGGACCGCCCAGGCCACGGGACTGGGGGTCCTGAGGGTGCTCGAGGCCGTGCGCCGGGTCAGCCCGGGCGCCCGGGTCTACCAGGCCTCGTCGTCGGAGATGTTCGGCAACCCAGCGGTCACGCCCCAGTCCGAGGACACCCCCTTCGCGCCCTGTTCGCCCTATGCCGTGGCCAAGCTGTACGGTCACCACATGGCGCGGACCTATCGGGACGCCTATGGCCTGGACATCCGGGCGGGGGTGCTCTTCAACCACGAGTCCCCCAGGCGGGGAGAGCACTTCGTGACCCGCAAGGTCGCCCGTGCTGCCGCGCGGATCCGGTCGGGTCTCCAGCCGGACCTGGCCATCGGGGACACGAGCGTCGCGCGGGACTGGGGCTTCGCCGGCGACTACACCCGGGCCATGCAAGCCATCCTGCGAGACGGCCAGCGCTTCTCCTACGTGATCGCCACCGGGGTCAGCCACACGGTCGAGGACCTGTTGCGGGTCGCCTTCGGCGCCGTGGACCTGGACTGGCAGGACCACACACGACACGATCCGGCCCTGCTGCGGCGCAACGAGCTCAGAGGCCTGCGGGGCGACCCTCGCCGGGCGCACGACGAGCTGGGCTGGTCGCCGACCGTGGGCTTCGAGGCCCTGGTGACCGAGATGGTTCGTGTGGAGCTGGAGCGGTGCGGGTCCTCCTGACCGGGGGGCGTGGCTTCGTGGGTGGCCACCTGGCCCGCCTGCTGCGGGCCGCTGGCCACGAGGTCCTGGACCCCAGCTCCGAGGCCATGGACTTGCGCAACGCGCTGCGCACTTCCCAGCTCGTGGCACAGCTGAGGCCCGAGCGGGTCTTCCACCTGGCGGCCCTCACGGCGCTGGTCCAGGCGGATCACGATCCGGCGCCCGTGCGCGCCACCAACGTCGCGGGCACGGGCAACCTGGTGGCCGCCCTGACCGCCCACGCCCCCGACGCTCGCCTGGTGTTCACCAGCACGTGCCACGTCTACGGTCCGCCCCAGCAGCTACCCGTCACCGAGCACCATGTCCTGGCGCCGGTGGGCGTCTATGCCCAGTCCAAGGCCGACGCCGAAGCATGGGTCCTGGCCAGCGGGCTCGACCACGTGGTGGTCCGGCCCTTCCACCTGACCGGTCCCGGCCAGCCTTCGACCCACGCCGCCTCCGACTGGGCTCGTCAGGCCTCACAGGGGGCCACGGTCATCCGGTGTGGCGACCTGAGCCTGCGGCGGGACTTCCTGGACGTGCGGGATGCCTGCGCCGGGCTGTGGCACGCGGGCGAACACGCGCCGTCGGGAAGCGTCCTGAACCTGTGCAGCGGCAGGTCCGTGTCTCTGGGAGAGGTGCTGGCTGGGGTGGCTCCGGGCATTCCGCCCGCGCCCCAGAGCACACGCCTGCGGCAGCACGACGTGCCCGATCTGGTCGGCGACCCCGCACGCCTGGGCGAGCTCGGGTGGACGGCGTCGACTCCCCTCGGCAAGACCCTGGCCGATCTGCGGGCGTGGTGGGACCGCAGGCGCTGAGCGCGTCTACTCCCGCACGTCCATCTGGCCGTCGCCGGTGGTGTCCTTGCCCACCTTGTCCACGTTGCCTTCGTCGTCGAAGTGCTCCCAGAAGTCGACCCGGCCGTCGCCGTTGGTGTCGCGCTCCTTGCGCTTGATCCGGCCTTCTTCGTAGTACTTGAAGAGATCGAAGGTGGCGTTGTAGTCGGTGTCGACCTCGCTCATGACCCGGCGACCGCCCTGGTAGTGGTCGACCCAGTCGACCTGGCCGTCGAAGTCACCGTCCATCTCTTCCTTGGTGAGCAGCCCGCCGTCGTCGTAGTAGCTGCGCACGTCGACCCGGCCGTCCTTGTTGAGATCGACCTCTTTGCGCACCAGCAAGCGATCGGCCTGGGTGCGCTCGCGGTAGTAGTTGAAGACCTCGGGTCGACCGTCGCTGTCCAGGTCGATCTCGACCAGCAGCAGGCCGTCGTCGGACGGCTTCTCGACCACCGCCGGGTTGATCTCGACGGCGTCGGTCTCGTCCGACGCGTACTTCTTGGAGTTGTTCATGCCCGCACAGGCCGTGATCAGCAGGATGGGGGTCAGGCTCAAGGGGCGCATGGGTCTCCGGCTCTTTCGCGCATAGGCACCGCCTGATCGGCGGCATGGGGCGGGACTTGAAGTGTACTTCGGGCCAGTGACCTGTCAACAGGACCACCCCCGGGGTTAGGCTTGCGCGTCTTCGCAGCACGGACACGGACCTTGCGCTTCTGCCTGCTCCAGGCCCGCAACGCCGACGACCCGGCGCGGGACGAGGAACTCGACTGCTTCGCGGGCCGGCTGGGGGTGCCGCGGGAAGCGGTGCGCCCGGTGGACATGCTCACGGCGACCCCTTCGACCGACCTCTGGAAGAGCCACGACGCCGTGCTCGTGGGCGGTTCCGGGGAGTACTCGGTGCTCGATGGCCACGGGGCGATCGGCGAGTGGATCGACTTCCTGGGACGGACCGCACGCGCCGGCCAGCCGACCTTTGCTTCCTGCTTCGGCTTCCAGATGCTGACACTCGCCCTGGGGGGCCAGGTCGCCCACGACGAGGACAACGCCGAGGTCGGGACCTTTCACGTCTCCCTGACCGAAGCGGGCCGGGCCGACCCGTTGTTCGGCCAGCTGCCCGGTGCATTCTGGGCCCAGGAAGGCCACAAGGACCGGGCCACCGTGCTGCCCCCGGGGGTCCATCACCTGGCGTCGACGGTCAGGGCCCCGTACCAGGCCATCCGGGTCGGGGACTCCCCGGTCTACGCCACCCAGTTCCATCCAGAGCTCGACTGGCAGGACCAGCGGCTGCGCTTCATGCGGTACTTCGAGATGTACAGCGGCGTCTTCGGCGTGGAGGACGCCCACGCCATGGCCGACGAGTTCAAGCCCACCCCGGAGTCCTGTTCGCTCTTGGGGCGATTCCGGACCCTGATCTCGTGATCGGCGCCGGCCCCGGTGGCGCTGTCGCAGGGGGCAGCCCACTGACGGTCGAGGCCGGCCTGCGGGCGCTCCAGGCCGGCGGCAACGCCGTCGACGCCGCCGTGGCAGCGCAGCTGATGGCCTGTGTGAGCGAACCTCTGCTGACCGGGCTGGGCGGCGGCGGTCTGGCCATCGTGCGGCACGGGGATCGGACCCAGGTCCTCGATGCCTTCAGCGCGATGCCTGGGCTGGGCGAGCCGGCCCCGGGCCCCCACGCGCCCGATGTGGTCACCCTGGACTTCGGACCGGACACCCAGAGCTTCCTGGTGGGCCCGGCCACCGCGGCACCGCCCGGGCTGCCCCAGGGGCTGGTGGCCCTGCACCAGGGCCGGGGACTGTTGACCCTGGCACAGCTCGCCGAGCCCGCAGCCCGCGCCGCCCGGCGGGGCGTGCCGGTCACGGTCGGCTTCGCCCGGGCCGTGCGGCTGCTCTGGCCCATCGTCGCCCGGGACCCCCACCTCGCCGAGGCTCTGGGCCCCGGAGGGGAGCCGCTCGACGTGGGCGATAGCTTCCGCCTGCCGGCGCTGGGCGACACCCTCGAGCGGCTCGCGGCCGAGGGTGCGCACTTCCTCACCCACGGCGACGGCGCCCGCGCTGTGCTCGCGCGCCTTGGGCCGGCGGGGTGTCTCACCGGGCAGGATCTACAGGCCTGTGTGCCGATCTGGCGGGCGCCTCTCCAGGGCCGCTACCGGGGCCGCACGGTCAGCGTGCCGGGTGCGCCCAGCGCCGCGGGCGCCATGGTCCTGCGCATCCTGGGCGAGCTCGAGGCCGGGGGCCCCCTCCCTCCGCCGCTGGACGTCCAGCATGCAGGGCGCCTGATCCGGGCCATGGACCGGGCGCTGGGGGCCCTGCCCGGGGACTACCCGGGTCGCCTGGCGGAGCGCGGCTATCTCGAAGCCTTCGTCGGCAGCGGCCACACGACCCACGTCTCTGCGGTGGACGGCGACGGCAACGCGGTGGGCATCACCAGCTCACTGGGTGAGACCGCGGGGGTCCTGGTCCAGGACACCGGCGTCGTCCTGAACAATTTCCTGGGCGAGGCCGACGTGAACCCGCCCGATCATCCCCGAGCCCCCGGGGAGCGGCTGGTGACCATGTGCTGTCCCACGACGCTGGAGGGCGACAGCGGCCTGTACGTGATGGGGGCCGGCGGCAGCAGCCGCATCCGGTCGGCCGTCACCCACGGCGTGGTGTTCCTCTCGGACCACAACATGTCCGCCCAGGAGGCCGTTCAAGCCCCGCGCCTGCACCTGGACGAGGGCACCCTGCGGGTCGAGATCATGGAACGCCCACCGGGCTTCCGCGAGGCCTTGTCCCTGGACTGGCCGCGCCTGATCCCCTTCGAGCGGCACGGCATGTACTTCGGGGGCCTGCACATGGCGGGCCGCAAGGACGGCGTGTTCACAGGAGGAGGGGATCCCCGCCGCACGGGCAGCTGGGCCAGCACCGGTCGCGCGATCGGGGTAGGGGAAGCGCAGTGGTAGACCCAGCGACCCAAGGCACGGCCGGGCCCGAGGGGCCCCGCAAGCACCTCGTCATCGTCGACGACGAGCCGGTGATCCTGCAGATCCTGAGCGCGGTGTTCGAAGACTCTCCTTGGCGGGTCTCGACCTGTGCGAGCGGTCGAGAGGCCAAGCAACTCATGCAGTCCGAAGGCGTGGACCTGCTGGTCACCGACAAGAACCTGCCCGACGTGGGCGGGCTCGAGCTGCTGCGCACCGCCCGCGAGCTCAACGACCTGGCCGAGGTCATCGTGATCACCGGCTACGGCAGCCTGGAGACCGCCATCTCGGCCATGGAGCTCGACGCCTTCGACTACGTGCTCAAGCCCCTCAACAACGTCTTCGACATCCGCCGCAAGGTCCAGCGGGCGTCGGAGAAACAGGACATCGCCGCCGAGAATCGTCGCCTGGTGCGGGAGCTCGCCACCCGCAATGGCGAGCTCGAACAAGCGCTGCGAGATGCCCGGGAACTGCAGCAGGAGCTGATCCAGAGCGAGAAGCTCGCCGGCATCGGGACCCTGGCAGCGGGCATCGCCCACGAGATCAGCTCGCCCTTGTTCGGCATCATGGGCCTGGCCGAAGCCGTGGTCGACGAGGACGTGGTCACCACCTGCCACGAGCACGCCCGCGAGATCGTGAGCTACTCCCAGTCCATCAAGGACATCGTGGTCGAGCTCTCCAGCTACAGCCGCGCCTCGTCCCACGAATACCTCACCACCGTCGAGCTCTCCAAGGTCGTCGACGACGCGGTGCGACTGGTCCAGCGCTCCGCCGACACCGCGGGCGTACGCTTCGAGGTGTCCGTCGAGCCCGAGACCTTTGTGAACGCCCGGACAAACGAGGTCCAGCAGGTCTTCGTCAACCTGATCAAGAACGCCGTCGAAGCCTGCAGGAGCACCGCCGCGGTCCGATCGCCCCAGATCACCGTCGAGGTTGGGCACAGCGTAGACGCCGTCTGGGCCCGGGTCGTGGACAACGGGCCCGGCATCGCCTCCGACGAGCTCGGGGTGGTGTTCGACCCCTTCTACACGACCAAGGCACCCGGCGAGGGCACGGGCCTGGGCCTGAACATCGTGTACCGGATCGCCGCCAAGTACCGGGGCCACGTCTCGGTGGAGTCCGTGCTCGGGCAAGGCACGACCTTCTCGTTGCGCTTGCCGGTCGAACGAACCTGAGCACACAGGGGATGGTGTGGGCCTGAAGGCGAGACTCACCGCCCTGATCGTGCTGGCCTGCCTGGTGCCCTTGGTCATCTCGGGCGTGGTCGCGACCAGCATCGCGGACCGCATGGTGGTCCGCGAGACCCAGCGCGTCTACGACCGCCAGGCCCGCAGCCTGGCCTACTTCAGCGACGCCTGGCTGGAGGGTCAGCTCCGGGGCCTGGGCCTGGCCGTGCGCCAGTTCGACCTGTCCGGCCTCGCCGAAGCCGAGCAGACGGGCTTCCTCCAGCTGCTCTACCGCCAGCTGGACGCCGTGAACATCCTGGTCCTGCTCGACGGGTCGGGCCAGGTGGTGGCGGGCCCGGAGCGCATCGTCGACCGGACCCTGCTGGTCGACGTCCTGCCCGAGCACGAGCCGGTCGACGACGCCCGCTTGGACGCGTTCATGGCCCGCCTCACGAGACCGCCCGACTCCCTCGACGTCACCCTCGGCGCCCCCTACGCGCTGCCGGACCAGACGGCCAAGGTCGTGCCCGTCTTGATCCCGCTGCCCCAGGCCCCCGGCTGGAGCCTCCAGGTCGAGCTGTCCCTGGCCGCGGTGACCCGCCACTTCCAGGAACAGTCCACGGGGGGCAGCGCAGCGGTGCTTGTGGACCGGTCGGGCGCCGTGCTGGCCGGCGAGCCGGGCGGCCTGATCGAGCCCGCGATCCTGGGTTCTTTTGGCGGGCCGGTGACGGGGGATCTGGAGTACGCCCTGGAGAACGGCACCCAGGTGCTGGCGTCCTTTGCGGCCGTCGGCCGGGGCCAGTGGACCGTGGGGGTCGCGCTGCCGCGCCACATCGCGACACGACCGGGCCAGCTGATCCGGGGTCGGACCCAATTCATGTACGGGCTGGCTGTGATCTTCGCCGGCGTGCTGGGCCTCATCGGCGCCTCCCAGCTCGTGCGCCGCATCCTGGTCCTGCGGGATGCCGCCCTGGGTGTTGCAGAGGGCGAGCTCGGTCGGCGGGTCGAGATGGACGGCCAGGACGAGATCACCGAGCTGTCCCGGGCCTTCAACTTCATGTCCAGCAGCCTGGCTCGCAACCAGCGGGTCATCGCCGAGAAGAGCCAGGAGATCGAGGAGCAAAACCGGGAGCTGGAGCAGCGGGTCGACGCTCGCACCCGGGAGCTCCGAGAGTCCCAGGCCCGCCTGGTGGAGACGTCGCGCCTGGCTGCTGTCGCCCAGATGGGCGCTGGACTTGCCCACGAGCTCAACAACCCCCTGGCGGGCATCCTGGGCATGGCCCAGATCGCCCTGGCCCAGGCCGGGGGCGGGGCGGGCAGCGCGACGCTGAAGAGCATCGAGGAACAGGCCCAGCGCTGCAGGGACATCCTGCGCAACCTGCGGCGCTTCACCGAGGGCCGAGAGAACGTGATCCGGGTCCAGGTCGACCTCCACGAGGTGGTCCGAGAAGTCCTGGCGTTGGTGGGCAGCGCCTTTCGCGGCGCCGAGCAGGTGGTGGAGCACTCGGGCGGTCCCCCGCTGCCCGTGCTGGCCGACCCCGCCCTGCTGGCCCAGGCCCTGGCCCAGCTCTTGCGGTCCCTGAGGGCCGCCCTCGGTCCCGGCGGGCGACTCGTCATCCTGGGGGAGCCCGGCGCCGAGACGTCCGGGCTGGTCTTCCTGCTCGATGGCGTGGTGGCGGAGAGCCGGGACGACTGGCTGGCCAGCGGCATGGGGTTCTGGATCGCCAAGCAGGTGCTCGAGGAACACGGAGGGGCCCTCGAAGAGCCCGTGGCCGGCGAACAGGCGATCTACCGCGTCGTCCTGCCTCAGCCGTCCCCGGGGCCGGACCAGGCCCCGGGGTAGCATCCCCCATGCGCGACGTGGCTCAACTCCTGGGGGCGGCGATCCTCGTCCTGGGGTTGGGCTGGCTGGTCTACAGCTGGCAATTCGGCCCCGCAGGGGCGAGCAGCCTGGCGATCCAGGAGGTCACAGGCCAGGTGAAACTGGAGCTCCCCGGAGGGCCGGTGGCGCCGGCGGTCGGGGCCGAGCTGACCGGGGCAGAGCGCCTGGTGACCGGGCCCGCGGGATCCCGGGTTGTGCTGTCCCTGGGTCAGAGCAGTCGGGTCACGGTCGAGGCGGACTCGGCCGTGCGGGTGCTCGGCAGCGACGATGACGGCGTGAAGCTGGAGCTCGAGGACGGCCGGATCCGCGCCAACGTGAGGCCCGAGGACGGCCAGCTCGGTGTCGCAGCGGGCGATCGGGAGGTCCGCGCCCGGGACGCGGCCTTTGCCATCGGGTTGGGCGAAGACGGCACCACCGAAGTGCAGGTCGGCTCGGGCGAGGTGTCCCTGAGCGGCTTCCGGGGGTACGACCGGGCTTCGGGGGGACAGCGGCTGGTGGCCAGCGGCGAACACGTGGATCTCCAGCCCATACCCACGTCGCTTCTTCTGAAGGTGGACTGGCCTGACGAGCGGACTCGCAAGGAGCGCGTGGCCGTGGCCGGCACCACCGATCCGGGGGCACGGGTGATCATTCGCACGCTCTCCGGGCCCCAGGAGGTCACCGCCGACGAGGTCGGCCGCTTCCAGGCGGTGGTCGTGCTGAGCGAAGGGGACAACGAGGTCGCGGTGGCCGCCACCAGCGTGTTGGGACTGGAGACCACGGCCAGCTGGCGCGTGACCCGGGACAGCCTGGGCCCCACCGGGGTGTTCGAGGTGCGGTACTAGCCATGATCGCCCCCCTCCTCCTCGCCCTCGTCGCATCGGCCCAGGCCGCACCACGGGCGCTGCTCACGGCCCCGGCCGGCGACCCCTTGCCGGGGGCGACCGTGCGGCTCCAGCTGGTCACCTGGAACGACGACGGCACGCCACGAAGCGAGAGCCTGCCGCGCATCGCGGCCCGTCATGGCGAGCTGCTCGAGGTGGTGCCCGGCGAGCAACCGGGGTTCTGGGAGCTCCTGTGGCAAGCGCCCGAAGTGGGCGACGTGGCAGAGCTGCTGGTCGGGCTCGACGGGGACAAGCCCATCAGCATGCCCGTCGCCTTGGGAACCCCTCGGACCTCGACCTTGCACACCGAGCCCCAGCTCACGGGCCGAGCCACTGGGGGCGGTCCCCTGAGCCTCTTGGTCACCGGCCCCGACCTGCCGGCGCCCGAGGACCTGCGGGTGGTCGCCGCCGAAGGCCAGGTGACCGCCGTCACCCGCACCGAGCAAGGCCTCGAGGTGCTGTGGCAACCCGCCGACGTGCGGGCCGCCCGGGTCGTGCCCCTGGGCATCCTGGACGCGTCGCGGGGCGGGGTGCCGCCGATCTGGGTCTCCGCCCGTCTGCGGGCCCGGGTGCCGGTCGCCGTCACGACGGATCCGGGCACCGAGCTCAGCGTGCGTGTCGCCGGGCGGACCTATGGGCCGGTCATCGCTGACGAGTCCGGTCGGGCCAGCACCACGGTCGACCTGTGGCCCGGGGAACAGCGTGGGGAGGCCACCCTCAGCGACGATCTGGGCAACGTCCAGCGCACGCCGATCGTGCTGCCCGGGTCCAAGGAGCCTCAGCTGCTGGTGATCGCCGACGGCGAGCTGGTCACCGGGGCGACGCCGCCACCCCTGTACCTCCGGGCCATCGATCCACGGGGACAGGCCTGGACCGGCGCAGCGCCGGAGTGTCGCGGCACCGGCGTCGGGGCCCTGGGCGTCCAGGCCACGGGGGAGGGGACATGGCGAGCCACCCTGCCCCTCAGCCTGGGGGACCTGGTCCAGGACCTGCGCGTGGACTGCGCCATCCCAAGCACCGCCGCCCGGTGGACCCTGCGCATCCCCACCGGTCGGGGCATGCCCAAGCGCCTGGTGCTCCGCGTGTACCCCGAGGAGCTCACCGGCGACTTCCCGGTGGCCCAGGTGCAGGCCCACCTCGAGGACCTGGCGGGGGACCGCTTGGCCCCCACCGCGCTGATCCTGTCCGCGGAGCACGGCGAGCTCCAGCCGACCCCGAGCGACCCCCTGCGTGTCTCCGCCGACTACACCGCGTCCCTGGCCAACCCAGAGGACCGCATCGAGGCCCGGTGGAACCACCCTCCCGGCAGCGGCCCCCTGTGGGACCTCCGCGTGGCCCTGAGCCAGGAGGGCGAGCTGCTGGTCAGAGCCGTCGATCGCAGGCGGCAGCCCCTGCTGGGGATCCCGATCCAGGTCCACCTGGGGGCCCAGCACCTGCAGGGATCCACCGGCGTGCGCGGCTGGGTGGCCCTGGGCTGGGTACCCCCGACCGTGCCCCAGGTCCTCGAGGTCAGCAGCGGGGGCGTGACCCGACGGTCCGTGACGACCCCCTGGTCCCAATTGCCGCTGGCCGACCCAACAGGGCCGGATCTGCTGGCCACGCACCCCATCCGCATCGCAGCCGGAAGGGTGCGCGAGGTCTACATCGACGCCGAGCCCGGGGTGCTGAACACCGGCGACGGCGACACAGCAAGGGTCACGGTGCGCATGCTCGATCGCGCCGGCAAGCCCGTCCGAGACGAGGCCGTCACGGTGGACGCCGACCGGGGCGAGATCACCGCCCTCAAGACCCTGCCAGACGGCACCCTGGAGGCGACCTATGCCCCACCCGCAGGACTGGCGACGGGCAAGGTCGAAGTGCGCGCCCACGGCCAGGACGGCTCCTTTGCCGCGACGACCAGCCTGGTCCTCCGGCCGCGCCCGGTCCGGCACTCCCTGTCCCTGGTCACCGGCGTGATGGCCGGTCCCGGCCCACGGATCTCCCCGCTGGTGGCCCTGGACTACGAGACCCGCTTCCCCTTGGTGGAGCGGGGGCTCTATGTGCGGGTCTCGACGGCGGGGTGGGTGGCCCGGACCTCGGTGCCGGACCCGGACCGAGGGGGCGAGGTGGCGCTGCGCATGGAGCTGCTCTCGGTGTCGGCCAGCGTGCTGGGCCGCTGGCAGTCCGACCTGTGGACCGTCTGGGCAGGCGGGGGACCCCAGGTCGTGCCCTATCGGCTGGAGATCCGCTACCCGGGCGTCACGCCGGTGTCGGGCTTCGGTCTGCACCAGCCGGGCCTGGTGGCCTTTGTGGGGGCGGGGCGCCGCTTCCGGGCAGGCGAGTTCTTCGGCGAGGTCCGCGGGCTCGGTGTGAGCGCCTACACCGAGGACTTCGGCTTCGAGGGTCAGCTTGGCGGTGTGGCCGCCACCACGGGCTTTCGGCTGATATTCTAGGGCCAACGGCATGACCCTCTCTCCCTGGCTCTTGGTTGCGGTGGGGTGCGCTCCGTCCCTGCCGGAGCCCACACTCGAAGGCGTCGCGCCCACGTGGGGCTGGCAGGGCGAGACGACCGACGTGACCCTGGTGGGCACGAACCTGCTCCCGTCGATCTACGCCTACGCGGACACCCGAGATGATCACCGGATCTACGCCGACTTCCAGGCCGAACTGGTGGGCGAGGACGGGCTGGTCATCCCCCTGAGCGGCGAGGACCTGGACACCTATCGGGCGCTGAGCGCCCAGGTCCCAGCGGGACATCCGGTCGGCTTCTACGACGTCCGGCTCACCACCCCGAATGGGGCGATCGCTGTGCTCGAGGATGGCTTCAGCATCACAGCCACCCGGGCTGACCACCTGGACTTCCAGGTCGACGACGTCGCCTTCCAGGTCCACCAGACCGCGGTGTTCGGCATCCTGTTGGTCGATCCCGACGGCCTGGCTGTCGGGGAAGACCTCGCAGTCCAGGTCCGCGCGGACCCCGACCAGGGAGCGGACGGCGCGGTCTTCGATCTCGTCGGGCTCGACAACATGTCCGCGCTGACCGATGGGGTGGGGGTCCAGGGCCGCCTGGGCCCGGACGGCGAAGCCACCCTGACGGTGACCTCCGCCGTGCCCGGAGGCCTGCGCCTGAGCGTCGAGCCCCAGGCCGAGGAGTCGCTCATCCGCGGCGACGAGGTCTTCTTCGACTTCGCGCCCGGGCCGGTCAACGCCGTGGAGATCACCCTGCCGAACGACGACTTCTCCGCGGTCGCCGGACAGGCCTTTCCGGTGACGCTGTCGGTGCTCGACGAATTCGGCAACCCCGTCGACGACCAGGGCACCGAGCTGGTGGTCGAAGAACTCTGCGGCACGACCCGGGAGCCCGTCACCGTGGTCGGCACGGCCGAGCTCCAGCTGGCGGTGACCGGCGCCACCGACGATACCTGTCCCGAGAACCGACTGAGCGTCAGCGGCGGGGCGTCCGGGGAGTCCGAGCCCTTCGCCACGGTGCCCGGCGCAGGCCAGACCCTGCGCGTCCTGCCCGCATCGGACACGGCCACGGCCGGTGTGCCGTTCTCGATCTTCGTCTGGTCCGAGGACGCCTACGGCAACATCATCCAGGACTACACCGGCCAGATCACGGTCACGGACAGCGCGGATTCCCTGGTCAGCGCGACCTGCGAAGAGGGATCGATCCGCTACTGCAGCCTGGACTTCGAGCTCGCGGTCTCATCGACCATCATCCTGGTCGCCGACGATCTGGGGGCCGCAGGGGACAGCGACCCACTGGCCGTGATCGCTGGGCCCGCGTCGCTCTTGACGGTGTCGCCTCCGTCGGATCCCCTGATCGCTGGCGCCGCCGAAGAACTCCTGATCAGCGTCCTGGACAGCTTCGGCAACCCCGCTGTGATCGATCCCGGCGGGCTCGACCCGTTCGCCCTGGACGACGGCTCCGGAACGGCGTCCTTGACCTGGCAGGGCGAGGGCCAGCCGGGCATCCACACCCTGTCCTGTACGACCACCACAGCCAGCGAAGGCGTCGTGCTCACCGTGAGCGTGCCGTCACGGGGACTCTCGGTGCCGGCCGACCCGGTGACCGTAGTCAACGACGTGCTCGCCACCGTCACGGGGAGCGCCAGCCCCGACACCGTCGAAGCAGGGGAGGTCTTCGAGATCGACCTGGCGGGAACCGACGCCTGGGGCAACGCCTACACCACCCAGGTCGACCCGGTGGTGGATCTGGCCGACGCTGCCCTGAGCGTGAGCCCACCGACCCTGACCCTGGGCCCCGATGGCACGGCCACGGGTTCATTCAGTGTCTCCGTGGCGGGGGCGCCCGTCGCGCTGTCGATCTCCCAGTCCGGGGTGCTGCTGGGCAGCGTAGAGCTCACAGTCGAGCACGGGGAGCTGGACCACCTCCAGGCCGAGACCGACGCCGACTGGGTCTGGGTGGGAGACCCCTTGTTGGTGACCGTCACGGCCCGGGACGCTTACGAGAACGCGGTCACGGACTTCTCCGGCGGGGCCATCTTGACCTCGACGGGCAGCGGCTTCCTGGCGACACCGCTGGGCGGCTTCGTGGACGGGAGCGCCTCGACCAGCGTGAGCTGGGACGCGGGCATGCTCCAGGACGCTGTGGTGGCCACCGCGGACTCGGGCCCCAAGGGCACCACCGACCCGGTCGACGCCCTGGACCCCGCCTGCGCCGACCCCCCGGTGGCCGACCTGAGCCTGGACGGGTCCGACGAGGTCGTGGTCTGCCAGGTGGCGGGGGTCGCGAGCGTGACCGCCGACTTCTCGGGCTCGTCGAGCACGGCGGGGGTCGCGGCCTACCACTTGGACGATGGGCTGGGCGAGAGCCAGCGGCTGACCAGCGACAGTGCCACGGTGACATCGTCGACGCCGGGCCGGGCCACGGTCGGGCTCGTCGTCGTGGACGCCGACGCGTGCGGTGCCGAGACCAGCGCACTGTGGTGGAACGGGGACGCTGACGGCGAGCCCGTCGGGCCCATCGAGCTGACGAGCTCGCACACCCAGCGCACCGCGGGCTCAGCGACCAACGGCATCGCCACCGTCCAGGTCCTGGCCAGGACCTGCAGTGGCGATCTGGCAGCGGCCGGCACCGTGCTGGCCCGAACCGACCTGGGCGACCTGAGCGGGCTGACCGCCACGGGCAGTGGCCTGGCCCTGGTGCTGGACAGCACCGGCGCTGGCAGCCTCAGCTGGACCCAGGAGGCCGAGAACCACGCCGGCACAGCGACCCTGCACCTGGGAACGGACAACGGCGCCAGCCACGGCAGCACGACGGTCGCGGTCATCGGCGACAGCGCGCGGCCGACCCTCGTGGCGGTGGATCCCGCTGGCGCGACCACCGAGCTGTTGGACGAGCTGGTGATCGCATTCAACGAGCCCATGGCCAGCACCACCCTCACGGCGACCAACGTCTCGCTGGTGGGACCGAGTGGCTCCGAGGGCTTCGACAGCATGACCCTGGATGCAGACGGCAGCACGCTCACCGTGGGGCTCAGCGACACCTTGGACACCAGCACCGGGAGCTGGACCCTGACGGTGACCTCGGGGGCCCGGGACGACGGGGGCAACAACCGCCTGGACGGCACCTGGAGTGGTTCCAGCAGCGACTTCACGGCGGCCTTTGGCGACCAGGTCGACAGCGCCATCAGCGTCAGCAGCTGCACACCCGATTCCACCGCCTTTACCCCGGACGGCGACGACGGCAGTGGCGCAGAGGCCGACGGAGTGGGCCTGGCCGTCGAGGCCTCGGCCGAGCCCGCCTGGTGGGAACTCCAGGTCCTCGATGCCGCCGGGAGCCCCGTCCGCACCTTCCGGACCGCCGCGACCGGCACCAGCGCCACCCTCACCTGGGACGGCCGGGGCGACGACGGCCTGGTGGTGGCGGCCGGGAACTACACGCTCATGGCATCGACCCACGACGCCGGCGACAACCAGTCGACAGCCTGTGAATCCCCGGTCACCCTGACCCAGCACGTGTCGGAGCCGCAGTGACTGCGGGGGGAAGCCAGCATGAGCAGTGATCGCGACGAACAGCTGCTGCGGGCCGGGCGCATGGCCGAGCTGGGGCTGCTGACCGCGTCGCTGACCCACGAGCTGCGCCAGCCCCTGTTCGCCATCCGGGCCCTGGCCCAGCTGATCGCGGCAGACAGCGACAGCCCGCCGTCGGCCCACCTGACCGAGCTGCTCGCCCAGACCCAGCACATGGAGCGCCTGTTGGACGGCGTCGGGCGCTTCTCGCGGGATCACGAGCCCGGTCGAGGCCCCGTGGACCTGCGTGGCCCGGTGCGAAGCGCCGTGGATCTGCTGCGTCACAACGCCCGCCGAGCGGGGGTCGAGCTGTCCCTCGAGGACTATGGCGCCCTGCCCGCCGTTCGGGGAGACCCGACCGGGCTCCTCCAGGTGGCGGTCAACCTGATCCAGAACGCCGTCGACGCCTCGGGGAGTGGCCACGTGGTCCGCATCCGGATGCGCAGTGCACGCCCTTCGGTCCTGCTCGAGGTGCTCGACCAGGGCGCGGGCATCCCCGCCGAGCTTCGGGAGCGCATCTTCGAGCCCTTCTTCACCACCAAGCCGTCGGGCAAGGGCACCGGCCTGGGACTCCACATCGCCCGCACCCTGGTCCAGTCCGCCGGCGGCGAGCTGGTGGTGCTGGAGTCCCGCCGCGGCGCCCACATCCAGGTTCGACTGCCCGTCTGGGAGGAGCTCGGTGCAGCGTCCTGAAGACGATCTGCTGGAGCGACCCCCCTTTCCACTCGTGCACGAGCGGGGACGACGCCGGACCGACCCCATCCCTGTCGGCAGCTGGGGCTTCGAGCTGCTGTTCCTGCGGAGTCAGCGCTGTCCCTGTGGGGGTCGCTTCGACAGCCTGGGCTCCACCGTTGTCGAGCCCGCCCTGGAGTGCCACCGGGCCGCGTGTGACGGCTGCGGGCGCGTCCGGCCGTTCTGGTTCGACATCCGCCTCTTCCACCAGGATCCCCGGGCGCACTTTCGCTTCGAGGAGCTGCGGGTGACCTTTGAAGAGGCCATGGAGCGCGTAGGGGCCAACGACCTGGACGCGGCCCGGCCGCGGTTCGAGGAGGTCACTGCGCGAGAGCCCTGGTTCGGCGTCGCCTGGTTCCACCTGGGCATGATCGCGCTGGTGAACGAAGGCTTCGACCTGGCCCGGGACTACCTGGAGACCGCAGTCGGCATCCTGCCGCTGGACGCCAGCGTGCACCAGTCGCTCGCCGAGCTGTGGATGCAGACCGGCGACGAAGAACGGGCCGCTCGGGCCGCGTGGATGGCGATGACCCTCGAGGCCACCCTGGACGACCCGGTGGCCGAGGGATAGCCGCCGGCCCATGGCCGAGACCTCTGAAGACGCCCATCTCCAGGCCTTGAGTCGGACCTTCATGGAGGCGATGACCGCGCGCCGGGCCGGCGACGTGGACCGCGCCGTGGACCTGCTACGCGAGGTCGTGCGGGCCGAGCCCCGGCTCCCGGAGCCGCACTATGAGCTGGCCCACATCCACCTGGTGGCCGGCCGCCTGGACGACGCCGAGCTCGAGGCCCGGACCGCTCTCAAGTGGCTGGAACAAGGCGGACAGTGGGTCGACGACGTGCCCGAGCACGTCATGCTGGGCCTGGCCCATCGGCTGCTGGGCGAGGTGCTTCAACAGCGTGCGTCCTCCGACGTCGTGGTGTTCGGTGACCCCGAGGTCTTCGAGACCCTGATCCAGGAAGCCCGGGCCCACCAGGCCCAGGCCGGCGAGCTCGATCCGGCGGCCGAACAGGCCGATCAGCACAGCTTCTTCCTGGAGCTCGATGGCCAGGAACTCCCCGAGGCGTAGCCCCGGCTCGCTACACCACCGGGTGCTCGAAGGGCGACCCCCCGCCGGGCTTGGGAGTCGGCGTCGACCCCGGCCCGATGGGGCCCGCGGGCCCGGGGCCGAAGCCGCCCCCGGCAGCCGTGACCTGGGCCCGGGCCATGAACCAGCGCTTCACCCTGGGCGCCAGGAAGCGCCGGGTCGGGGGCGCGATGAGCGACAGGCCAAAGAAGTCGGTCAGCACCCCCGGCGTCACCAACAAGACGCCGCCCACCAGGATGAGCAGACCCTCGACGATGCGCTCACCAGAGGGGAAGCCCTGGGCGGCCTCGGCCTGGATGCCCTGGAGCACGGCGAGGCCCTGGGTCCGGGCCATCGAAGCACCCAGCACGCCGGTCAGCAGGATGAGCGCGACCGTCGGACCGGCCCCCAGCAGCTGCCCCAGCTGGATGAGGAGATAGAATTCGACCGCGGGCACCACGGTGAAGAGCAGGAAGAGGCGGGTGAACATCACTCCTCTTTCTTGGCCCGACGCCACAGGACGTCAAGCGCTTGCCCGTCCAGATCCGCGAGGATCCGACCGTCTGCTCGGGCCGCGGCCTCTACCTTGCGGAAGCGAGCGCCGAAGCGCTGGTTCGCCATGCGCAGGCTGTCCTCGGGGGACGCACCCAGGAAGCGGCCGAGCTGGGCCAGGGTGAAGAGCACGTCGCCATACTCCCGGGCGACCGCCTCCGGGTCGCCCGCCGCCCGGGCCTCGGCGAGCTCGGCCAGTTCCTCGTCGACCTTGGACCGCGCGCCGTCGTGGTCGGCCCAGTCGAACCCGACCTCGGCGGCCTTCTCCCCCGCTCGCCAGGCGTGCAGGAGCGCAGGCAGCCCATCGGGCAGACCGTCGAGCTTGGATCGGCGGCGGCCGGCCTTGGCGGCCTTGCGGGCCTCCCACGCCGCGACCGTGCCTACGTCCAGGCCGTGATCGCCCGGCTCGAACACGTGAGGGTGGCGCACGATCATCTTCTCGGCGATGTCGCCCGCGACGTCATCGATGGAGAAGAGCCCGGCCTCGCTCGCCATCTGGGCCAGCATCACCACGTTGAAGAGCAGGTCGCCGAGCTCCTCACGCAGAGCCACGGGATCGCCCCGATCCAGGGTCTCCAGCACCTCGTGGCACTCCTCGAGCAGGTAGGGCCGCATGGTCTGTAGGGTCTGTGCCCGGTCCCAGGGACAGCCGCCCGGCGCCCGCAGGGCTGCGACGGTCTCCAGGAGGTGGGCCCAGCCGCGGTGGGCGTCGGCTGGCATGGTCGCTCCGAGGTCGGGTTAGGATGCGGCCGCCCCAGACCAGGAAGGGGAGCGGTGTCGTCGGGCCAGCCGGAAGAATTCGGGAAGTACCACCTCCTCGAGAAGATCGCCACGGGCGGCATGGCCGAGGTCTGGCGGGCCCGCGCCTATGGCATGGCCGGCTTCGAGAAGATCCTGGTCATCAAGCGCATCCTGGACCACCTGGGCAAGGACAGCCAATTCGTCAAGCTGTTCATCGACGAGGCCCGCATCTCGGTCTCGCTGCTCCACGTGAACATCGTCCAGGTCTTCGAACTCGGCGAGGTCGACGACGTCTACTACATGGCCATGGAGTACGTGCACGGCCTGGACCTGGCCCGGCTGGTGTCCCGGGCCGCGCGGCTGGGCAGCTACCCGATCCCAATCGCGTGCTTCATCTGCGCCGAGGTGCTCAAGGCCCTGCAGTTCGCCCACGACCGCCAGGACGACGACGGGCGACCGCTCAACATCGTGCACTGCGACATCTCGCCCCAGAACATCCTGGTCAGCTTCTCGGGCGAGGTGAAGATCACCGACTTCGGCATCTCCCGAGCGGCCTTCCAGGCCAAGGGCCAGCACGACGTCATCCGCGGCAAGTACGCCTACATGAGCCCGGAACAGGTCGAGGGTCGGCCGCTCACGGGCCGCAGCGACCTGTTCTCGCTGAGCATCGTGCTCTACGAGATGCTGACCGGCCGACGCCTGTTCAAGGCCCGCAACCGCGAGGAGACCCTGGCCCGGGTGCGCCGGGCCGAGGTGCCCAGCGCACGCGGCTACCGGCCCGAGATCAGCGAAGACCTCGAGGACATCCTCTTGAAGGGCCTGGCCCGTCGGCCCGAGGACCGCTTCCGCAGCGCCCAGGAGATGCTGGAGACCCTGAGCAACCTGATGGTGCGCGAGGGTCACCGGGTCAGCAACAGCGACCTGTCCGGCTTCATGAAACAGGTGCTCGAGGCCGCCAAGGACGCCCAGCGCAAGGCCGACGGCACCCCTCAGACCGTGAAGCCCAGCCGCAGCCTGCCCCCGTCGGCGGTGGTCGTGCTCGCCGGCGAAGCGTCCCCACCACCGCGCAGCATCGCCGCCCCCCGAGCCACCCTGTCGGCCCTGACCCTGGAGTGGGAGGGCATCATCGCCGAGTCCGGCGGCGAGGTCTGGGAGCGCGGCGAGGGCTCGATGCTCGTCATCTGGATCGCCCGCGGCGGCCTCAAGGAGACCCTGAAGCGGGCGGTGCGCACCGCCGAGACACTCCAGGCCGTCACCACCCGCGCGGGCTTTCGGCTGTCCGCCGGCGTCGCCCCCGGGGTGGCCCGGCTGTCCCCGGACACCCGCCGCCCGGCCGAGGGCTGGGACCTGGCCGGCCCGTTCTACCTGGCTCGTTGGATGATGAACCTGTCCGCTCACCGCGGGCGAGTCCTGCTGACCGACGTCGCGGCCCGCCAGGTCGACCGCAGCGCCAACCTGTTGGGGCGCATCCCGATCCAGGGCAACCGCTACATCAACGTGCACGAGCTGGCCCGGGGCGTCTGACCGGCGGCCGGGTCACCGAAGTTGATCGGACGATGGCGACGCAATCGTCCGTCCTGCTGTTGTGACTGTGCTGATTCGTGGCTCGCGTCACGTCGAGGCACAGGCGCGGCGGCAGGGCGGGCGAGGGCGAGCCAGGGCCGGTCAACTTCGGTGATCCGGCCGATGAGCCCGCTACTTGAGCGACACGCCCATCACCGCCAGCTCGCTCACGCTGCGCAGGGCGACCATCAGGGTGTCGGCGCTGGTCGCCAGGACGTCCACATCGATGACGGGGTTGGTGAAGCCCGGGTCCAGGGGCACCTCTGTGAAGGCGCCGGACTTCGGCGTCCCGTAGACGAGCCAGGCCTCGCTGGCGGTGTCGACCCCCACGGCCAGGACCGTCTGGTCGTAGAGGGCGACCTGGACTTTGCGCAGGGAGCCGCCCAGGGCGACGCTGGCATCGGTGGTGCCGCGCGACACCTCCAGGGTGCTGCCCGCCGAGGCAGCGAAGGCCCAGTCGCCGTCGACATAGGTGTGGTCCATGTCGTACCAGGCGTCTGTGCCGGACTCGATGGCCGCCAGGGTGCCGGACTCGGTGCCGTAGCGGTAGCCATAGGACAGCGCGTCGTCCTGGTCCGAGACCAGCACCTTGTCCGAGCCCACCCGGGCCGAGCAGGTCCCGCCGCCGCCGTCTTCGGTGTAGGCGTACACGCCGGCGCCGTCGAAGAGGTCCTGCATCGAGCCGAACAGGTACAGGACGAAGTCCTCGGCCTCGTTGCACATGACCACGCCCAGGGTGCTGCCGTCGTACACCGCGTTCAGGTCATCCGGATCGGGGATGCCGCCGCCGATGGAGGTCGAGCCATAGGCCCCGGTGCTCAGATCGGTGCCCAGGGCCAGGACGTAGCGCACGGGCAGATCGGCGATGACCGCGGCCTCCATGACCATGTCACCGTCGGCCACCAGGTCGTAGCCCGTGCCGAGCACGTAGCCGGGCAGGGTCCAACCGCTGGCGTCGATGAAGGCGCTCCAGGGCTCGGTCTCGTCGTAGAACCACCACGTGGCCCCCGGGGAGCCCGACGCCGTCGCGTCGGCCAGCAGGCCCAGCAGGATGCCGTCCGAGGACTCGGTCAGGCGAGGTCCTTGCAGCCCGGTGCTGGCGATCGTGAGGGCCGAGAAGGGCGACGTGTCGCTGTCCCCGTCGCAGTCGCGGTCGGTGCCGTCGCCCAGGACCTCGACCGCGTCGGGGTTGATGGTGGGGTCGTCGTCGGCGCAGTCGTCGCCGGCGTGATCGGCCGAGGCGAACCCGTCCCGGTCCTGGTCGTAGTCATCGTCGCCGCCGCAGTCCGAGTCGACGCCGTCGTACCAGACCTCGTAGGCGTCCGGGTTGACGTCGGGATCCGTGTCGTCGCAGTCGGACCGGTAGTCGAAGCCGTCCAGGTCCTGGTCGATGTCGTTGCCGTCGCAGTCCTGGTCCACGCCGTCGTACCAGATCTCGACGGCGTCGGGGCCCCGCTCGGCATCGGTGTCGTCGCAGTCGTCGGCGAGGGGCGTGCCGTCGCCGTCCTGGTCGTCGTCGTTGCCGTCGCAGTTCTGGTCCACGCCGTCGTACCAGACCTCGGCCGCCGACGGGGACACGGTCTCGTCGAGATCGTCGCAGTCCGTGGCCAGGCCGTGGCCGTCCTGGTCCTGGTCGTCGTCGTAGCCGTCGCAGTCCTGGTCGATGCCGTCGTACCAGACCTCGACCGCGTCCGGGTTCACGAAGGCATCGGTGTCGTCGCAGTCCTGGCCAGCCGGGTAGCCGTCCCAGTCCTGGTCGTTGTCGTTGCCGTCGCAGTCCTGGTCGATGCCGTCGTACCAGATCTCGGCGGCCTCGGGGGACAGGGTCGGGTCGTAGTCGTTGCAGTCCTCTGTCCGGCAGATGCCGTCCAGGTCGCGATCGACACACTCGTCGCTGTCGCTGCCGCTGGGGCCGCAAGCCGCGAGGAGGACCGCCAAGGCGCACAGGCCACGGGTGCGGGTCACGACAAGCTCCTCGGTGCGAACAAAAGCTACCCCCGGATCCCGGCGGTCTCAAGCGCCTCGCGTCAGGAGCCGGTCAGACCCTGGAGTGACCGGATACGGGAGGAACAGCCGGGAGCCTGAGCCGTTGGCCTTCGTCCACCTCCACGTCCACAGCCAGTTCTCGCTGCTCGACGGCGCCATCCCGATCAAGAAGCTGGCCCCCGCGGCGGCGGCGCTGGGCCAGTCCGCGGTCGCGCTGACCGATCACTGCAACCTGTACGGGGCGGTCACCTTCCACCAGTCCTGCAAGGCGGCCGGCGTGCACCCGGTGATCGGTGCGGGCCTCTGGGTCCAGCCCGAAGGGGTGGACTACCGGGATCCGCGTCGGGCTCACGGCGGCTACCACCTGGTCTGCCTGGTCGAGGATCAGCGCGGCTACCAGAACCTCTGCCGGCTGATCACCGACGCCATCTTCGACGGCATGTACTACAAGCCGCGGGTCGATCTGGAACAGCTCCAGGCCCACAAGGACGGGCTGATCTTCCTGACCAGCGGCCTGCGGGGGCCGATCCGCTCGGCCATCCTCCACGGCCACCCAGAGGACGCCCGGGCCCAGGTCCAGGCCCTGGGGGAGCGGCTGGGCGCCGACAGGCTCTTCCTGGAGCTCCAGGACACCGGTCTCGCAGACGAGGCCGCCCTGAATCGCGCGACCCGTCAGCTCGGCCAGGACCTGGGCGTGCCCACGGTGGTCACCAACAACGTGCACTACCTCGCGGACTCGGACGCCCCCAGCCTGGAGCTGCTCCAGTGCATCGGGCTGGGCACCAGCCTGAACCACGCCGATCGGCGACGCCCCAACACCGACCAGCTCTACCTGAAGAGCGAAGCCGAGATGCGGGAGCTGTTCCCCGACGACGGCGACGCGCTCGATCGCACGGCGACTCTGGCCGAGCGCTGCGACTTCCACTTCACCTACGGCACCTACTTCTTCCCAGCCAGCACCCCCCCAGACACCCAGGACGACGCCGACACCGACGCCAACTGGGCCTTCTTCTTCGAGGCCTTTCCGCCCCCGCGGGACTTCGGGTTCGCCGAGCACCTGGACCAGGGCACCGTGCCTCCGCGCCCGCCGGGGGCCGGGAGCCTGGACGGGTACTTCGAGTGGTACTGCCGCAAGGGGCTGGCGCTCCGACTGGCCAAGGTCGCCGACCCGGACCTGGCCGCCTACGAGGCCCGCCTGGTCGAGGAATTCCAGATCATCGAGTCGATGGGCTTTCCGGCCTACTTCCTGATCGTGGCGGAGTTCATCAACTGGGCCAAGGACCAGGACATCCCGGTGGGCCCGGGCCGCGGCTCGGCCGCTGGTTCGCTGGCGGCCTGGTCCATGCGCATCACGGACATCGATCCCCTGCGCTTCGACCTTTTGTTCGAGCGGTTCCTGAACCCCGAGCGCATCTCCATGCCCGACGTGGACGTGGACTTCTGCCAGGATCGTCGGGAAGAGGTGATCGAGCACACGCGGATCAAGTACGGGCGCGAGTACGTGGCCCAGATCATCACCTATGGCAAGCTCCAGGCCAAGGCCGCGGTCCGGGACGTGGCGCGGGTCTGCGACCTGAACTTCAACGAAGCAGACCGCATCGCCAAGCTGATCCCCGACGAGCTGGGCATCAGCCTGGAGCGGGCCGAACAAGAGGAGAACCTGGGGAACCTGCGCGACGCCGACCCCAAGGTGCGCCGGATCCTGGGCCTGGCCCGCAGCGTCGAGGGCCTGACCCGCCAGACCGGCGTGCACGCCGCGGGGGTGGTCGTCGCCGATCGGCCGCTGGTGCAGCTCTGCCCCCTCTACCGGGACGGTCCCGAGGGTGGGCCGGTCGTGCAGTACGACATGAAGTCCGCCGAGGAGATCGGACTCATCAAGTTCGACTTCCTGGGGCTCAAGACCCTGGACCAGATCCGCGACGCCGTGGCGATGATCGCCCGCAACACCGGCGAGCACATCGACATCGGGGCCGTAGACGAGGCCGACGGCCCCACCTATGAGCTCCTCAGGGCGGGGGACGCTCTGGGGGTGTTCCAGGTCGAGTCGTCGGGCATGCGCGAGCTGCTCCAGAAGCTCAAGCCCAGCAACCTGGAGGACCTGGTCGCGCTGGTCGCGCTGTACCGACCCGGCCCCCTCAACGCGGGCATGGTCGACGACTTCATCGACTGCAAGCACGGCCGCAAGGCGGTCGTGTACCCGCTGCCCGAGCTCGAGCCGATCCTGAAGAACACCTATGGCGTGGTGGTCTACCAGGAGCAGGTCATGCAGATCGCCCAGGTCCTGGCCAGCTACTCCCTGGGCGAGGCCGACCTGCTGCGCCGGGCGATGGGCAAGAAGAAGGCCGAGGAGATGGAGAAGCAGAAGGCCCGCTTCCTCGAGGGCGCCCAGGCCAACCAGCACGACCCAGCCAAGGCCGAGGCCATCTTCGATCTGCTCGCCCAGTTCGCGGCGTACGGCTTCAACAAGAGCCACTCCGCGGCCTACGGCTACGTGAGCTACCAGACCGCCTGGCTCAAGGCCAACCACCGCGCCGAGTACATGGCGGCGCTGATGACCATCGAGTCCAACAACACGGACAAGGTGCTGGTCTACATCGGGGACTGTCGGCGGGCGGGTCTGGACGTGCGGCCCCCGGACCTGAACGAGTCCGTCAAGGGCTTCGACGTGCCGGCGTCGGACCGCGGCGTCATCCGCTTCGGCCTGGGGGCGGTCAAGAACGTGGGCTCGGGGGCGGTCGACGCCATCCTCGAGGCCCGTGCAGACGCCTCGGGCCGCTTCCGGGACCTGATGGACTGCCTGGAGCGCTTGGACTACGGGCGGGTCAACAAGCGGGTGCTGGAGAACCTGGTGCGGTGCGGGGCCTTCGACTGGACCGGTCATCCCCGCGCTGCGCTGCTGGGCTCCCTCGAGGGGGCCCTGTCTGTGGCCCAGTCCAACCAACGCAGCAAGGCCGCCGGCCAGGTCAGCCTGTTCGGCGCCCTGAGTGGCGGTGGCGCCCAGGTCGCGGGCTTTCGCGTCCCCGACGTGCCCGAGTGGCCCCTGGCCCGCAAGCTCGCCCAGGAACGCGAGGCGGTGGGCTTCTACCTGACTGGCCATCCCATCACCGCCTGGCGCAACGAGGTCAAGCGCTTCGCCACCTGCCCCCTGGACGGCCTGGGCCGCCGGGAAGCCGGCACCGACGTCTCGGTGGCCGGGGTGCCCAGCGCCATCCGGGTGGTCCGGACCCGCCGCGGCGACAAGATGGCCTTTGTGGCCCTCGAGGACGACACGACGGTCGTCGAGTGCGTGTTCTTCTCCGACCCCTGGGCCACGAGCCGCCGGGCCCTGGAGTCCGATCAGCCGATCCTGGTGCGCGGCAAGCTGGAGAAGACCGCCGACGGCGCCAAGATCCTGGCCGAGTCGGTCGAGCTGCTCAGCGAGCTGCGAGAGCGGGCCACCCGGGAGATCCACATCGACCTGAGCTTGGAAGAGCTGGACTCCGGCAGGATCCAGGCACTCCAGGCGCTCCTGGGCACGGTCCGGGGCTCCTGCACCACCAGCCTGCACGTGACCTGGCCGGCTCGCTCCGAAGTCGTGCTGCGGCTGCCGTCCAGCTACTCCGCTGCCCCGGATGATCGGCTGGTCGATGGCCTGAGCACCATCTTCCGGCGCAACGACATGGTGCGCTTCCAGTGACGCCCCTGCTCTTGACCCTGTGGGCAACCAGCCTGGCCGATCCGCTCGTGGTAACGGTCGAGGGGGGGCGCGTGGACTGGGGCCGGGGCGTGTTGTGCGCTCGCGCGGCCAGCAGTGGCGGCAGCGGCCTGTTGACGTCGCCCCGAACCCTGGAACAGGAGGCCTGGCTGCGGCTCGAGAGCCAGCTGCACGACCAGGCGGCCTTGGTCAGGGTGAGCTCGGACCTGCTGGCCGGGGACCTGATGGCGGGCGAAGACCCCCTCGCCCTGCGCCTGAGCGAAGGCCTGCAGACCTGGCGGGTCACCACGACCCGCTATCGGCGGAGCGGCCAGGTCGAGCTCGAAGCCGAGCTGGTCCTGCGGGACTGGCTGCGCCCAGCGCTGAGCGGCTGGGTCTCGGCCGACCGCCCCAGGCGCCAGGAGCAGGGACCGACGGGCCTGGTGGTCGACGCACGGGGCCTGGCCGTGACCCCTGCGCTCGTCCCCCGGCTGCTGGCCCCGGACCAGTCGGTGTTGTTCGGGCCGGGGCACCTGGTGCTGGGGCAGCTCTCCACCCACCCGCCGGTGGTGTGGGTCACCGATCCGGCAGACGCCCTGGCCACCAGCCACGCGGGTACAGCCCCGGTCTTCGTGGGGATCGGGGCCGTGGTCCAGGGCTCGGACCTGGTGCTGGAACCCGCGCAGCTCGCCCCCCGAGACGATCTGGACGCCGCGCTGTCCCGCGGACGCGTGGTCGTGGTGGTGGACCCGTGATCCGGCGCCCGCGCACCTCCAGCTCGGCGGCCCCGAGGCCTCTGTCCAGGCTGTCGGCCCGTGCCCAGCCCCCGGTGCTGGACCCAGCCGCTCGGCGCCGCTGGATGCTGATGTGGGTGCTGTTGATCGGGCTGGCGCTGTACCTGCTTCGCAGCGTCTTTGCCGTGCTGTTCGCGTCCGTGGCCATCGCTTGGCTCTTCGATCCCTTGATCGACCGCTACGAGCGGGGTGGACACAAGCGGGAGACCGGCATCGGCTTCCTGTTCTTCGTGCTGGCCTTCGGATCCCTGGCTGCGGTGTTGGTGCTCAGCCAGGCCGTGGCTGGCGAGTTCCACGACCTCTCGGCGAACCTGGTGAAGTACACCGACGGCCTGCGCGAAGGCCTGGTCTCGGCCGAGGCCTGGGTGGCGACGAACCTGGGCCTCGAAGGGGCGCTCGACACCGACGCGATCTTCTCGGCTCTGCGGGACCAGCTGACGGGACAGGTCGATCCGGCCGCGTCGGACGCGGCGGGCCCCATCGCAGACGACCAGTCCATCGAGGACGCGGTCAAGTCCGCGGTGCCGACGGTCGGCAAGCTGGTCGGACAGGGGCTCAAGGGTGTGCTGGCCGGCGGCCTGGGCATCGTGGTGACCCTGCTGAATCTCCTGCTGGTGCCCGTGTTCACCTTCTACCTGCTGCGGGACTGGGACCGGGCCATCGCGGGCGTCGACGCGCTGATCCCGGGACCCCAGAAGCCCCTGGTCCGACGACTGGCCACGGAGATCGACAGCCGGCTCCAGGCCTTCGTGAGGGGTCAGCTGACGGTCTGCCTGGTGCTCGGAGTGCTGTACTCCATCGGGCTGCTGGTGATCGGCATCGATCTGGCGATCGCCGTGGGCATGGTCTCGGGCCTCTTGTTCATCGTGCCCTACCTGGGCACGGCGGTCGGCATCGTCGTGGCCAGCGCTCTGGCGGTGCTCGCCTATGGCCTGGACTGGCACGTCGTGGGTGTGCTGGGCGTCTACGGTGGGGTGCAGCTTGTGGAAGGCATGGTGCTGACCCCGGGCATCGTGGGCGACAAGGTCGGCCTGCATCCGCTGGTCGTGATGATCGCCTTGCTCGTGGGCGGCAACCTGTTCGGCATCGCGGGCATGCTCCTGGCCATTCCGGTCACCGCCGCGGCCCAGGTGCTCCTGCGGGAGTGGATCGTCGCCTACCGGGCGTCCGACGCCTTCCCGGATGACTGACCCGGTCCCCTGTGAGTGGTGGGGCGTCGGGGTCCCCTACAGCGTCGCGCACGCTCGGCAGCACGCCCGGCGCGAGGGGGTGATCGCCGGCCGGGGAGGGGAGTGCCTGGCGCTGCTCGAGCACCGCCCGGTGGTCACCACGGGACGCCGACCAGCACCGGGAACCCCGAGCCCAGACTTCCTGGCGTCCAGAGGCATCGATCACCACCAGACCGAGCGCGGGGGGCTGGCCACGTGGCACGGCCCCGGCCAGCTCGTGGGCTACCTGGTCCTCGACCTGCGCGCCCGGGGACTGGGGCCCAAGGCGCTGGTCCAGGGTGTCGAGCAGGGCCTGATGGACTGGCTCGCCGCCCAGGGCCTGGCGCCCGCCCGCCGCTGTGGGTGGCCGGGGGTCTGGCTGGGGGCCGACAAGGTCGCCGCCGTCGGCTTCCACTTTCGCCGGGGGGTGTCGCTGCACGGCTTCGCCCTGAACCTGAACCCCTCGCTGGACGGCTTCGGCCTGATCGTGCCCTGCGGCATCGAAGATGGCGGCGTGACCACCGTGGCGAGCCACCGGGGAGAGACGCCCACTCCGGGCGCCGCCGCACCGGCGATCGCAGAGGCCGTCCTGGGTGCCCTGGGCCTGCTTGACGGCAACCCTGGCACTGTTAAGACCCGGCCTCGCTCGACAGCGACTGTTGGCGCGTAGCTCAGCGGGAGAGCACCGTCCTGACACGGCGGGGGTCGTCAGTTCAAATCTGACCGCGCCAACCATCGAAGCGGGGTCTTGGGGAGACCCGGGACCCCGCTTCTCGTTGACGAAGCCCAGCCCCAGAGGTAGAAGTTCAGCCGCCCTTGGTACGCCTGGGGCCAGGACCCGATCCAGACACAACCGCCCCCGTGCGGAAGGAGAGTCAACCGCTTGCGCAGACGCCGTCGCCACCCCAATGAGATGCCCAACCGCAAGGATGAGCCCCGCGTCAACCATCGCATCCGAGTGCCTCGGGTCCTCGTCATCGACGAAGAAGGCAACAAGCTCGGGGAGTTCCTGACGCCCGACGCCATGAACCTGGCCAAGGACCGCGGTCTCGATCTGGTCGAAGTCGCCCCCGATGCGCGCCCGCCGGTGTGCCGGATCATCGACTACGGCCGGATGAAGTACGAAAAGAAGAAAAAGGACGCGTCGGCCAAGCGGAACCAGAGCCAGGTCCAGCTCAAGGAACTGAAGCTCCGCCCCAAGACCGACCAGCACGACTTCAACGTGAAGCTCAACCACGCCCGCCGCTTCCTGTTGGACGGCAACAAGGTCAAGGTCGTGGTGCGGTTTCGCGGTCGGGAGCACGCCCACAAGAACATCGGCGTGAAGCGCTGTCACCAGCTCCACAAGGCCCTCGGCGAGCTGGCGTTGATCGAGCTGCAGCCCCGCATGGACGGCGCCATGATGGTCATGATCATGGCCCCCAACAAGCGCTACCTGGAGAGCCTGGCCAAGCCCGAAGGCGACGCCAGCCCCGACCCGGCGTCACCGGACACGGCCACCGAGACCGCCTGAGCCCCCGAGACCGCCCCTGAGCGAGCCCGTGCGCCCGTCGCGCGGGCTTGTTATGTCTCGGGGCCCTCTGCCCCATCCTCCAAGCTGCCGAGCAGAACATGCCGAAGATGAAGACAAAGCGAGCGGCCGCCAAGCGGTTCAAGCTCACCGGAACCGGCAAGGTCAAGTTCAACCGCGCCAAGCGCCGCCACATCCTCACCAAGAAGAGCGTGAAGTGGAAGCGCCAGGCGCGCCGGCCGGGCATCCTGGCCCCCGGTGACACCCGCCTCGTCAAGCCCCTCATCCCCTACAAGTAGACCCACCCCCCAACGACCCGCCGCTACCGCCCCCTGGGGCTGGGACCCGGTCCGAAGGAGTCGACATGGCCCGCGTCAAGGGTGCGCTGAACCGCAGCACCCGCAAGAAGAAGCTCTTCAGCAAGTCCAAGGGCTTTCACGCCGCTCGGAACAACACCTTTCGCCAGGCCCACCAGGCCGTGCTCAAGGCCGAGTCGTACAAGTACGTCGGCCGCAAGCAGCGCAAGCGTCAGTTCCGGCGTCTCTGGATCGTGCGCATCAACGCGGCGCTGGGTCCCCATGAGCTCAAGTACAGCCGCTTCATCCACGGCCTGAACCGGGCCGGGATCGAGCTGGACCGCAAGGCCCTGGCCGACCTGGCGCTGAACGAGCCCGATGCCTTTGCGGCCGTGGTCGACCAGGCCAAGGCGGCACTGGCCGCATAGGCGAAGTGGGCGGCATGCTGCTGGCGCTGACCGTCCTGGGCTGCAACCAGGACGACCTGACCTATGACCAGGTCAACGCGACGGACGACGTCGTGGCGATCGAGGTGGGCGCGGAGCTGTTGCCCGCCGTCACCCTGGAGCTGCACAGCAGCACCGGCCAGGTCGTCATCGGCCAGGTCACCGTGGATCCCGGTGGCGGCCCAGCCGACACCGAACACGAGGTCTTCGTCGACATGGACGACGACTACGTGGGCCTGGTGGACCATGCCTCGGTCGAGACCGAGTCCGACGGCCGCGGCTCGCGGGCGTTCGACATGGACCCGGACTCCGCCGAAGAAGGCCTGTTCAAGTTGGTCATCGTCTCGGTGGCCGAAGAAGGTGAAGCCAGGACGGACAGCTTCACCATCCAGCTGTGGGAGCTCATCGAAGACGACGACCTCCTCAGCTTCCTCCCTGGCGGATAGACAGCCCGTGCCAAGCAACCAGGACAGCGCCCGCACCATGACCAAGTCCGATCTCGTGGAACGCATCCACGAAGAGGTCGGATTCTCGAAAAAGGAAGCCAGCGAGCTGGTGGAGTGCGTGCTCGAGATCGTCAAGTCCGCGCTCGAGAACGGCGAGAAGGTCAAGATCTCCGGCTTCGGCAACTTCGTCGTGCGCCAGAAAGAGGCCCGCAAGGGCCGCAATCCCCAGACCGAGAGCCCGATCACCATCCCGGCCCGTCGGGTGCTGACCTTCAAGCCCTCCCAGGTGCTGCGGGCCGCCCTCAACGACGGCCAGGGCTGATGGCCGACAGCGACGCCGCCCTGCCGGGCAAGCTCTATTTTCGCATCGGCGAGGTGGCGGAGCTGGTGGGCGTTGAGCCCCACGTGCTCCGGTACTGGGAGACAGAGTTTCGGATGCGGCCGCACCGCAGCAGCAGCGGCCATCGGCTCTACCGCAAGAAGGACATCCAGCGCTTCCTGCGCATCCGCAAGCTCCTCCACACCGAGGGCTTCACCATCGCTGGGGCCCGCAAGGCACTGAGCGAGGGCGAGGGCAAGCCCGGCGCGGCCAGAGGCGGGGTCGGCGTGGACCTGGACAAGCTGCGCGACGCTGCAGTACGCATCGAAGGGCTGCAGCACCAGCTCCAGGCGTTGCGAGCCGATGTGCTGGCAGGGCCATTTGTGGGGTCCGAGAGCGACTGAGGGCCGCAGCCGGCGACCCGTGAGGAGAAGAGCGGCGCTGGGAGACCCAACGCCGCTCTTGCATGGTCGGGGCGACTGGATTCGAACCTGAGTCCGTACCGGGCACTTGGGCATGTGGCGAGCGCTGCCAGCCGCAGGGCTTAGTGCCCGTAGGACGTAAAGCAAGGCCCGGAGGGCCGCAGCCGGCGACCCGTGAGGAGAAGAGCGGCGCTGGGAGACCCAACGCCGCTCTTGCATGGTCGGGGCGACTGGATTCGAACCAGCGACCCCCAGACCCCCAGTCTGGTGCGCTACCAGGCTGCGCTACGCCCCGTCGACCAAGTGCCAGCGCGAGTAACGACACCGCCGTGGCGGGGCAAGGCCCCCGCCGGAACCGCCAGGAGCGACTCTCCCGCCTCCGCGGCATCCACAGCTGACCGCTATCTTGGACCCCGATGTCGCTGCTCCCCCTGCTGTTCACCGCCTGCACCTGGGCCCCGACACCGTGCAAGGCGCCGCAGCCGACCGGCCACGACCCGATCATCCAAGACGGCTACCTGGACGTGAACACGTTGCAGGTCCTGGGCGGGGCCGGCTTCCTGGTGCACCTGCTGGACCTCGCGGTCGACGACCAGGCCGGCCGGCTCCATGGCGTGGGCTCCGGCGGGTACTGGGTCTTCGAGGCGGATGGAACGGGCTTTGTCGACCACATCGGGGGCTTCCTCGAGGCCGGCACCGACACCTATGATCGGGTGGCCGTGCTCGACGGGGGCGTCGTCGCCGTGCTCGACCGCAGCACGGGGGACACCGCGCTCGACGCCTCGGGCGAGCGCTTCAACGGCGTCCGTCTCCTCGACGTCCAGGACCCCCAGGACATCACCCAGATCGGGGCCATCACCCTGACGGACATCGCCAGCCTGGTGGCCCACGACGGCGTGCTGACCGTGCTGCGACACAGCGGCATCCTCCAGACCTACGACGTCACGGCGCCATCGGCGCCCGCGCTCCTCGCCGAGCTGACGGGCCTGGGGGCCCCGCGGGCCCTGACGCCACCCGATCCCCAGGGCATCAGCCTGGTCGCCGATGCCCTGGATGGGCTGATCGTCGTGGACCTGTCCGACCCCCGCACGCCGGAGCAGCTGCACACCGTGCCCACCCAGGGCGGCGCGATCGACGTGTCCCGCACCGTCGACCAGGCCTTCGTGGCCCTGGGCTCCAAGGGCGTGGAGACCTTCTCGCTGGCCACAGGCGAGCCGGCGTCCCTGGGCCTGACCCCCGTGAGCGGAACCGCCACCCAGGTCGCGGCGGCCGACGGGCTGGTGTGGGTGGCGGTCGTCGATGGGGTCGCGACCCTGCGCCAACAGGGCGACGGTCCGGCGACGCCCCACGGCTTCGAGGCCACCGACCGGTTCTCCCTGTGCGTCGAGTCCATCCCGACCCGCTTCGGCGCCGCCTATGGCTGCGCCTGGTCGGACCTGTTCGTCTTCCAGGCAGACGGCGGCGTCAGCGCACCCCAGGCCGTCCTGTCCACCGAGTCACTCAGGCTGGCCCCCGGCGTCGAGACCGCCAGCGTGTCTGTCAGCAACGGGGGCGGGGCCGAGCTCCTGATCACGCAGCTCGACAGCTGGGCGAGGGATCTGGACGCCAAGGCGCCGGCCGATCCCCTCGCACCGGGGGCCACCGCCACCCTGACGCTGGACTTCCCCGGCGGCTTCGACCGCGATCTCACGGTCTGCATGGCCAGCACGGACCCAGGGGAGGGCGTCCAGACCCTCTCGGTGGGAACCGGCGACGACGTGGCGACCCTCGAGGTGGGCGAGGCCGCCCCGGACTTCTCGCTCCCAGACCTGGACGGCATCTGGCACACCCTGTCCGACTACCGGGGCATGCCCGTGGTGCTGGTCTGGTTCGCGACCTGGTGACCGATCTGCCCGTCCGAGGTCTCGGACATCCAGCACAGCATCTGGGAGGCCTACGGAGGCGACGTCATGGTCCTGGCCATCGCCCCCGACGACCAGCTGGCCTACGTGGAGGCCTTTCGCGACGAGCTCGGCTTGACGATGCCGGTCCTGTTCGACGAGGGAGGCCGGGTCCACGCCGCCTGGGACGTCGAGCAGGCCTATGCCGACACCTTCTACCCCCAGGACTACGTGATCAGCCCGTCGGGAGACGTGGTCTACGTGTCCAATACCTACGAGCCCGAGCGGCTGGCGGAAGTCCTGGACGCCCTGCTCAGCCCTTGAGGGCGTCGATCGCTTCGCGGGCGGCCTGGCGAACCTCGGGCTCGAGATCGTTGAGCCGGGCTCGCAGTGCCGGGATGCTGCCTTTGGCGCGCAGGTCCTCCAAGCCCCTGCAGGCCTCGGCCCGCACGGAGGGAGAGGGGTCGTCGAGCGCCGCGGTCACGGCGGGGATCGCGGCCTTGTCGCCACTGAATCCCAGCAGTTGCACGGAGTAGAAGCGCATCAACACAGCGTCACGGGACTGGGCGTAGCACTCCTGCAGGTCGGGGATGGCCTCGCCGCGATCGAACAGCACCGCGTCGTAGGCGGCGTCCCGTTCCTCCGGGTCGCCCTCCTGGATTCTCTTGAACAGGTGCTGATACCGCGTCCGCATGCGCTTCTACCCGCTTCCGCCGCGAGCATAACGCCGGCGGCTGCGCCTGCCCTGCGTTGTCGGTGACTCCGCGATAACGAACCCGCAAATGCGCATACTTGTCTCCAACGACGACGGGATCTTCGCTGCAGGGCTGCCACCGCTGGTCGGTGCGTTGGAGGCCCTGGGCGACGTTCGGGTCGTGGCGCCGGCGTCGGAACAGTCCGCGTCGTCCCACGCCCTCACCATGCACAGTCCGCTCCGTGTGCGAAAGCACCGCGAGGGCTGGTTCTCGGTCTCGGGCACGCCGGCGGATTGCGTCTACATGGCGATCAACCACCTGCTGCCCTGGCGGCCCGACCTGGTCGTCTCGGGCATCAACCGCGGCGGCAACCTGAGCGAAGACGTGCACTACAGCGGCACGGTCGCCGCGGCCCGGGAAGCCTGTCTGGTCGGCATCAAGGGTCTCGCGGTGAGCCTGCACATCGACTGGGGTGCTCCCAACGACCCCCGCACCTGCTGGGAGACCGCCGCCGCCCTGGCCGCCCGGGTCGTGCCCGACGTGGCGGCCAACCAGATCCCCGGGTGCCGCCTGTTCAACCTGAACGTGCCGGACCTGCCTCTGGACCAGGTCAAGGGCATCCGCCTGTGCCGCCTGGGCCACCGCAACTACAAGATCGACGTCACGGAACGGCGGGACCTGAGGGGCAAGCGCTACTACTGGATCGGGGGCAACCACGAGTTCTTCGATCCCACGCCGGGCACCGACGGGCCCGCGGTCGAGGACAGCTGGGCCAGCCTGACCCCGATGCGGGTCGACCTGACCGCCGACACAGCGCTGCCGGCGATGAGCGACTGGGACAGCGTGGACGAGTCGCCATTGCTCGGATGAACCAGCCCTCGCGCTAGCGCGACGCTAGCGCTAGTCCAGGCCCAGCCCACCCTTGATCATCGGCTTGAGCTGGGTCTCCACCGCCTCGACGCCTTGGGTGACCACGAAGTACAGCGCGGCGATGCTGATGCCGGCGGCGACGGGCGCCAGGACCAGGCCGGCCGCAAGGGCCAGGCCGTCCTCTTCCAGGATGCCGGCCGCCAGCACGAAGATGACGAAGCTCGGCGCGGTGTTCGTGAGCGGAATCGGCAGGGTCATGGAGCACGCCATCGCGATGATGATCACTGCAATGGCCGCCAGGAAGGCGCGATTCCGCGCGAGCCCGCTCAGCCGTGGCCGGACCAGGAATTCCACCAGGCGCAGCAGGCCAGCGCCCTTGTCCAGCGAGAATGCCAGCAGCTTGTAGCGGACCGACCGCGACCGGAACCGGTCGGGCAGCCAGGGCACCTGACGCCCGACCAACATCTGCCCACCGAGCAGGATCATCAGGATGCCGAAGGGCGTGGCGTAGCCGGGCGCCGGCAAGGGCAGCGCCGCCGGCAGGGCGAGCACCATCAACAGCAGCCCGAAGCCCCGATCGCCGATGCGGTCGACCAGGTCGCCCACGGTGCAGTCCTGGCCCTCGAGGCCGACGATGAAGGCCCGGAGCTCCTGGGAGAGACGTCCGTGGCCGGCGGTCGCAGGGGCAGCATCGGTGCTCATCGGGGGCGGAGCCTAACGCAGCCTCTCAGGGCCGTCGCAGGTTACGCTGCCGGCCCTTCCAGGAGGCTCCATGTCGGACCTGATCGAGAGCGTCAAGGCCACCATCCGCGACGTGCCGGACTTCCCCAAGCCGGGCATCCTCTTCAAGGACATCACCCCGGTGCTGGCCGCGCCGGCGCTGATGCAGGGCATCACGGATCACTTCGCCGGCCGGTTCGGCGACGCCGGAATCGACGCGGTCGTCGGCATGGAGTCCCGGGGCTTCATCTTCGGCACGCCGCTGGCCATGGCCCTGAACGCCGCCTTCGTGCCGGCTCGCAAGCCCGGCAAGCTGCCGTGGAGGTCCATCGGCTGCGAGTACGCCCTGGAGTACGGCACCAACCGGCTCGAGGTGCACACCGACGCGGTCGCGCCCGGTCAGAAGGTCCTCATCGTCGACGATCTGCTCGCCACCGGCGGCACGGCCGAGGCCACGGGCAAGCTGGTCGAGCAGCTCGGGGGCGAGGTCGTGGGCTACGCCTTCGTCATCGAGCTGGGCTTCCTCGACGGCCGCGCCAAGCTGGGCGGCAAGCCGGTGGACTCGCTCGTCATCTACTGAGCCCGGGACCGCCGTGAGCCGGGCGAGCCAGGCCCTCGCCGCCCTGCTGCTGGGCGCCGTCGTGCTCGCCCTGTACGGGCGGGTCCTCGGCTATGGCTTCGTCTACGACGACGTCGCCTTGCTGGAGTCCAACCGCGCGCTGGCAGACTGGCGCACGCTGCCAGAGGCGCTGGGGCGGGACCTGTTCCACTTCGCCGAGGGCGTCCGGGCCAGTCCGTACTGGCGTCCGGTGGTCACGCTGTCCTACTACGTGGACCACGCCGTTGGCGGCGGACGGCCATGGGCCTTCCACGGCACGAACCTGGGGGTGCTCTGGGCCGCGTCCCTGGGTCTCGTGGCCCTCCTGGTGCGTGGGGGGGCCTCCGCGCCGCTCGCGCTCGCGCTCGCCGTGCTGTTCCTGGCCCACCCGTCTCAGGTCGAGGGTGCCGCCAACGCGGCCGGCCGCACGGACCTGCTCGTCACCGCGCTGGGCCTGTGGGCGCTCCAGGCCCGCCGGCCCTGGCTCGCCGGCCTGCTGGCCTTGCTGGCCTGCGGCGCCAAGGAGATCGCTGTCGTGCTCCCCGTGGCCGCCTGGCTCCTGGACCGCGCCCACACCCGCTGGCGCTGGCAGGCCGCTGCCGTGGCGCTGTTCCTCGTGCTCCGCGCCGTGGTGCTGAGCGACCTCGACCTGGCCCCCGAAGACGCTGGGGGCCCAACGGCCGCATCGCTCGCCGGCACCGGCAGTCGGGTCTTGTTCTGGCTCGGACGCCTCTTGGTGCCGACCCCCGCCGGTCCGGCTGCGGATCTGGTCCCGGCGGCCGGGCTGGTCGCTGCCGCCGGCTGGCTGGCCGTCCTGGTGCTGGCCCTGGCCGCAGTTCGGGCAAGGCCCGAACGAGCTGCCGCTGGGACTCTGGTCCTCCTGCCGCTGCTGCTCGTCAGTGGCCTGGTCCAAGGCACCCCCCGCTACGGCGACACCCTGACGGTGCTCCCACTGGCGGGGCTGATGTGGCTGTCCGGCAGCCTTGTGGCCAGACTTCCCAGGGCCCTTGCACTGCTGCCATTGGCGCTCAGCCTGCCCCTGGGCTGGGCGGGCAGCCAGCGTCTCCCGGACTGGTCGTCGTCCGAGGCGCTGTGGGGGGCCGCCCACGCTCGCACACCCGACGACAGGGTCATCTCACTGGGGCTGGCCCGGGTCCTGGCGACCACCCGACCTCGGACAGCGCTGGCGGTGAGCGATCCGGCGGACTGGCCGTCCGACAGCCGCCAACGCCGCGAGGCAGCGACGGTCGCAGCCCGGGCCCACCTGGCTCTGGACGAGGAGGACGCCGCGCTCGGCTGGCTCAGCCAAGCCGTGGCCGACGACCCCGAGGCGGCCTGGGCCAACGGCACCGCCTGTGTGCTGCTGGCCGGTCGGGGCAGTCCGGCGGGGGAGGGGGTCTGCGTCCTCGCGATCCGCTGGCTCCCGGACGACCCAGACGTGCTCAACGCTCGGGGCATCGTGGCCGTGCGCACCGAGGGTCCCGCGGCGGCGCTGCCTTGGTTCACCCGAGCGGCCGAGCTGGCCCCCGAGCGGCCGGAGTTTGCCGAGAACAGGGACCGTGCGGCCCGGGCGGTATCAGCCCCCTGACCTCGCCAAGGCCAATGCCTGGGTGACCTGGGTGGCCAGGGACTGCCGGTCGCCGTCGTTGACCAGGAGCCGATCGGCCACCGCTTCCTTCTCCGCCAGGGGCAGCTGGCTGTCGATCCAGCGACGGGCCGTTGCGTCGTCGAAGCCATTGCGGGCCATGAGGCGCTGACGCTGGGTGTCCGGCCGACAGGTCACGACCCACAGCTCCCCGTAGTGGCGGTAGCTGCCGCTCTCGACCATCAGCGCGGCCTCGACGACCGCGACCGGCTCCCCCGCACCGCTCAGGGCCGCCAGTCTCTCCAGCAGGGTGGCGATGATGGCCGGGTGGGTGATGGCCTCGAGCTGGCTGCGGGCCGCTGCGTCCGCCATCACGATGGCCCCCAGCGCCTTGCGGTCCAACTGCCCGTCCGCCAGCAGCACCCCCTCGCCAAAGGCGACGCCGATCGCGGCCAGGCCTGCTGTGCCCGGCGCAACCACCTCGCGGGCGATCTGGTCGGCGTCGAGCACCGGCACGCCGAGACCCCGCAGCACCTGGGCCGCGGTCGACTTGCCGGTGGCGATGCCCCCGGTGAGACCGATGGTCAGCACGGTCAGTCGCCCATCTTCTCGATGTAGCGGAAGATGGTCCGCGGATCGACGCCCAGATCCCGGGCCGTCTGGGCCTTGTTCCAGTTGTTCAGGTCCAGGACTTCCTTGATGTAGTCCATCTTGAAGTCCTCTTCGGCCTCGGCCAGGGGCTTGATGTGCTTCTTGTCCCCGGACTTCAGGTCCAGGTCGTCGGGGGGCAGCAGGCTGCGGTCACTCATGATGACCGCACGCTTGATGCGGTTCTCCAGCTGCCGCACGTTGCCGGGCCAGAAGAAGCCCTTCAGGGCCAGCACAGCCGGGTTGGTGAAGCCCCGGACCTTGGAGTCGTACTGGGTCGCGTACCGGTTCAGGAAGTACTGGGCCAGCTGGATGATGTCGTCGCCCCGCTCTCGCAGGGGCGGGAGCTCCAGGGTGACCTCGTTGAGCCGGTAGTAGAGATCTTCGCGGAAGCGCCCGGCACCGACCTCTTCTTGGAGGTCCCGGTTGGTGGCCGCGATGATGCGGATGTCGATGGGGCGGCCCTCGTACTCGCCCACGCGCTCGACCACGCGCTCCTGGAGCACCCGGAGCAGCTTGACCTGGAGGGGGTGCGGCATCTCGCCGACCTCGTCCAGGAAGATGGTGCCGCCGTCGGCCGCCAGGAACTTGCCGACCTTGTCCGACACGGCGCCGGTGAACGCGCCCTTGCGGTGGCCGAAGAGCTCGGACTCCAGCAGGTTCTCTGGGATGGCGCCGCAGTTCAACGAGATGTAGGGCTTGTTGGCCCGGTCCGAGAGGCGGTGGATCTCCCGAGCCACCAGCTCCTTGCCCGTGCCGGTCTCGCCCTGGACCAGCACCGTGAGGTCTGTGGGCGCGAGCCGCCGCATGACCTTGAAGACCGCCTTCATGACCCCCGACGATCCGATCAGGTCGCCCTGGGAGGCATTGCGCAGCTGGACCCTCAGGTTCTTGTTGCTGCTCTTGAGTTCGTTGAGCGTGAGCGCCGTGTTCACCAGGAGCGACGCCTGGCTGGCGAAGACCTGGAGCACGGCCAGGGTCCCGGCGTCGAACAGATCAGTGACCGAGTCATTGCCCAGGTACAGCACGCCGAGCAGGTTCTGGCGGTAGATCAGAGGCACACACATGACGCTGGAGAGGCGCAGGTCGACCACGCTCTGGGCGGTGCGGAACCTGCCGTCGCGCAAGGCATTGGACACGATGAGTGGCTTGCGGGTCTTGACCACCGTGTCGACGATCGAGTCGGACACCCGGCTCAGGTCCAGGCTGTCGTCGCCCACGTTGTGGCTGGCCGCCAGGTGGCGCTCGCCGTCCTTGAACACGATGACGAAGCCCTTCTCGGCCCGGGTCTGTTCGACCACGGCGCCCAGGAGCTCCTGGAACAGCGTGCCCGAGTTGGCCTCGTCCATCAGGCGCTCGCTGAACCGGACCAGGGCCTGGAGGATCTCGGCCTGCTGTTCCGGCCCCAAGGCGCCGGCACTGGCCGTGGCCTCGGGTTCGCCGTCGACCACGATCAGCTCGAAGATGCCCACCAGCACCTTGTCGCCCGGGCGCAGGTCCGCTCGGCGGACCCGCTTGCCGTTCACGTAGACCTCGTTCTTGCGGTCCACCACGGCGATGGTCAGGTGTTTCGGCTTGCGCAGGATGTTCGCGTGGGTGGGCGCGATCAGCTGGTCCTTGAGCACGATGTCGTTGCCCGAAGCGCGTCCGATGGACACGATCGGCTTGCGCACGACGTACTCCCGCGGGCTGCGGGTGACGGGATCGACGTAGCGTAGGAACATCTGGCCTCACCGCTGGGGTGCACGGCCTACCAGCGCACCCACAGGTTGGGTCCTACCACGCTGACCCGCTCGGTGCCGTCCCGCCGGGTGCTGACCAGTGCGCCGTGCAGGAAGGTGAGGGACCACAGCCCCACCGTGCTCCAGCCGGCCACGTTGTTCAGGAGCTTGAGCTGCTCGGCCAGCTGCTTGTCCGCCTCGGTGTAGACCTGGACCCCAGAGGCGCCGCTGTCCTTGTCCATGGCCCGCAACCGCAGGTTCAGAGCGCCCGTGGTCAGGGCCAGGGCGGCCACACCACCGAGCACGCTCAGACCATAGCCGCGCTGCTCGTTGTAGAGCTGGAGGCCCCCGGGCACCACCAGCAACAGCGGGTTCAGCCGCGGACGGGGCTCCACCGTGGCCGGCGGGGGGGGTCGCATGACCTGGGCCTGGACCCGCACGGAGTCGAAGAACGCCAGCAGCTCGGGCGGGTGGGCAAAGGGGTCCAGTTCGAAGTCGGGCTCCTCGAGCAGGATGGACAGGAAGGTGCTCCGGGCGGCGTCCCGATCCCCACGGTCGTAGTCCAGGGAACCCAGGTAGACCTGGGCCTCGCGCCGGACCTGGGGGTGGGACTGTTCGAGTCCAGCGTCCGCCACGAGGGCCAGAAAGGCGCGGCGAGCGGACTCCAGCTCGCCGGAAAGGTAGGCCTGGATGGCCGCCGCCAGCCGGTCTTCGGGGGTGAGCTCCGGGGGGAGCTCCGGGGGGAGCTCCGCGGGGAACTCGGCGGGTTCGGGGGGCCCGTCCGGGAGGGCGTCCTCCTGGGCCAGGGCAGAGCCCAGGCCAGACAGCAGTATTGCGGCGAGAACGACCTGCATCGGCGGCAGCGTAGCTGCCACCCCCGAGGGGGTCAATCGGCCGATCGGGCGGTCACTCGCCGGTGTCGCGGGCGTCGTCTGGCGACGACTGGCCCCAGTCCACCCGGACCGAGAAGCAACCGTCCAGATCGGTCATCGACGTGGCGTACAGGCGCTCGTCGCTGTCTCGCACGTCGAGGGGCATGTACGACGCCACCACGTCCTCGTACTGCACACAGCCGCTGACCAGCAGCCCTTCGGCCAGCTGTACGTCCGTGCGGCCCAGCAGCTCGGCGGCGGGCTCGACCAGGAAGGTGCTGGCACCGGCTGCGCCCGTGGGCGGGGTGAAGGACCACTGGAGCTCGCCGCCCGCCACACCCAGCGTGAAGTTCCCGCTCTCGTCGGTCACGGTCGTGTAGGCGTAGCCATCGAAGCCGAGCTCCTCGGCCCGGACGATCACGTTCTCGAGCGCCACGCCGTCGCTGTCGAGCACGCGGTTCTGGACCAGGGGTCGCAGGGGCAGGACGATGGGATCGGTGCCGTTGAGCTCGGTATAGGTCTCGGTCAGCGCGACGGTCTCGGGCCACAAGAGCGGGCCGATGCCGCCTTCGTAGGGCGGGATGAACTCGACCTGGTAGGTGCCCGGCAGGAGCCGCAGGGAGAAGGCGCCGTTGCCGCCACCGGTGGTCACGGCGACCTCGAATTCCGCGCCCGGGTCGTCGTAGATCTCGGTGGACCGGAACCGGACCAGCACGTCCTCGAGGGGCAGGCCGCCCTGGTCTTGGACCTCGCCCAGGACCGTGATCGGCGCCCCGGCGCCATAGGTCGCGTCCAGGCGTAGACCGGCCTCGCTGTCTGGCACGTCGGCGGCGAGCACCTTGTCGGGCAGGTGGCTGCTCGCGTCGCCGTCGATCTGCAGCCAGTAGGTGCCCGGGTAGACCCGGAGCTCGTAGGTTCCCTCGCTGTCGGTCTCGACCACCGGGCCGCCGATGCCCGTCTCGACGTCGACGGCCTGGAGGTGCAGGCCGGGGAGGGGCGTCGCGACGTCCCCCTGGGTGATTCGCCCGTACAGGGGCACGCCGTAGTCCAGCTCGAAGTCCAGCACGCCAGCGTCGCCGGCCTGGACCAGGAACGCCGGGTCCACCAGGAACGGCAGCGTGGCGGGACTCCGCGGCACGACGGCGAGCTGGTAGTCGAAGTCCGTCGGGGTGAGCTGGAGCTCGAAGCTCCCGTCTTCGGCGTCGCTGACCGCCGTGCGGCCCATGGGCGTGCCCGGGGCATAGGCTTGGATCTCCGCTTCGACCGCGACCTGCTGGTCGCCGGGCACGCTCACCTCGGCGGTTGTCGGGTAAGCCTCGAATCCGATCACCAGGCCCTCGAACACCTCGGGGGCTCGGAGCTGCAGGATCGGCAGGGCATCGAGCTCTTCGTCCAACAGCGAGAAGCTCTGCTGGGTCAGGCTCACGCCGTCGCTCAGCCGGTCCGAGGCCAGGTCGTTGCTGGGGAAGACGTCGATCCGAAGGGACTGGGTGTCGTCCTGGTCCAGGCTGGTGCCCCCTTCGGACATGTCTTCGTTGGCCGTGAATTCGTACTCGGCACAGCCCGTGGCCAGCAGCGCGGCGAGCATCAGCATCGGGGTTCGCGCGGTCATGGGACCTCCAGGGTCCAGGTCTGGCTGGTGGCGGCGAGCTCGCTGTCGAAGATGGACACCTTGAGCTCCTTGCCGTCCAGACCGGGCTCATCGCGGTCCAACCGGACCAGCGAGCCCATGGGGATCTGTTCTGCGTCGGGGATCGGCTCGCTGCCCTTCAGCCAGAAGAACGTGAGCACGTCGTCGGAGTCGTCCAAGGCGGCCACGAAGACCGGAAAGGACGCCTGGTCGACCACCAGGATCGGCTCGTCCGACGTGGACTCGACGATCTGAGGACCCTCGTTCTGGTCCACCAGGATCACGTCGCCGAAGTAGCAGCCGGTCAGGGTCGAGGCGGTCATCGTCATCGCCAGGACACGGGTGCACGCCCTGTGCCAGAAGCAAGAACATATGTGATTTCGAAGACTTGGAGGGAAGCGGGACCCGCCAGGCCGGCGGGACCACGACCCCCATGTCACGGTACTTCGCCGACGTAGACCACCGTCCCGGCCTGCTTCGGCCCGATGGTCAGGTCGTCGCTGAAGCCACTGGGGCACCGGATCTCCAAGACGTGGAGCCGGTCGAGGTCCTCGATGAGGTGGGTCCGACCGACGGTGGTGAGGGTACCCAGTTCCCGCTCGTTCTGCCGCACGACGCAGGCGTCCTCGAGGGATCCACGGAATGCGACCCGCACGGCCTTGCGACGCAGGAGCACCCCGGTGAACGCCACCGTCTCGCCGGCCTCGACGTCGAAGGTGCGCCGAAAGTCCGTGCCGGCCGGGTTGCTGAGCAACAGCTCGTGGTGCCCGGCGGTGGTCTCGAAGCGATTGCCCCCGGCCTTGGGGGTGCGGCCGACCCGCTCGCCGTCCACGAAGACGTCGGCGTAGCCGGGCTTGGCGAGGGTGACCAGGACCCACGCAGGAGCGGGCGCCACCGGCTCCGGCTCGGGTTCGGCGACCGGGGCCTCCTCGGACGCCGCGACCACCACCGGACGCGGCACAGCCGCCTGGGAGACTCGGCCCGGTTCCGAGTCGGCAGGGGCGGGTTCGGCCAGCGTCTCGGTCCGGGCGACCCGCGTGCCCCGAGGCCTGGGTGCGGCGACGAGCTCGTCCGGGCCCAGGGGCTCCGCGGCTCGGAGTGCACGGATCGGCAGCTCGTCGACCGCCGCCGAGGGCACCGGGGCGTCCTGGGGCACCATCCACCACCAGGCCGTGACCCCCAGGACCAGGACCAGGGCGGCGCCGCCGAGACCCGCGAGGCGACGGCCTTCGTCGGCTGGATCGTCCCCGTGGGTGTGCAGGTCCGACAGGAGCGTCAGCACCTCCTCGTGGTGGGGGTCCTGGGCCAACAACCGGTTGAACATGCGCTGGGCGATCAGGTGATCCCCGGCCCGCAGAGCCGTGCGCCCCCCCTCCAGCAGCACCTGGTCCAGGTGGGTGCGAAGCCGGTCCTCGTAGCCGTCCGGATCCACGAGGTAGGTGGTCAGCGACCACTCCGGGATGCCACCCAAGCCGGCATCGGCCAGCACGGCCTCGAGCGCCGCCTCGACGGCCTGGGCGGTGTCGAAGCGGGCGTCGGGCGATGGCTCCATCAGGCGATCGATGATGTCGGCCAGGCGAGGCGCCACGCCCGGCTGCACGTCGAGCACGTCCCGTCGATTCCCCTCGATGATGTTGCGGAGGATGATCGAGGGATTGGTGCCCGTGAAGGGCAGCTGGCCCGTGACCAGGTGGAACAGCAGCGTGCCCAGGCTGAACAGATCGCTCCGCGGATCGAGCACCCGCTCCAGGGCCTGTTCCGGACTCATGTAGGCCGGGCTGCCCACCAGGGCCCCGGTCATGGTCACCGAGCTCTCGTCCAGGAAGCGGGCGATGCCGAAGTCCATCAGCTTGACGGTGCCGTCCGCCCGCAACATCACGTTCTCGGGCTTCAGGTCCCGATGGATGATCCCGGACTCATGGGCGTAGCGCAGCGCGTCCGCCAGCCTGGCGCCGATCAGCGCCGCCACCTCGGACGGCAGGAGTCCCCGGGTCTCGATGAGCTGTCGCAGGGTCTGGCCCTCGACGAACTCGGTCACGATGTAGCAGTCCTCGGCGTCGGACCCGCTGTAGTCGAAGATCTTGAGGATGTTCTCGTGGTCCAGGTGCTCGATGGCGCGGGCCTCCCGGGCGAAGCGTCGGCGGTTCCGCGCGACGGCGCTCAGGTGCGGGTGCAGCACCTTGATCGCGACCTCGCGACCGAGCGTGGAGTGGCGGGCCCGGTAGACGGTCGCCATGCCCCCCTCGCCGATCTTCTGGAGGACCTCGTACTTGTCCAGATAGGTGCCGATCAAGGCGACGGCTCTCCCCGATGTGCCCGTGCCGGGCTCACCATACCCCCGTCCGGTCCCCGATCAGGGCCTGGACTGTCGCACGATCGGCCGGAGGCACGTCGACGTCCCCCAGCTGGTCGAGGGGGACCCAGCGCACGGCCTGTCCCAGGGCTGGCGCCACGGGGCCCTCCCAGGTGCACCGGTAGCACCACAAGGCGACGGCCCGGTCCCGGCCGACGGCCACCAGGGCCCCCACGGACGCGTGGACCCCGAGCTCTTCGCGCAGCTCGCGGACCAGGGCCTCGGCGTCCCCTTCTCCGGGCTCGACCTTGCCCCCGGGAAACTCCCACAGGCCGCTGTGGGACCCTCCGGGACCCCGGCGCGCCATGAAGACCCGACCCGCGCGCAGCGCCACGGCGCCCACCACTCGGACCAGGCCGTGATCGTCGGGCGCCGGCGGCGTCAGATCGTCGCCGTGTCCCGACGCCAGGTCAGCCCGCGATCGGACATGATCTTGAGGATGATGGCGGCGGTCTCCTCGACGGCCTTGCCCGTGACGTCGATGACCGGCCACTCCCGATTGCGGGCGAACAGGTCGTGGGCGTAGTCCAGCTCGGCCAGGATGTAGTCCAGCTGGCCGTAGTTGGTCCGGTTGCTCATCTTCATGCTCTGGAGCCTCAGGTGGCGGATCTCCTGGAGCCGATGGGGATCGATGGTCAGGGCAAAGATGCGCTGGGGATCCACGTCCCACAGGGCCTCGGGTGGATCCCGGTCCAGCACCAGCGGGTAGTTGCTGGCCTTGTAGCCCTTGTGCGCCAGGAACACGGACAGCGGGGTCTTGGACGTGCGACTGACGCCGATGAGCACGATGTCGGCGTCGCGCATCATGCGGGGTTCTTTGCCGTCGTCGGCCTTGACCGTGAACTCCACGGCCTCGACCCGTCGGAAGTAGTCCTCGTTGGTGGTGTGGAGCAGGCCGGGCGTGCCCTGGGGGTGCTGCCGCAAGAAGGTCGACAGGTGGGCGAGGGGAGGGCCGACCAGGTCGACGCAGTGGAGCCGGTGGTGCTTGGCCAGGCGGTCGGCCTCGGCCCGCTGCTGGGTGCGGACCAGCGTGGTGACGACCAGGGCGCCGCGCCGAGCTGCGATCTCGAATTTCTCGGCGAGCTGCTCGGCATCGCGGATGTTCGGGTACGTGTGGACCTCGACCGGGATCTCGTCGAACTGCTTGAGACAGGCCTCGACGACACGCTTCGCGGTCTCGCCGGTCCCGTCGGACATGATCACGATCCGTCGGATGTCCTGCTCGGACATGGCACGCTCCTCAGTCGATGGCCCCCGATAACCCCGCACCCTCCGCCGAACCCGGCCCGCTCAGCGGCGTCCGGGTCGTCGATCTGTCCCGGCTGCTGCCCGGGCCCTACTGCACCTGGCTGCTCGCCAGCCTGGGGGCCGAGGTGATCCGCATCGAGGCGCCCGGCGGCAACGACTACACCCGGTCGCTGCCACCGGTCATCGAAGGCACCAGCGTGTTCTTCGCATCGCTGCACCGCGGCAAGCGTTCGGTGGCCCTGGACACGCGGCACCCCCGGGGCCAGGACGCCCTGCGCAGCCTCCTGGAGACCGCCGACGTGCTGGTCGAGGGCTTCAAGCCGGGCACGCTGGCCAAGGCCGGCCTGGCCCCACAGGTCCTGCGTGCGCGCTTTCCCCGGCTGGTGATCGCGTCGATCACGGGCTTTGGTCAGGACGGCCCGCTGGCTTCGACGCCCGGCCACGACGTCAACTACCTGGGCTACGCCGGCATCGTGGCGGCGGTGGGGGCCCCGGAGCTGCCCTACCCGGTCCAGGTGGCCGACGTGGCAGGGGGGGCCCTGATGGCGGCGGTCGGCATCTCCGCCGCCCTGGTGGGCCAGGTCCGAACCGGCCAGGGCCGCTGGCTCGACATCTCGATGACCGAAGGCTCCCTGGCCCTGCACATGCCCCACGTGGCCACGGCCCTGGCCGAGGCCCGGGATCTCGTCCCGGGCGGCGAGATGCTCACGGGGGCCTACGGCGCCTACCGCACCTACCGGTGCGCCGACGACCGGCTGCTCACTTTTGGCCCTCTGGAGCCCAAGTTCTGGTTCGCCTTCCTGGAGCAGATCGGCCAGCCCGAGCTGAGCGCGGACCCGGCCGAGCTGGCGGCTCTGTTCGCGACGCGCACCCGCGACGACTGGATGGATCTGCTGTCCGAATGCTGCGCCGGCCCGGCCCTCGACACCCGTGAGCTGCCGGACCACCCGCTCTTCACCGAACGGGACTGCTTCGAGGACGTGCTCGGGGTGCCGATGCCGCGCTCACCCTTTCGCTGGGGCGGCCCCCCCGTGGTGCCGGCGCTGGGACGCGATACGGACGAGATCCTGGGTGCGCTAGGACTGCCCGTCGATGAGCTGGTGGCCTGTGGCGCAGCGGGTCGTCCGGAGTCTCCATGATCCTCTTCGCCATCGAGCAGGCCCCCTTCAGCTTTGGGGCCATCGAGCTGCTCTTCACCGGCACCGCGGTGGCGATCATCCTGGCCATCCTGGGCCCGCGCTACCTGCGTCAGCGCCGCGAGAAGGCCGCAGCGCCTCAGCCCTGAGCGGCCGCCACAGCCAGCCCAGCCACCACCAGGATGAGCACCGCGTTCACGGTCAGCTGGCTCACGACCCGGCCATAGGTCCGGTCCCAGGCAGCCCGGTCTGAGATGCCGCCTTCGGCCTGGAGCTTCCGGATGGGATCCAGGGTCCAGATCTCCAGGTGGAAGCTGCTGACCCACAGCACCAGGAACACCAGGTGCTTGGCCACCGAGAGCTGATCGGCGACCGAGTCCAGGGGCCAGCGGAAGGACTGGCCGTGCTGGAGGTACCAGGCGCCCAGCCCCCCCAGGATCAGCGTGCCCATGGCCAGGCCCAGGATCGCGCCCCAGGCCCGGTAGATGTCCATGGCCGCCACCTCGTCCACCCGCTCCAGGCGCGGGGCCAGGCCCAGCACCAGGGCGAAGCCGAGCACGCTCCCGCAGTAGATCGTGGTGCCCAGCCAGTGCAGGGACTCGAACAGCCAGCTCAGGGTCAACGCTCCTCCGAACCGGTGGACCCGGGGGGAGCCTACCCCGGCGACCGGGCCAGGGCGGCCGGGCCACGCTACCCTGCCCGCCGATGTCGACTCCCCTGACCGCGACCGGGGCGCGAGGGCCCTCCCGCTGGCTGGAAGCCGGTCTGATCGCGGCCGTGGCCCTGTGCGGCATCCTGCCCGCGATGCGCTCGGGGCACGTGGTCGGTGACGGCGTGGACCTGTACGGCACCATCTGGTTCTACTGGTGGGTCGAGCACTGCCTGACCGAGGGCATCGATCCGGGCTGGACCCCGATGTTCTTCTTCCCGCTGGGCAAGGACATCTTCGCGCACACCGGCAACAACCTGGTCGACGCGTTCTTCTCGGTGCCCTTTCAGTGGGTGTTCGGCCGTCCCGGATACCAGAAGTGGGTCGTGTTCAGCATCCTGTTGCTGAACGCGGCCAGCTTCCGGGTCCTGGCCCGCGGGCTCCTCCGGAGTCGCTGGGCCGCGCTGGGCGCGACCCTGGCCTGGACCCTCAATCCCTACGTGCTGTTCGAGCTGACCGCCGGGCGCCCGACCCAGGCCTTCCTGCCGTTCATGCCGCTGGCGGTGCACCACTTCCTCCGCTTGCCGCACGCCCAGGGACGCGCGGCTTGGAGCGCCGCGGCGCTGTGCGGCCTGATGACGGCGCTCCAGGCCTGGACCTACTGGTTCATGGGTTGGTTCATGGCCCTGCTCTTCGCCTGGCTGGCCCTGCACGCCCTGTGGCGCTCGGAGCACCGGGCGCGGCTGGCCCTGCGCTACGCCGTCGCCGGCGGGGCCTGTCTGCTCCTGGTGGCCCCCGCGGCGGCCCAGATGGCCGCGCTGGCCTCGGCGGGCGACGTGCCGGGCCTCGCCGACGGCGCCAAGGACCTGTTCTCGGCCCCCCAGGAGCTCTCCAACAACGTGGCCAGCAGCCTGCACGGCTATCTGCTGCTGGAGAGCGTCGGGGCGCCGATGTTCAGCCACTGGAGCTGGGGCGTGCCGCTGGCGCTCTTCCTGGTCTTTGGGCGGGACCGGGCCCGCTGGCTGCCGGCCCTGGCCCTGGTGCTCGCGTTCGCGGTGGGGCCGGTCCTCCCCCTGGGCCCCGGCCGCGAGCCCCTGGTGCTCCCGCACTACATGGCGGCCTACCACTACCTGCCGTTCTTCGACCGGCTGTGGTTTCCGTACCGGATGCTGTCGGTGGCCATGCTTGTGGCCACGGTGATGTTCGGGCTGCTGCTGGACCGCGCCTGGCCGCGCTGGCCCCGGCCCATGCCCTGGGTGCTGGCCGGATGGGCGCTGCTCACGATGGTGGAGCAACACCGCTACCGGATCTTCCCCTTCGTGACCCTGGACCTGACGCCACCGGAGACCATGACCTGGATCGCCCAGGAGCCCGGCGCCGTCCTGCACCTGCCCCTGGGCGTGACCCACCGCTCGATCGTCTGGCAGACGGTGCACGAGCAGCCGATGTTCGGCGGCATGGGCGAGAACGCCCCCCTGCTGTGGCCCGAGGGCTACAAGAACCGCCTGCGGAACAGCTTCGTGCGCGCCCTGGTCCGACTGACCCGCGAGCCCGGGGCCGAGGTGAGCTACCACGCCGTCCAGCGCGAGCTGCTCGAGGAGGAGGGCTATCGCTGGGTGGTGCTGCACCGGGATCTGGTCGAGCTCGAGCTCCCCCGGTGGACCCCGGGCCGCCGCATGAACGCCGAGGGGCGGGTCGCCGGGCAGCGCCAGGTCACCGACGGCCTGGTGGACCTGCTCGGTCCCCCCAGCGCGGTCGAGGTCGAGCTGGTGGTCTGGGACCTCCAGGGCACGGCCGAGCCACCGCCCTCGATCGCCTTTGATCCCGAGCGCCTGCACGAGCGGGCCTGGGACAGCGACCAGATGTCGGAGTACGAGCAGGTCCTGCGCGACGAGGGCCGGATCCGAGAGGGTCCGGCGCCGGGCGTCGGCAGCAAGACCGACAAGACCAAGGAGAAGAAGCGCGATGGCCGCACCCCTTGAGGGCCTCAAGGTCCTGGACCTGACCCGCGTGCTCGCCGGGCCCTACGCGACCATGACCCTGGCCGATCTGGGCGCCGACGTGGTCAAGGTCGAGCGCCCGGAGACCGGCGACGACACCCGCCTCTTCGGGCCGCCCTTCACCCAGGACGTCAGCACGTACTTCCTGTCCATCAATCGGGGCAAGCGCTCGATCGCCCTCGATCTCAAGTCCGACGATGGCAAGGCCACGGTGCTCGCTCTGGCCGATCGGGCCGACGTGGTGATCGAGAACTTCCGCCCCGGGGTCATGGACCGCCTGGGCCTGGGCGCCGACACGCTGAGGGCCCGGAACCCGCGCCTCATCTACTGCTGCATCTCAGCCCTGGGCCGGGACAAGCCCGCCGCCGGCTACGACGTGATGGTCCAAGGCCTGTCGGGCATTCCCACCCTGACCGGCGACGGAAGCGTGCCATGGAAGTGCGGCGCCAGCATCGCCGACCTGGTGAGCGGCATGAACGCGGTCCAGGGCATCCTGGCCGCGGTCGTGCGCCGGGAGCGGACCGGCCAGGGGGCGCTGGTCGATGTGTCCATGCTCGACGGACAGCTGGCGCTCTTGACCTACCACGCCAGCGCCTGGCTCAACGCCCAGGTCGTGCCCCAGGCCTGGGGCAACCAGCACGCGAGCATCCACCCCTACGGCGCCTACCCGACCGCGACCGGCTGGTTGATCGTGGCGATCGGCAACGACACCCTGTTCGAGAAGCTTTGCGGCGTGCTGGGCCGGGACTGGCACACCGATGCGCGCTTCGCCCACAACCGCGACCGGGTGACCCACCGCCAGGCCCTGGACGCCCTGCTGGAGCCGGTCACCCGCACCCGCCCTCTGGACGCCTGGCTGGCCGCGCTGGCCCAGGCCGGCATCCCTTCGGGCCCCATGGAGACCGTGCCACAGGCCCTGGAGCGGGCCACCCTGCTGGAGCACCCCCATCCGGGCGGGCAAGGCACGGTGCGTTCCTGCGTGCCCGGGTTCCGCCTGGACGACGCCCCCCGAGGCGCTGCCGACGGGCCTCCGCGGATCGGTGAGCACGGCCCGGCCATCCTGGCCGAGTGGATCGACTGAAGGCCGCGAGTTCCCCTGCCGTAGAAGGGTTGTTCCCCGCCCCCGGGTGTATACCAGGGGGGATCCCACCCAAACCGCCCCCGCGCAGGGGCTGGAGTGTGCATGTCTGGAACCGGAAGCGGCGAGATGGAGGGCGTGAACCTGCCCTCGAGCCTCGACCTGCCCGTGCTCGCGATTCGAAACACCGTGATCTTCCCGGTGCTGGCGTTTCCCATCAACGTGGGCCGCGAGAAGTCGCTCAAGGCCATCGAAGAAGCCATGGCCGGCGACAAGCTCCTGGGCATCGTGACCCAGAAGGATGCACGCAACGAGGACCCCGACACCGACGAGCTCTACCAGACCGGCACGGTGGTCAAGATCCTGAAGTCCGTGATCATGCCGGGCAACAAGCTCAACGTGATCATCCAGGGCATCGCCCGGATCAAGGTCGCTGACTGGAAGAGCACGAGTCCCTTCCTCCAGGCCGGCGTCGACGTGTTCGAGCAGAGCCAGGCCGAGGGCAAGGAATTCGAGAGCCTGCTCACCCAGCTCCGCGAGTTGGCCCGCAAGATCATCGACCTGTCGCCCCACATCCCGTCCGAGGCCAGCTTCCTGGTCCGCTCCATCGACAACCCGGGCATGTTGGCCGACATCGTGGCCACCAACCTGAGCATCGGCATCGAGGAGAAGCAGGAGCTGCTGGAGACCCTGGACACGCGCCAGCGCATCGAAAAGGTCATCGCCCTGCTCAAGAAGGAGATCCAGGTCCTGGAGCTGTCCAACAAGATCCAGACCGAGGTCAAGGGCGAGATGGACAAGGCCCAGCGGGAGTACTTCCTGCGGGAGCAGCTCAAGGCCATCCAGAAGGAGCTGGGCGAGGTCGACGAGCGCCAGGAGGAATTCGAGGAGCTCAAGCGCGCCATCAAGAAGGCCCGCATGCCCAAGGAGGTCGAAGAGGTCGCCATCAAGGAGCTCAAGCGCATGGCCCGCATGAGCCCCGGCGCGGCCGAGTACACCGTCGCCCGCACGTACCTGGACTGGCTCACCGAGCTTCCCTGGTCCGTCACCACCGACGACCAGCTCGACGTCGAGAAGGCCCAGGTCATCCTGGACGAGGACCACTACGACCTGGAAAAGGTCAAGCAGCGCATCGTCGAGTACCTGGCGGTGCTCAAGCTCAAGCAGGACATGAAGGGCCCGATCCTGTGCCTGGTGGGCCCTCCGGGGGTCGGCAAGACCTCGCTGGCCAAGTCCGTCAGCCGCGCACTGGGCCGCAAGATGGTCCGCATGAGCCTGGGCGGCGTGCGCGACGAGGCCGAGATCCGCGGCCACCGCAAGACCTACATCGGCTCCATGCCGGGCAAGGTCGTCAAGGGCATCAAGAAGGCCGGCTCGTCGAACCCCGTCTTCATCCTGGACGAGATCGACAAGCTCGGTGCGGACTACCGGGGTGACCCGTCGAGCGCCCTGCTCGAGGTCCTGGACCCCGAGCAGAACGACACCTTCCAGGATCACTACCTGGACGTGCCCTACGACCTGTCCAAGGTCCTGTTCATCGCCACGGCGAACATGGAGCAGACCATTCCCAGTCCGCTGCTCGACCGCATGGAGATCATCCGCATCCCCGGGTACACGCCCGAGGACAAGGTCAAGATCGCCAAGAACTTCCTGTTGCCCGACGTGCTCACCGATCACGGCCTGCAGCCGGCCCAGCTGACCATCACCGACGACGCCTACCGGCACATCATCCAGGCCTACACCCGCGAGGCCGGCGTGCGGTCCCTCAAGCGCGAGCTGGCCGCCTGTGCCCGCTGGGTCGCCCGGGAGATCGCCAGCGGCAAGCGGGCGACGGTCGACATCGATCCGCCGATGGTCGAAGAGATCCGCGGGCCCATCCACTTCTTCAACGAGGTCGCCGAGCGCACTTCGGTGCCAGGGGTGGCCACGGGCCTGGCCTGGACCGCGGCCGGCGGCGACATCCTGTTCATCGAAGCCACCAAGATGCCGGGCAAGGGTCAGACCTCGCTCACCGGCTCGCTCGGCGACGTGATGAAGGAGTCCGTGAGCGTGGCCCGCAGCTACATCCGCGCTTCCGCCCCAGAGCTCGGCATCTCGCCCAAGGAATTCGAGAAGCACGACTTCCACATCCACGTGCCCTCCGGTTCCATCCCCAAGGACGGCCCGTCGGCCGGAGTGACCATGCTCACCGCGATGGTCTCGCTGCTCACCGGGATCAAGGTCGACCCCTCCATCGCCATGACCGGCGAAGCCACCCTGCGGGGAGCCGTGCTGCCCGTGGGCGGCATCAAGGAAAAGGTCCTGGCCGCCCACCGCGCGGGCATCAAGACCGTGCTCATGCCGGCCAAGAACGAGAAGGACCTGGTCGAGGTGCCCGAGGAGATCCAGGAAGAGCTGGAGTTCGTGTTCTGCGCCCGCATGGAGCAGGTGCTGAACCGGGTGCTGGGCAAGGACAAGATCGACGCCAAGGCGGCCGAACTGGCCACCCGCCAGGCCGCCGAGCGAGCGACCGAGGAAGCCAAGAAGAACGGTGGCGCCGAGCAGACCCAGGCCGAGGCGTGAGCCCAGACGACGGCTGACCCAACGGGATAGCTGTCCACCATGTCCGAACACCGCTTCCGGCGCGTGCTGGTCGCCAATCGGGGCGAGATCGCCGTGCGCATCATCCGCGCGGCGGCCGAGCTCGACCTGGAGACCGTCGCGGTCTTCTCCGACGTCGACCGCGACGCGCCCCACGTGCACCTGGCCACCCAGGCCTTTCACATCGGCGCAGCGCCGGCCGCCGAGTCCTACCTGGTGGTCGACAAGATCCTCGACGTGGCCGCCCGGTCCGGCGCCGACGCCGTGCACCCGGGCTACGGCTTCCTGTCCGAGAACGCCGCCTTCGCCCAGGCGGTCCTCGACGCCGGGCTGGTCTGGATCGGCCCGCCGCCTTCGGCGATCGTCTCGATGGGCTCCAAGACCGGCGCCCGCACCCTGATGCAGGCCGCCGGCGTACCGCTGGTGCCGGGCACGCTGAGCCCGATCCGGGACACCGAGACCCTGCTCAGCACGGCAGCGGACATCGGCTACCCGGTGATGCTCAAGGCCAGCGCCGGGGGCGGCGGCAAGGGCATGCGCCGGGTCGACCGACCCCAGGACCTGGTCCGGGCCTACGACAGCGCCACCAGCGAGGCCCGCAAGAGCTTCGGCGACGACGCGGTCTACCTGGAGAAGTGCGTGGTGGAGCCCCGCCACGTCGAGATCCAGGTCATGGCCGACACCCACGGCAACACGGTGCACCTGTTCGAGCGGGACTGCTCCATCCAGCGTCGCCACCAGAAGGTGCTCGAGGAGACCCCCTGCCCGGTGCTGTCCCCGGAGACCCGGGCGGCGATGGGCGCGGTGGCGGTCCAAGCCGCCCGTGCCGTGGACTACGTGGGCGCAGGCACCGTCGAGTTCCTGTACGGCGCCGACGGCAGCTTCTACTTCCTGGAGATGAACACCCGCCTCCAGGTCGAGCACCCCATCACGGAGATGGTCACAGGCATCGACCTGGCGAAGGCCCAGTTCGAAGTAGCGATGGGCCACCCGCTGCCCTGGACCCAGGACGATCTGGCCACCTTTGGGCACGCCATCGAGTGCCGGATCTACGCCGAGGACCCCCAGAACGGCTTCCTGCCGTGCCCCGGTACCATCGCCCGCTACCGAGAGCCCGGCGGGCCCTGGGTCCGAGTCGACAGCGGCGTCACGTCCGGGTCCCAGGTGACCGTCTACTACGACCCGATGATCGCCAAGCTGGTGGTCTGGGGGCGCACCCGGGACGAGTGCATCGCCCGAACCGCCAGGGCCCTGCGGGAGTACCGGGTCACCGGGATCCGAACCAGCATCGGCTTCTTTCGGGCTGTCCTGCAGGATCCGGACTTCCTGTCCGGGCAGTACTCCACGGCCTTCATCACCCCCGAACGCCTGGCCGCGCTGTGCGACCCCCCCAGCGACGAGATCGCGGCCATCGCCGCAGCCATCGCCCAGCACGAACAGGACCACCAGCACCAGGGCCCCGCCCAGGCCCCTGGCGGCGGCTCGGCCTGGAAGCGGATCGCGCGCTGGCGCGCGGCCAACCGGGTGCCCCGATGACCTACGAGGTGACCATCGGGGACCGCACCCTGAGCGTGGCCCTGCACCGCGCCGGAGACCACTGGCGGGTCTCGATCGACGGCGGGCCCGAGCGCACCGTCGACATCACCCGCCCCAAGCCCCAGCTCATGTCCCTGATCCTCGACGGCGCGAGCTACTCGGCGGGCCTGGCGCCGTCCGACGGGGGCTGGGACGTCGACCTGCTGGGCACTCACCACCCGTGCCACGTGGTCGATCCCCGGCGCAAGGCGCTGCGTCTGAGCGGCGAAGCCGAGCAGGGCACCCTCTCCACGTCCATGCCGGGCAAGGTCGTGCGGCTCCTGGTCGCCCAGGGCACCCCCGTGGACAAGGGCGACCCGGTCGCAGTGGTCGAGGCGATGAAGATGGAGAACGAGCTCAAGGCCCCCCGGGCCGGCGTGGTCGCCGAGGTCCTGGTCAGCGCAGGCCAGACCGTGGATGCAGGGGCCGTGTTGATGCGGATCGAGTGAGGGATTCATGAGTGCGGACAAGACCCGGTGGGAGGCCGAGACCCTGGCCAAGGCCAAGGCCCGTGGCCTGCGTCGCGAGCGCTTCACCCGCTCGGGCGGCGAGCCGGTCGACGACCTCTACAGCGGTCCGGGGGACACCGACTTCCCCGGCGAGTACCCCTACACCCGCGGGGTGCACGCCACGATGTACCGCAGTCGGCTGTGGACCATGCGGCAGTACGCGGGCTTCGGCACAGCCGCCGAGTCGAACGCCCGCTACAAGCTCTTGCTGGACAAGGGCCAGTCCGGCCTGTCCGTCGCCTTCGATCTGCCGACCCAGATGGGCTTCGACAGCGACCACGCCATGGCCGCTGGCGAGGTCGGCAAGGTCGGGGTCGCCATCGACAGCCTGGCCGACATGCAGACCCTGTTCGCGGGCATCCCGCTGGACCAGGTCTCCACGTCGATGACGATCAACAGCACCGCGTCGACGCTCCTGGCGCTCTACGGGGCGGTGGCCGAGGGCCAGGGCATCGGGCTCGATCAGATCCGCGGCACCATCCAGAACGACGTGCTCAAGGAGTACATCGCCCGGGGCACCTACATCTACCCGCCCCGGCAGAGCATGCGCCTCATCACCGACATCTTCGGCTGGTGCGCCGAGCACGCCCCCCGCTGGAACACCATCTCCATCAGCGGGTACCACATCCGCGAGGCCGGCAGCACGGCGGCCCAGGAGATCGCCTTCACCTTGGCCGACGGCATCGCCTACGTGGACGCCGCTCTGAGGGCCGGCCTGGCCGTCGACAGCTTTGCGCCACGGCTGAGCTTCTTCTTCAACGCGCACAACGGCTTCATCGAGGAGATCGCCAAGTTCCGCGCGGCCCGTCGACTGTGGGCACGGATCATGCGCGAGCGCTTCGGGGCCCGCAGCCCCAAGTCGCTCCAGCTGCGCTTCCACACCCAGACCGCCGGGTCGACCCTCACGGCCCAGCAGCCCGACAACAACGTGGTGCGGGTCACGCTGCAGGCCCTGGCGGCCGTGCTCGGGGGCACCCAGTCTCTGCACACCAACAGCCGCGACGAGGCCTTGGCCCTGCCGACAGAGGCGTCAGCCACACTGGCGCTGCGCACCCAACAGGTCATCGCCCATGAGTCCGGCGTGGCGGACTACGTGGACCCCTTCGCCGGCAGCCACGTGATCGAGGCCCTGACCGACGAGCTCCAGGCCGACGCCCAGGCCCTCATCGCCGAGATCGACACGATGGGCGGCATGGTCACGGCCATCGAGCGCGGCTTCCCCCAGCGCGAGATCCAGAAGGCCGCCTATGCGACCCAGGTCGCCCAGGACCGCCAGGAAGAACTGGTGGTGGGGGTGAACGCCTTCGAGGAGGGCGTCGAGGACATGCCAGAGCTGCTCCGGGTCGACCCCGCCCTGGAGCGCGAACAGGTCGCCCGCCTCCAGGCCGTGCGGGCGGGCCGCGATGCGTCCCAGGCCGCGGCAGCCCTCGACGCCGTGCAGCAGACCGCAGCGTCAGAGGCCAACCTCATGGCGCCCATCTTCACGGCGGTCAAGGCCCACTGCACCCTGGGCGAGATCGCGGACAGCCTGCGCCAGGTCTTCGGCACCTACCGGGAGAACGTGGTGGTCTGACCGGCGGGCTCAGCACTCGCCGTCCTCGTCGTCCTGGTCCACTTCTTCGTCGGGGTCGTCGTCGAGCAAGCGCTGCTTGGTGCTGAACACCTTGGCCACCCCGATGCTCACGCCGTACAGGCCGGTCAGCGGCACGGCCATCAGCGCCTGGGTGAGCGGGTCCGGCGGCGTGATCATGGCCGCGACGACGAAGATGACCACCATCGCGTAGCGGAACTTCGACGTCATGTCCGCGGCGTCGACCACGCCCATGCGAGCCAGGAAGTACACGATCACCGGCAGCTGGAAGCAGAACCCGAAGGCCAGCATGAGCCGGGTGGCCGTGGACAGGTAGGCCGCGATGGAGATGTTGGCCTCGACGTCGTCGGGCGCCATGGCCAACAGGAAGTCGAAGCCGTAGGGGAAGATCACGAAGTAGGCAAAGGCGGCGCCGGTCCCGAACAGCAGCGTGCTGGTGATGACCAGGGGGATCACGGTCTTGCGCTCGGTGTCGTAGAGCCCCGGCGCGACGAACTGCCACCCCTGGTAGAAGATCACCGGCGACGCCAGGCCGGCCCCCGCCAGCACCGCGACCTTGAGGTAGGTCAGGATGGTCTCGAGGGGGTCGATGACCACAAAGGTGTCCTCGACGCCTTCGCCGAGCACGTCGACCATCGGGGCCTTCAGGGCCTCGAACAGCGGACCCGCCAGGAAGAAGCACACCACGACGCACACCAGCAGCGCCCCCAGGGCGACCACCAGCCGGCTCCGGAGCTCCCGCAGGTGGTCCAGCAGGGGCATGCGGTACTCGTCGACCGGGGTGTCGGGGGGCAGGGCCTTCATCCCTGTGCTCCGTCGGGTTCAACCTCGTCGGTGACCGGGTCGTCGTCGATCGGGAACGCCGGATCCGGCGAGGGCACGCCGGCGTCGGCCAGGGCCTGGGCGGCCAGACCACCGGGGTCCTCGTCGTCTGGGGGGGTCTGAGGCGTCAGATCGTCGTCCCGGGCCACGGGGCCGTCGGCGTTGGCCTCGCGCTCGGCGCGCCTGCGGGCCATCAGTTCCTCGCGGCGCTTGCGGATCTCCTGGGCGCGGCGGTCCCCGTCGACCCGGTCCACCTCGATCTGAAAGGCCCGCCGCAGCTCGTCCGACGCTCGCCGGAGCCGCCCGTACTGCTTGCCCACGAAGCGCATCATCTCGGGCAGCCGGTCCGGGCCGACGAACACGATGACCAGCACCGCGATGACCAGGAGCTCCATGAAGCCGAAGCTGATGAGGCCGAACAAGACCAAGGGCGGCTCCGCAGGGGTCGCTCCAGGTATGGCGAGCCGGATCGGGGGTCAACCGATGCGCTGTCCGACTATGATCGGGTCCTTCATGTGCCGCCTCTTCGGATTCCGCAGCAACGTCACCAGCCGCGCCCACCGCTCCCTCGTCGAGGCGGAGAACGCGCTGGTGGAGCAGTCCAACCTGCACCCCGACGGCTGGGGCATCGGCTACTTCATCCAACAGGACGCCTACATCCTCAAGTCCGAGGAACCCGCACACGAGTCCGAGCGCTTCCGGCTGGCGTCCAGCCGGCTCCAGTCCCATGCCTTCGTGGTGCACGTGCGTCGCGCCACGGTGGGCTCCAAGGACTACATGAACTCCCACCCCTTCCGCTTCGGGCGCTGGATCCTGGCCCACAACGGCACGATCTTCAGCTTCGACAAGCTGCGGGACTGGATGGTGGCGCGAATCCGGCCCGAGCAGCAGCCCCTGATCTTCGGGACCACCGACTCGGAGCACCTGTTCCACTACCTGCTCAGCGCCATGGCCGAACAAGGAGTGGATCCCACCGGACACGGCCACATCGACTGCCACGTGGCGGCTCGGGCCCTCCGGGACGCTGTGGACGCGCTGTACGTCCAGGCCCAGGGCGTCGCCGCCGAAGACCATCCGATCGTCAACTTCATCCTGACCAACGGCGACACCTTCTTCGCCATGCGGGCCGGCAAGGAGCTCTACCTGTCGACCCAGAAGGTCGTCTGCCGGGACGCGGAGACGTGTCCCGAGCCCCGCAAGGTCTGCCTCGAAGCACTACGCCCGGACCCCCACGTGAACCACCTGATCGTCTCCAGCGAGCAGATCGGCGAAGAGGACATCTGGGAACCCCTCGAACAGGGGCAGCTGGTCTGGCTCGACAGTGACTTCGAGCTGGGCTTCCTGGACGCGCCCCCGCACTTCGCCCTGTCCAAGCTGGCCTGCTGAGCGACGCTACCTGGGCGCCTTCAGGATGCCCGGGAATTGCACGCCAGCCCGGGGATCGATGCCCTGGTAGCTGGCCCGGGCCTGGCCGATCGTGACGGTGAAGCCGAAGACCGGCAGCCGGGCGATGCCGTCGGCATCCACCAGGCCGTCCGGCGGGGCCGGGTAGGGACCGGCGATGCGAAAGGCCTCGACCACGGCGTTGTCCAGGGGAGGGGACCCGCAGTCCTCGGTCACCTCGACGCTGTAGAGCGAACCATCCGCGGCCAGCTGGACATCGACCACGGTGGTGTAGCTCGGCTTGGCGAGCCGGATGGTGCCGGGCACGTTGTCCAGGTTCTGGTGCCAGTAGAAGCTGACCAGCCGCTTGATGGTGTTCAGGTAGGCGGCGTAGGCGAATTCCTTGGTGCTCAGCAGGGTGGCCTCACCCCGCTTCTCGTCCAGGCGATCATTGCTCGGCGAGCCCGAGATCACCTGATCGGTGTGGGACGCGGCGGTCGGGGCCTGCAGGCCCTCTTTGTTGGTGAAGCGGTACTTGTTGGGCAGGGCGGCCATGGACCCGTCCTGGGCCGGGTCAAAGGTCTCCTGGCCCGGGGTGGCGCCGGTGCTCACCTCTTCGAAGTTCAGGTCGATCACGTCCTCGAGCTGGAGCTCGTCGTCTCGGCTGAAGACTTCGGAGAGCACCTCGGCGTCTCGCCGGTGGTCGGTGCGCATCTCCTCTTCCACCACGATGTCGTGCTCGGCCAGGTAGTCCGCTTCGTCGGGGACTTCTTCCTCCAGAGGAGCCGCCACGTCGACGATCTGTCCGCTCAGGTCATCGTCGTCCTCGTCGAACTCTTCGGGCTCCGGCTCTTCTTCGGGCTGGACGACCACCAGGGTCACGGGCTGCAGCAGCGGACCCTCCTCCAGCGCGGTCATCGCTGGCCACAGGGGTGAGACGGCGCCCAGCAGGGCCACGTGGAGGAAGAGCGCCAGACACAGGGTGGTGATCAGGCCCGACGCCCGCAGCCGGCCCCGGCGCCGAGCGGCGGCGTGGCGGCGGGTCAGGTTGTCGAGGCGCGGCTCGCTCACGCGGGGTCCTGGGTGGCGACGGCCGGGTGCCACGGTCCGCCTGGACCGATCCTACCTCCAGGACGACCGGGGCAGCAACCCACTCGAACGCTAGTGGTGAGCCGATCGAGACACGATCGGCGAGCTGTGCCGGAAGGTGTAGGTCACGGTGAGATGATCCTGTTCGGTCATCAGGTCCCGATCCGGTCGCGGCACCCGCTGCGGCACGGCGCCCAGCGCCGCGATGTCCAGACCCGGCACACCGCTCAGGCGCGTGAGTTCCTTGTCCGTCACCCGACCCCGGTTGTCGACCCGGAATTGAATGGTCGTGACGCCGTAGCCGCTCATGACCTGGGCCTCGAGCGGTGGCGCCCAGGCCTCGCGCAGGAGCTGATCGATGCTCGCCGCGTAGCGCCCCAGAGGCGTCTCGACCGCGCTGACCAGGGCCTCGACGTCCAGGGGGATGTCCTCTGGCAGCACGGTCGCGCTGTCCATCAGCGCGCTGCCGGTGCCCCCTGCTGCGGCGCGGCTGCCCAGCTGGCGCTCGCGCTCGCCCGGGGTGGCGTCAGCGATGCCCGTGGCTTCGCCGACCCGGGTCTGGCCCTCGCCCTCGGTGCCCTCGCCTGCGCGAGGTGCGGGGGTGTCGGCTTCTCCGACCTCGGTCCGCGGCTGGCCCCCGTCTGCGCTCTGAGCGGGCTTGATCCAGTCCAGGATGCCCGGGGACAGCAGCGGCCGGACCTCTTGGTCGCTCCGCGAGGGGAGATCCGGCCCTTCGGGCAAGGGATCCGCAGGGTCGGCCCCGCCGGTCGACGGGGCCGGGAAGCTGCCGTCGCTGGCAAATGCGAGCCCCTCGCGGGTCGGCGCGTCGTCGCCAGCCTCGCCCGGCTCGCGGGCGCCCTTGGCCGTGATCGCTTCGGCCCCGCGGGACGCGACCTGCTGGACGTCCTGTCCGCCGGGGGCACCGACCTGGGGCGCCTCGGGGGCCTCGGCTCGGGAGCGGAGGGGCTCGCCCCCGCTGCGCGCACCGGGCCGCGACGGGTCCTGGCGGTTCTTGAGCAAGGGCACGGGTTCATCGCTCAGCTGCACCCGGGGCATCGACAGGGTGTCCGGGGTGGCCGAGGCGCCAGCGACATCGGTCGCCGAGGGATCCCCGTCGTTGGGAGGACCGATGCGCGGCGTGGCGATCTCTCGGCGGGTCGTCTGGGCCGCCACCAGGTTGCGGTCCGAGATGATCGCGGAGTCGGGGGCCTCCACCACCGGCACGTCCGGGTCTGCCCGCACGAACCGGTGGGTCTCTGCCGGGCCATCGGGGGGCTCTGGTTCGGGCTCGGGCTGCGATGTGTGCGGGTCCGGGCGGGTCAGGGCAGGGGTGTCGACCCGAGGCCTATCGGTGGCCTGGACGCGCACCGTGGGGGTCTCCCGACCGGAGCGCAGAGTGTCCGAGCGCGGATCCTGGGGGACAGCCTGGGGCACCCGGGGCGGCACCGACTCGATGAGGGTGATCTCCACCAGCTGCTCGGTGCCCGACCCCGCGTCGGGACCCAGGCTGCCTTGGAGCTGGAAGGGGAGCAGCAGAATGAGGGCGTGTGCCGTGATGGCCAGTCCGATGGCCTCGGGCCAGCGGTTCACCCCGTCCGGGACTCGGCGAGCGCTGCGAGGATCCAACTGTCCAGGCTGTCCCTGGCGGCGTCTGGCAGTGGCTGGCGGAACGCCCCTTCCGTCAGCCGGATCGTGGCCTGGTACGTCCGCAGGAATCCCTCGCACTGGGGGCAGATCTCCCGATGGCGAGCCATCACTTCCCGCACGTCCGGATCGAGATCTCCTTCGTAGAATTCTACGAGCAGCTCGGTCAGCTCTCGGCAAGTCATCGGTGATCTCCGCTTCTGCCACGCCGCATCATATCGGGGCTCTCGGGTGGTTTGATGCCGGCAGATGTCAATGGTTACGCGCGTCCGGCCAGGTAGTCGGACAGCTCTTCGCGCACGGCCAGGCGGGCTCTGTGCAGTCGGGTCTTGACGTTGCTGATGCTCAGATCCAGGGCGTCGCCGATCTCGCGCATCGACAGGTGCTGGTAGTCGGCCAGCACGATGACCATGCGGTACTTGTCCGGTAGCTCGGCGATGGTGCTGCGGATGCGATTGCCCAACTCGTGGTCCTCCATGAGCTTGTCCGCCAGCGGGCTCCAGTCCACGACCGGGCGCTCGTGCTCGCCATCGTCGGAGAACCCGGGCCCCCGGATGGTCAAGGGGACCTCTGGCCGACGCCTGTGGTACCGCATCTTCATCAGGCAGGCGTTGGTGGCGATGCGGAACAACCAGGCCCGGAATGACGCCTGCTGTCGGAAGGTGTGCAGCTTGCGCCACGCCGAGAGAAAGGCCTCCTGGGTGATGTCCCGGGCGGCCGCGTCCTCGCGCATCATCGACAGGCCGATGGCGTGCACCCGGCCGGAGTACCGACGGACCAGGACCTCGAATGCGGCGTTGTCGCCGGCCTGGGCAAGGTCGACGAGGTCGAGGTCCGGCAGGTCGTTCATGGTCTCCGCCTAGCGCCACACTGGGATGCCCGCAACGCCGGTTGGTGGCGCCCGTGCCGGCCTCGTGGGATGCTGCCGCGATGGCCGGAGACAAGCGCAAGAGAGTCCGGGGACTGCTGCAGCGGGGGGGGCGAGCGGCCCTGCGTCGCCTCCAGCCGGCGCCCAGTGGACCCCAGGAGATCCGCTTCACAGACGCCGCTGAAGGACGGGTCGAAGCGGGGACGACCCTGCTCCAGGCCGCCATCGCCCTCGACGTGGACCTGGATCACTTCTGTGGCGGCAGCTGCAGCTGTGGCACCTGCCGGGTCGAGGTCATCGCGGGCGCCGAGCATCTGTCCCCGATGAAGCCGTCAGAGGCCATCGTCCTAGGCCACGAGGCCACCGAGGCCGGGGACCGGCTGGCCTGTCAGGCTCGGGTGATGGGCACGGTCGAGGTGCGGGTGCCGGCGTTCTTCATGCGCGGCGCCTAGCCCTAGCCTCGCGTTTCGCGGTTTCTCGGCCTGCTCGACGATCACGACCACGGCCACGGCCACGGCCACGCGCACGGCCACGCGCACCCTCGGTGCCGCGCCCGCCGGCCCTCGAGCCGACGGGCGCGACTCGC
>Ga0209992_10000077_pt1:67500-146617 | contig 146617 bp, 113 predicted proteins | sample 2SBtaG_2_FD_182564 | JGI IMG/M metagenome (GOLD analysis project Ga0209992, IMG submission 182564) | Deep subsurface microbial communities from Kolumbo volcano to uncover new lineages of life (NeLLi) - 2SBTROV12_ACTIVE470 metaG (SPAdes)... | ecosystem: Environmental > Aquatic >... | reverse complement strand
CTTGGGCCACAACCGGGCCGGACGGCGCATCTCGCCGGGTTGTGGCGCGTTCTTGGGCCACAACCGGGCCGGACGGCGCATCTCCCCGGGTTGTGGCGCGTTCTTGGGCCAGAACCGGGCCGGACGGCGCATCTCGCCGGGTTGTGGCGCGTTCTTGGGCCACAACCGGGCCGGACGGCGCATCTCCCCGGGTTGTGGCCCCAACCCTTGACATACCCTTGACAATCGGCCCGGGAGCGCGCTTCATGTCGCCATGTCCCCTCTGCGCTCCGTGGCCGCCCTGATCGTCCTCTTCGGCCTCGTGGGCTGCACCGACGGCCTGTCCCCCGACAGCTCCCTCGACTTCGGCGACGTGTACCTGCCGACCGAACACCAGGCGCGGCACACCTTCTCCAACGCGGCCTCCTCGACCCAGACCCTGGGTGTCCCGACCTTCACGGGAGCCGGCTCCTTCTCCGTCGTGTCCGCGCTCCCCCAGGAGGTCGACGGCGGCGTCCCGTGGGCCATCGACTTCGCCTTCACCCCGCCCGCGGGCGCCTTCGGGGAGCACACGGCCACGGCCACCTTCCCCGTCACGTACGGCGCGAACCAGTACTCGGTCACCGTCCAGCTCCGGGCGAACTTCATCGAGGGCGACCGCGACGGCGACGGCCACGTGTCCGGTCAGTACGACGGCGACGACTGCGACGACGAGAACCCCGACACCTACGAGGGCGCCCAGGAGATCTGCGACGGCTTCGACAACGACTGCGACGGCAACCTCGGCGCGTCCGAGATGGACGACGACAACGACGGCTACCTGGGCTGCGCGGACGACTGCGACGACGACGACGTGCGGCGGCATCCCGACGCCGACGAGGGCTGCGACGGCGTGGACACGGACTGCGACGGCTCCCTCGGCGCCGACGAGCTGGACGGGGACGGCGACGGCTGGACCGCCTGCGACGGGGACTGCGAGCCCGACGTGGCCGAGGTGAACCCCGACGAGGTCGAGGACACCTGCGACGGGTACGACACCGACTGCGATCTGGGGGGCGCGATCCCGCCCCTGGAGGTCGACGTCGACAACGACGGCTACCGGCCCTGCAACGGCGACTGCGACGACTCCGAGGCGGCGGCGTTCCCGGGCAACCCGGAGGTCTGCGACCAGATCGACAACGACTGCGACACCGTCCTGCCCGCGGACGAGATCGATCTGGACCAGGACGGCTTCTCCGAGTGCAACGGCGAGTGCGACGACGACGAGCCCGCGTCCTTCCCCGGCAACCCCGAGATCTGCGACGGCATCGACAACAACTGCGACACCGTCATCCCCCCGGACGAGGGCGACACCGACGGCGACGGGCAGGCGGACTGCGAGGACTGCGCGCCCGAGGACCCACTCGCGTTCTCCGGCGCGACCGAGGTGTGCGACGGCGTGGACAACGACTGCAGCGGCGGCGTGGACGAGGGCTTCGACACCGACCAGGACAACTACAGCTCCTGCGACGGCGACTGCGACGACAACGACCCCCTCGTGAACCCCCTCGCCGCCGAGGTGTGCGACGGGATCGACAACGACTGCAGCGGGGCGACGATGCCCGGCGAGCTCGACGACGGCGACGGCGACGGCACCCTCGACTGCGCGGACGCCGACTGCCCGAAGCACGTGGACACGACGGGCGCCGACGTCACCGGGGGCAGCGCAGGCCTCGCGGCGGCGCCCTGGGAGACGGTCCAGTTCGGCATCGACCAGGCGGCGGCCGAGGCGTGCCTCAGCCTGTGGGTCGCGCCCGGCACCTACGAGGAGCTGATCGACTTCGGCGCCTCGGACATGGTCGTCGTGGCCACGGGCGGCCCCACCGTCACGATCCTCGACGGCGACCAGGACGGCCCCGTCGTCACCATCGACGGCGCCCAGACCTCCGCGGCGCGCCTCGAGGGCTTCACCATCACCAACGGCAACGTGGACGAAGACTCATCGTCGTCCTACTTCGGGGGCGGGCTCTACATCGAGTCGTCCTCGCCGGTAATCCAGGGGAACCTCTTCACCGCGAACAACGCCTCGGGCACCAACCCCGTGAACAACTTCCTCGAGGGGCGCGGCGGCGGCGCGGCGTGCATCGACGGCGACGCCGACTTCATCGACAACGTCTTCACCGCCAACGACGCCTTCTGGATGGGCGGCGGGCTGTACCTCGAGGACCACGCGGGCGAGGTCAGCGGCAACACGTTCGACGACAACGAGGCCTACTTCGGCGGCGGACTGCTCTTCGGGACGGACAGCACCACCGACGCGTTCCAGAACCTGTTCGTCGAGAACACGGCCGTGGACTGGGGCGGCGGCGCGGTCATCTACGACGCCGACGGGGTGGAGTTCACCAACAACGTCGTCAACGGCAACACGGCGGGCGAGGGCGGCGCGGTCTACATCTTCAGCTCCGCCCCCGTCGTCGTGAACAACACGTTCGTGGACAACCACGCCACCGAGGTGAGCGAGGTGGGCGGCATGCGGGTGTGGAACGGCACCATCCGCAACAACATCGTGGTGGGCGGGACCGGCTACGGCATCGCGATCGAGTCCACCAACTTCACCGGCATCTACCAGTACAACGACGTGTTCGACTGGAGCCTCGCCCCGTACCTGACCACCGATCTGACCGGCAGCGACGGCAACGTGTCGGTGGACCCGCTCTTCGTGCAGTTCAGCCAGGACCAGGACGCGACCAACGACGACCTGAACCTGCAGGTCGGCTCCACGCTGATCGACGCCGGCAACCCCGCCGGGATCTTCGACGACGCGGACGGGACCGACAACGACGTCGGCGCATACGGCGGCCCGCTCGGAGCCTGGTGAGCCGGAGGTCGGCGTCCTGAGCCGGCCTTCGGCGACCGACACATCGGGGCGTACGCCGGGGCGCGCGGGTCATCGGTGATGTCGTGCGGGGTCGGGTCCTGCCCGACACCACACCGATGCGTAGGAGCGCGGCCTGCGCGAGGCGTCGGGGTGGCCCCGGCCTCCGGCCCCTTGACCTGGCCCGCCCGGAAGTCTAGCTTGTCTAGACCGAAGGGCGACGATGTCGACTGCATGGCAACTACAGGACGCGAAGAACCGCTTCAGCCGGGTGGTCGAGGAGGCGATACACGAGGGTCCACAGACCGTCACGCGACGAGGTGAGCCCGTCGTCGTCATCGTGTCCATCGAGACGTGGGAGCGGTTGAGCGGGACTCGCCCCGGCTTGAAGGAGTACCTCCGGCAGGGCGGCCTCGATGGCCTCGACTTGAGCCGCGACGACGCCGAGCGTGTGCCTGTGGAGCTCCCGTGATCCTGCTCGATACCTGCGTGATCTCGGAGGTCGGCCGCGAGGCGCCCGACCCGAGCGTGGACGGCTGGTTCCAGTCCCTCGCCGACGAGCAGGTCAGGTTGAGTGTCCTGTCTGTGGGGGAAATCCAGAAGGGTATCGACTTGCTCGACGCGGGGGCGCGGAGGACCCGGCTTCAACGATGGCTCGACGGACTGGTCGGTCTCTTCGGGGACCGGATCCTGCCGGTCGACGAGCCCGTGGCGCGCAGGTGGGGAGGCGTCGCGGCCGCTGCCCAGCGCGCGGGGCGCCCACGTCCGCCCATCGACACGTTGATTGCGGCGACCGCGCTCCGCCATGGCCTCGCGGTGGCCACTCGAAATGTCGGGGACTTCGAGGGGACCGGTGTCCGCGTGCTCAATCCGTGGGTCGACCCGAGCCCCTGACCCTGGGTCGCGGCCGCCGCACGCACGGTGCCGCGACGGCGACCTCGATCTCGTGGTCGGTGCGGACTCCGCGAACGAGGTCGCGTGGTACGAGAACACCGCGGGGACGGCCCAGGCCGGACGAAGCACAGCGTGGACCTCACGGCGGTCAGCCCCCGCGACGTCGCGGCCGCGGACGCCGACGGCGACGGCGACATCGACATCTTCGCGGCGTGCAGCAGCGGCGGCGAGCGCCACTACCTGTGGACGAACACCAACGGCGACGGATCTGCGTGGGTGCGTTCCGAGATCGTCACCACCGGCAATGCGAATCAGGTCGTGTCCGCCCACGACATCGATGGCGACGGAGACGTGGACGCGGTCGTCACGCGTGGCGGCAGCGACCGAGTGGACTGGGCCCGCAACAACGGCGACGGGACCTGGACAAGCATCGCCATCGGGGGTCCGACCGGGTTCGACAAGCCTCGGGGCGCCGAGGCGGCCGACCTGGACGGCGACGGCGACCTCGACGTCGTGGCCACCGCGTTCGGGAGCGACACCCTGAGCTGGTTCGAGAACACCGCGGGCGACGGCAGCGCTTGGACGCGGGTCGACCTGTCGACGGCCATCGACGGGGCCCGGGCCGTCACGCTCGCCGACCTGGACGGCGACGGCGACGTGGACATCGCGGCCGGGGCGCAGGTGGACGACGACCTGCTCTGGTTCGAGAACACCAACGGCGACGCCACGGCGTGGACCCAGAACGCCCTCGACGCCGCGTTCGACGCGCCCAACTCCCTCGAGGCGGTGGACGTGGACGCGGACGGTGACGTCGACCTGGTGGCCGTGTCTCCGTGACCGGCGTCGAGATCGCCGTGCCCGACGGGACGGCCTGGACCTACGCGCCGAGCTCTCCTGGACTCCGGCGTGGACCGACGCGGGCACGGCCCCGGTCACCCTCGATGTGGCCGACGGCGACGGGGGAGTCGACGCCCAGAGCTTCTCCCTGACGGTCTCGTTCCTCGACACCGACAACGACGGGATGGCCGACACCTGGGAGGCCGCCGACGGCCTGAACGTCGGCGTCGACGACTCGGGGAGCGACGCCGACTCGGACGGCCTCGACAACGCCACGGAGTTCGCGCTCGGCACCGACCCGCAGGTCTTCGACGCCCCGTCGGCCCCGGTCCCCGTCTCCCCCCTGGAAGGCGACTCCGTCGACACGCTGCGGCCGCTGCTCTCCTGGACCGAGTCCGTGGACCCGAACGGGGACACGATCGAGTACACGGTGCGCGTCTTCCGCGACGCCGACGACGCCGGGCCCTGGTCCAGCTCGCAGACGTTCGCGGTGGACACCGAGAACAGCCCGCCGGGCGCCCCCGAGATCCTCGAGCCCGAGGACGGCGAGGAGCTCGTCGACGTGGAGGTCGTCGCCGTCTCGACGGTGGAGGACCCGGAGGGCGACGGCATCACGTACGTGGTGGAGGTCGACTCCGCGGCGACCTTCGACTCCGAGGATCTGCAGAGCCTCTCCGTCGTCGAGCCGGCAGGTCGGGTGGAGGCCGAGTTGACGGAGCCGCTCGGCCTCGGGCTCTGGTACGTCCGAGCCCGCGCCGAGGACGAGCGCGGCGCGGCGAGCCCCTGGGCCGAGGCGTCCTTCACGATCGTCGAGGAGTCGGGCGACGACGACGACTCCGCGGACGACGACCACGCGGTGGACGACGACGACGCGGTGGACGACGACGACGCCGTGGGCGACGACGACGACTCCTCGGCCGGGGACGACGAGGGCTGCGACGGGTGCGAGGCCTCCATGGCCGGTACCGACGGCGCCGGGCTCCTGCTCCTCCTCGCGCTCGCCGGAGCCCCCCGCCGGAGCCGCTGAGCTCCCGCCGATTCATCCCCCTCGCGCTCGCGCGCGCCGCGCGTGTGGCACTATCCCACGTGATCTCGACCCCCGCATCGGGGGCGGGCACGCACCCGGACACCCGGAGCCTCCATGTCCACGACCCTGCCCGGAGGGCACGTCATCGGGCTCGGCGAAACCCGCCGCCCCGACAACTGGTGGGTCCTCCCGCTCATCACGTTGGCCTACCTCGGCGCAGCCCTCGGCTACGGCACCTGGGCCGCGTTCCAGGGGAACCACTACTACGCGGGCCCGTACCTCACGCCGCTCTACTCTCCGGTCCTCTTCACGGACCCCGCCGCCATCGGGGGCATGGCGCTCGACAACGCGCACGTCTGGTTCGGCATGTGGCCGAAGGAGCTGTGGCCCAGCTTCATCCCGATGTCTCCGGCGCTGCTGATCCTGCCGCTGCCCGGCCTGCTGCGGGGCACTTGCTACTACTACCGCAAGGCCTACTACCGCTCCGCGTTCGCGGCCCCTCCCGGCTGCGCCGTCCAGGGCGTCCGTCGCGGCAAGTACACCGGCGAGACCACGCTGTTCCTCTTCCAGAACCTGCACCGGTACGCCCTGTACCTGGCGCTCGTCTACAACGTCATCCTCTTCTACGACGCCTTCTCGGGCTTCTTCTACAACGGCAGCTTCGGCGTCGGCGTCGGCTCCATCGTCCTGCTCGTCAACGCCTCGCTGCTCGCCGGTTACTCGTTCGGCTGCCACTCCTTCCGGCACCTGTTCGGCGGCCGCGTCGACTGCTTCTCGTGCGACGCCCCGGCCAAGGCGGGGTGGAGCTTCTCCACCTGGTTCAACGAGCGCCACATGGCGATCGCCTGGATCTCGCTCGGCTTCGTGATGTTCACCGACATCTACATCCGCGGCGTCTCCCACGGCTTGTGGGCCGACCTCAACACCTGGGGCGAGAGCTTCGCCGCCGCCGGCCTCTAGGCCGCCGAGGACATCGACATGGCAACTGAAATCAAGACCGTCGAGCACGACGTCATCGTCATCGGCGCAGGGGGCGCGGGCCTCCGGGCCGCCATCGAGTGTTCGGCCCACGGGCTGGACACCGCCGTCGTCTGCAAGTCGCTGCTGGGCAAGGCGCACACCGTCATGGCCGAGGGCGGCATGGCCGCCGCCCTGCGCAACGCCGACGACCGCGACAACTGGGCCGTCCACTTCCGCGACACCGTCCGCGGGTCCAAGTTCCTCAACGACTGGCGCATGGCCGAGCTGCACGCCAAGCAGGCCCCCGAGCGCGTCGCCGAGCTCGAGGAGTGGGGCGCCGTCTTCGACCGCACCAAGCAGGGCCACATCAACCAGCGGAACTTCGGCGGCCATCGCTTCCCGCGCCTCGCCCACGTGGGCGACCGCACCGGGCTCGAGCTCATCCGCACGCTCCAGGACCACGGCATCCACCAGGGCTTCGAGGTCTACATGGAGTGCAAGGCCGTCAAGCTCCTCAAGGAGGGCGACGCCGTCGGCGGCGTGCTGTGCCTCTGGAAGGACAGCGGCCGCTTCATGCTGCTCAAGGCCAAGGCGATCATCCTCGCCACGGGCGGCGGCGGGAAGATGTGGCGCGTCACGTCGAACTCCTGGGAGTACACGGGCGACGGCGCGGCGATGGCCTACGACGCGGGCGCCGAGCTCATGGACATCGAGTTCACGCAGTTCCACCCCACCGGCATGGTCTGGCCCCCGTCGGTCCGCGGCACGCTCGTGACCGAGGGCGTGCGCGGCGAGGGCGGGCACCTTCGGAACTCCGAGGGCAAGCGCTTCATGTTCAGCTACATCCCCGAGCGGTTCGCATCCGAGACGGCCGACACCGAGGAGGAGGCCGACCGCTGGCTGGCGGGCGACGACACGGCGCGGCGCCCCCCGGAGCTCCTCACCCGGGACGTGGTGGCGCGGGCCATCTACAACGAGGTCAAGGCGGGTCGTGGAACCCCCAACGGCGGCGCGTTCCTCGACATCGCCTCGAACCGCCCCGCCGAGTACATCAAGAAGAAGCTCCCGTCGATGTACCACCAGTTCAAGGAGCTGGCGGAGGTCGACATCACCGCCCAGCCGATGCAGGTCGGTCCCACGCTGCACTACTTCATGGGCGGCATCCGGGTGAACGCGGACAGCCAGGAGGCCACCACGGTCAAGGGCCTGTTCGCCTGCGGCGAGTGCTCCGCCGGGCTGCACGGCGCCAACCGCCTCGGCGGCAACTCGCTGTCGGACCTCATCGTCTTCGGCAAGCTCGCGGGCGACGGGGCCGCAGCCTACGTCAAGGGCTTGGGCGACGCCCCCGGGGTGAACGACGCCGACATCGACGCGGCCGTGAAGTCCTGCACCGCGCCCCTCAACCGCGAGAGCGGCAGCAACCCGTTCGTCCTGCACGACGAGCTGTGCGACATCATGGGTGAGCACGTCGGCATCTACCGCACCGAGGACGGCCTCGCCGAGGGCCTCGAGAAGCTGGCCGCGTGGCGCGAGAAGGTGAAGACCGCCAAGGCCCACGCGAGCTCCCAGTACAACGCGGGCTGGCACGAAGCGCTGGACCTCGAGTCCATGGCCGTCGTGTCCCAGGCGGTCGCGATGGGCGCGAAGGAGCGCAAGGAGTCCCGGGGCGCCCACAGCCGCGCGGACTACGAGACCGAGGACTACGACGTGTGGGGCAAGGTCAACCTCATCATCTCCAAGGGAGATGGCGGAGAGATGGACCTGCGCCACTACGAGCGGCCGAAGCCGCCCGCGGAGCTCGAGAAGATCGCGAGGGCGACCGTCGACGAGCTGGACGCCATGGTCGCCTCCGGAGAGGTCCAGGTATGAGCAAGCGCACGTTCAAGGTCTGGCGCGGCAACGCCGAAGGCGGCGACTTCCAGACGTACGAGACCGAGATCACCGAGGGCATGGTCGTGCTCGACGCGCTCTTCCAGATCCAGAGGGAGTCGGCCGAAGACATGTCGCTCCGCTGGAACTGCAAGGCCGGCAAGTGCGGGTCCTGCGGCATGGAGATCAACGGCAAGCCGAAGCTCGGCTGCATGACGCGCATGAACTCGCTCCCCGAGACCGGCGAGATCGTCGTCCAGCCCATGAAGGCGTTCCCCGTCATCAAGGACCTGGTGACGGACGTCTCCCACAACTACACCGTCAACAAGTCCATCCCGCCCTTCTCGCCGAAGCCTCGCGGGGCGGACGGCAAGCACGTGATGATGCAGGAGGACGTCGACCGCATTCAGGAGTTCAGGAAGTGCATCGAGTGTTTCCTGTGCATGGATGTGTGCCACGTCATCCGGGACCACGACAAGCACACGAGCTTCGCCGGCCCGCGATGGATGATTCGCCTCGCGTCCCTCGAAATGCACCCGCTCGACAACGTCGATCGCATCCCCTTCACGAAGGAGAACGCGGGCTCCGGGTGGTGCAACATCACCCGCTGCTGCACGGAGGTGTGCCCCGAGCACATCAACATCACCGACAACGGGATCATCCCCATGAAGGAGCGCGTGGTGGATCGGTACTACGATCCGATCGCGATGGTGCTGCGTAAGCTGTTCGGCTCGAAGTCGAACAAAAAGCTGCCGGTGCTGCCCACCTGACCCGGCTGAACCCGGAGAACGCCTGAGGGACCTCCTCGCCACCGCCCACAGCCTCCTGATCGCCGCCACGCTCGTGGTGACGACCGGCTGCGGATCCGCCCTCACGCAGCTGCCGCCCCCGAACCTCTCGCCGCCGTCCCCCCGGCGCGACGCCCTCAGCGTCTACGACGCCGAAGCGATGGCGTTGTTCATCCAGGCCGAGCTGATCATGGAGTCGGATGCCCCCGACATCGGGGTGGACGAGCGCGGCCGACGGGCGGTGGAGCTGCTCAACCAGGCGCTCGCCCTCGAGCCGAAGTCCGGGGTGCTGTGGCGCTACCTGGCCCAGGCCTACGCCAAGGTCCCCGACCACCGCGAGGCCGTGGTGGCCGCCATGCAGGCGCTCGCGCTCATCCCGGGGGACCCCGGCGCCCACTGGATCGCGGGGCAGCAGCTCCGGATCCTCGGCCGCCCCGACGAGGCCGAGCCGCACCTCGCGGCCGCCGCCGCGAAGGGCATCCCCGGCGAGGTCGGCTACCTGCCGCACTACTACCTGTACCTCCTTCGCCGGGAGCAGGGGCGCACGGACGCCGCCGCCGAGGCGTTGGCGGGCTGGGCCGCGGCGCTCCCCGACGACCGGTCGCCGCACCAGCTGCGGGCGCGGCTGTTGTGGGAGGCTCGCCGGTACGAGGAGGGGCTGGCCGAGGCGGTGGAGACGCTGCGCCGGGCGCCGGACGACCGGGAGACGCGGGAGCTCGTGGCCGAGTACCACCAGTACGACGCGCTGGGCGAGATCGCCGTGTACGACGCGATCCTCCAGTCCGACTGGGTGGTGCCCGAGGTCCACGACGCCATTCGCCGCGCCTACGACCGGCTCGGGCGGTTCGACCTCGCGGCCGAGCACCTCGATTGGGTGATCACCCTCGGGTCCCACGACGTGGTGGGCCTCAGGAAACGCAAGGGCTGGCTGCAGTACCGGATGCACGACTTCGACGCCGTGCGGGCGACCGTCGCCGAGCTCCGCGCGCTGCACCCCGAGCAGGCCGACGACCCCGAGCTGCACGAGCTCCTCGCCGCCGCCCTCACGAAGGAGGGGCGCTATGAGGACGCGCTCGCCGAGCTCGCCCGGATCCCGGCCCCGCCCGCGCTCCCCCAGCGAGCGACCGCGGTCGAGAAGGCCCCCCAGGAGGCCTACGCGCGCGCGGCGCGGCGGCGCATCGATCTGCACATCCAGCGGGGCCGCCCCGACCTGGCCGTGGAAGCGGCGATCAGCGCCCGGCAGCTCCTCGACCCGCGCATGCGCACGGAGCACGACCGCCTGCTCTCCGCCACCGTGCGCGCCCGCATCGAGGCCGCCGACCTCGTCGCCGCCCGGGAAGCCCTCTCGGAGCTGCGGCGCTACCTCCCCGAGGGGACGGAGGAGATCGACATCCTCTTCGCCGAGGGGCGGCGGGCCGAGGGAGTCGAGGCGCTCCGCGCCGCGGCCCGCGACCAGCCCGAGCGGGTGACGCTGGTGCGGCGCCTGGCGACGGAGATCGTCCAAGACGAGGGGCTGGACGCCGCCCTCGCGGTCCTCCAGAACGCCGAGCACCGTCTGAGCGCTGCGCTCGACCGCCGTCGGCAGGGAGCGGGGGCTTCGCGTGCCTACGCGTTGGATGCTCGGGCGCCCCTGCTGTACGCCGATCTGGACGTCACGCGCGCCACCGTGCTCCAGGAGGCCGGCGACTTCGAAGGCGCCGTCGTCGCCTTGCGCGCGGCCCTCGAGCACCGCCCCGGAGACCCCTTCGCGCTCAACCACCTCGCGTACCTGTTCGCGGATCGGGGCGTCGAGCTGGAGGAGGCCCTCGCCCTCATCCGGCAGGCCCTGGAGCAGCGGCCCTTCTCCGGCGTGATGCAGGACACCTACGGCTGGATCCTCTTCCGCTCCGGGCGGTACGAGGAGGCGCGGAAGGCCCTGGAGACGGCGAATCGGTACGCCCCCCGCGAGCCCGAGATCCTGGCCCACCTCGCCGAGGTCCTGGCGCGGCTCGGCCAGACGGCCGGGGCCCGCGCGCGGTACCAGGAGGCGCTGCGGCTCGTGGACGAGGCCGACCCCGTCCATCGGCGCGTTCTGGGGGCGGCGCGCGAGGGGCTACGCGCGCTGGACGCGCCGGCGCAGACGCACCAGACCGAGCAGAGCGAGCAGAAGCGCCGCTGAGGTCGGGTGCCCGGGGGGGGCGACGGTCGCCGTGCACTGCCCCCACGACGGGTCTTCTGCGATCAGCCAGCGGGGGTCCGCCCAGGCCGACGCGGCCCCGAACTCGTCCACGGACCGCACCGACCACCAGGCGCCGCCCGCGAGCGTCTCCTCGACGTCGAAGGTCACGCCCGCCGACGTGCCCGTCGCCAGGACGTTGGTGAGGCCCCGGTCCACGGCCACGATGAACTCGTAGCTGACGACGTCGCCTTCGGGGTCCACGACCTCGCCGGCCTCGAGGGTCGGGTTGCGGTCGACCACGAACATGGACGCCGGCGACACCAGGGCGGGTACCTCCGGCGGGTCGTTGTCGCCGCGCACGAAGAAGGCGATCTGGTCGACCGCCGAGACGCCGCCTTCGAGGTCCTGCCCCTGAATACGCGCGTGGTACGTGCCGTGCTCGGTCAGCTCCACGCCTGTCCCCGCGAGGGCGAACTCCAGGCGGGACTCGCCGCCCACGCCGTCGCCGTCGGCCTCGGCCGTGTAGAGGTCGCCGGAGTCGAAGGAGGCCACGGAGTCGAGCATGAACTCGTGGGTCACCGGCCCGCCCTCGGGGTCCAGGGACTCGCTCACCACGAAGGTGGGCGTGAGGGACTCGACGGTGCCGCCGTCCGTGGGTTCCACGAAGACGGTGGCCTCGGGGGCCTGGTTGTCGGTGTCGTAGCCGAAGAACTCGACCGGCGAGTAGTCGCTCGCCCGGGAGGCCTGGTCGATGGCGCGGACCTGCCAGCCGTAGAAGGTCTCGGAGGTGAGCGCTGCGTCGATGTCCCACGCTTCGAGCAGGTCCTCGGTGTCCGCGACGGTGTCCTGGGTGACCACGGTGAGGCCGTCGTCCTGGAGGATCCGCACGTCGTAGACGAGCTCCCGGCCCTCGGGGCTGGTCGCGTCGTTCCAGACCACCGCCTCCTCGCCGACCTGGAGGATCTCGCCGGTCAGCGGCTCCTCGGCGACCGGGATGGTCGGATCCTCGCCGGTCAGGTCCACCGTGAACATCGTCGGCTCGGACCACGGTCCCTGCACGAAGGCATCCGACGCGGCGGCTCGCCACCAGAAGTCGCCGTCCTCCGCGAGCGACGCCGCGATCGTCCAGCCCGTCTCGGTCGGGTCCTCGGTGACGCCGTCGGCGTCGACCACCAGGGTGGCGAGGCCGTCGTCCGAATACACCTCGAAGGCATACGTCAGCGCATCGCCGAGCGGGGACGTGGCGTTGGTGACCGTCAGGCGCGGGCTGATGACGCCGGGAAAACCGCCGTCGAGAGGGGTGGCGTTGACCGGCGCATCGGGTCCGTCGTAGACGTTGGGGTCCGTCCCGTCGGTGTACTCCTGGCCGCTGTCGCGCCCGTCGGCGTCCACGTCTGCGGTGCCGTCCGCGGCGTCGAGCGGGTCGAGGCCGTTGGCCAGCTCGTACGTGTCCGGCAGCCCGTCGCCGTCGTCATCGGTGTCCGTACAGTTCGGAGTGCCGTCGTTGTCGAGGTCGTCGAAGTCCGTGAGCCCGCCCACGACCGCGATGTCCGTGATCGAGCCGTCGCAGTCGGAGTCCACGTTGTCGGTGCAGATCTCCGGCGCCCCGACGTAGATCGTGGCGTCGAAGTCGTTGCAGTCGACCGCGTCGCCCGAGGGATCGTCGTCGTCGTTGAAGTCCTGGCAGTTCGGCGACCCGTCGTTGTCGAAGTCGTCGAAGTCCGTCGTGCCGCCCACGACCGCGATGTCGGTCGTCGAGCCGTCGCAGTCCGAGTCGATCGCGTCGTCGCAGACCTCCGGGGCGCCGACGTACACCGACGTGTCGTAGTCGTTGCAGTCCGCCACGTCGAGGCTGAGGTCGTCGTCGTCGTTGGTGTCCTGGCAGTTCGGGGAGGCGTCGTTGTCGAAGTCGTCGAACGGATCGACCCCTCCCACGACCTCGATGTCGGTGGTGGAGCCGTCACAGTCGGAGTCGATCTGGTTCGCTGCGCCCGCGGCGACGTCGTCGCAGACCTCGGGAGCGTTGTTGTAGATCGTGTTGTCGTAGTCGTTGCAGTCGGTCGCGTCGACGTCGTTGTCGTTGTCGTCGTCCGTGTCCTGGCAGTTCGGGGACAGGTCGTTGTCGAAGTCGCCGAACGGGTCGGTGGGTCCCGCGCCGCCCTGCCCGATGTCGGTGGTGGAGCCGTCGCAGTCCGAGTCGATCTGCGCCGCGGCGCCGTTGGTGCCCACGTCGTCGCAGACCTCGGGGGCGCCCGGGTAGACCGAGAGATCCGTGTCGTCGCAGTCGCAGCTCACTCCCGCTTGGCAGTCGTCCGGGTTGAAACCGTCGTCGTCGAGGTCCCCGTCGATGGGATCCACCGTGGCGGTCACGTCCGCGGCCGTGTACTCGGCGCTCACGGCGGTGCCGTCGTGCACCAGGTCCGTCCCTGCCCAGAGCTGGGCTACGGTGAAGGCGTCGATGGTCGACTGATCCGCCGCCGCAGCGAGGGTGACGGAGACGAACAGGGTGCCGGGGGTGTCGGCGGCGAAGCGGGCGTCGGGATTCGTGGTGACCGGGTTCAGCGTCATCGTTCCGCCCACGAGGGTCGGGGTGCCGCTCGTGACCAGCAGAGAGTCGGACGCGGCGCTGAAGCTCCCGTTGCCGTCGTCCCGGTAGACGTCGACGCTGCTCACGAGGCCCTGCAGCTGCGCCGAAGTGAGGGCCGCGCCGCTCAGTTGGTCGGCGAAGTCGAGCTGGAGCTCCGAGAGCACGAGGTCCACGTCGGACGCGATGCCCTTGTTCTCGATGTCGATCTGCAGGACGCCCGCGATGGAGAGCTCCTCGGTGGTGGCGGGGGCGATGTCGGTCGTCGCCGCGCTCGTCCGGTCCACGATGCCCGCGATCCACGACACGTCGTTCGCGCCCCGGTCGCCCAGGACGATGTCGGGGATCCCGTCGCCGCTGGTGTCGATCCGTCGCGTCCCCCCCGAGTTGGAGAGGCCGGCGGAGAGGAGGTTGCTCGCCCAACTCGTCCCGTTCGCGGCGGTGTTCTCGTACCAACGAAGGCTGGCGCCGCTGCGCACCAGCAGGTCGTTGTCGCCGTCGAAGTCCATGTCCACGATGAAGGACTCGCCGGTGTTGAAGGTCGTATCGACGGAGTGCCCGACCCACGAGGTGCCTGCACCGTTGGCGTTCTCGAACCACCACGTCCCCTGGAACGCGAAGGTGCCGCTGGTGCCGCCACCGGCCACCACGTCGATGTCTCCGTCTCCATCCACGTCCCCTGCGCGCAGCCCCGACGGTCCGTCCATCGTGCCCTGCGCGGCGACGTCGACGCTGGTCCACGGCGTCCCTCCGAGGCCGTCGGCGCTCGAGTACCAGACGATCTGGTCGGTGCCTGCGGTCCAGGTCGCGACGACGTCGAGCGACCCGTCGCCGTCGAGGTCCGCGATCTCGACGTCGAGGGGCTTGTCGAAGGCGCTGATGCCGGAACCATCGAAGATGTGGGTCGCGCTCCAGCCCCCCGTGGAGGGGCCGTCGTTCTCGTACCAGAGGACCTTGTCCTTCCCGAACCCGGCGAGGACGACGTCGGGATCCCCGTCGCGGTCGATGTCCCCGACCTCGATGTCGCGGTGCGGGCCGCTCCCCCCGGAGGTCCCGGTCGCGATCGTCTCGAACCCGCAGAAGGAACCCGCGCACCCGGTGAATGAAGCGCCTGCGAGGACGTTCTCCACCCACACCAGCTTCGAGTCGGGCGCCGACGACGCCACCATGTCGAGGTCGCCGTCGTGATCCAGGTCCGCGAGGTGGCCGCTCTGGAGTCCCGAGCCGCTGTACGAGTGGTTGTACATCAGCTCGTCGGTCCAGGTGCCGCCGGCGTAGTCCATCCACCGCAGTTGGTTCGGCGTGCCTCGGTGTACGTACCCGATGTCGAGGTCGCCGTCTCCGTCGATGTCGCCGACGTCGATGGACTCCGGTCCGTTGGTGGTCGCACCCGAGTTGCTCGCCGCCGCGAACGAGACCTCTCCGTGTAGGCGGACGCTCTCGGCAAGGCCCAGTCCTGCGCTCCCCGCGACCAGGAGATCGAGGTCGCCGTCGCCCACGAAGTCGGCCGCGACGACGTGGCCTCCGCCGGTGGAGCCGGCGACCGAGTAGGCGGTCCACACGGTCCCGGCGGACGCGCTGGAATACCAGATCGCCGTCCCCGAGCCGGAGGAGCTGAGCGCGTCGAACGTCCCGTCGAGGTCGAGGTCGAGGAGGTCGATGCGCGTGGGGTTCGACAGGCTCGCCGCGATGGTGGAGGTCGTCCAGCTCCCCCCGACGCCGTTCGCGTTCTCGTACTGCACCACGGCGCCGCCGGACCCGCTGAGCACGGCCACGATGTCGAGGTCCCCGTCCCCGTCGATGTCGGCGGTCGCGACGTCCTCGGGCTCGTCCTGCGTGCTCGCCACGGTGGTGCTCGGCCAGGTAGCGCCGCCCTCGATGTCGTTCTCGTACCAGACGACCGTGTCCGCGTCGTCGCCCGCCACGAGGATGTCGAGGTCGCTGTCCCCGTCGAGGTCCGCGAGGTCGATCTGTGCCCCGTCCGTGGGGCTGGTCGTGATCGTCACCTCGGACCAGCTGTTCACCCGAGTACGTGCGTTGGCATACCAGTAGAGGTTTCCGTTGGAGCGCCCCATGACGACGTCGGGGTCGCCGTCCTGATCCAGGTCCCCGATGGCCATCCCGGTGGGGCCGCTGCGATTCACAACCTGGTTGCTGGTGGCCCAGGGGTTGGAGGCGTCGTTCCAGTAGATGCGGACCTCGTCCGAGTGCCCCGCGGCCGCGACGACCACGTCGAGCAGGCCATCCATGTCCATGTCCACGATCTCGACGAAGCGCACCGTGTCGAGGCCGACGAGGTTGCTCACCACGGCGTTCGCGGCCGTCCCGTCGACGTTGTCGATCCACTGGATCCGGCCGCCGTTGGTCGACGGATCGACGACCACCGCGTCGAGGTCGCCGTCGCCATCGAGGTCTCCGACCGCCACGTCGTCGGCGCTGCTGAACGTTCCCAGGCCGGCCTGGGCCAGGAACGGCAGCTCCGTAGCGAAGCCGGTCGCCGGAGCGGCGAGCACGAAGAGCGAGAGCAGCAGGTGCCTCATGCGGCCTCCTCGGTGGAGTCGTCGTCGTCGCCCGCGGGCGTCGCGTCCGAGTCGTCGGGGTAGATGTCGTCGCCGTTGGGCAGGAAGCACGCCGCGGCGGTGAGGATGAGCAGCCAGAGCACGACGTGGAGGCGGGACTTCACGGGAGCCTCCCGGCGATCCCGAAGGCGACGGTGCGCCCGTCGGTCGCCATCCAAGGGGCCGCCGCGACGCCGCCCTTGGGCATCGTCCCCAGCGAGATCGCGGTGATCGCAAGTCCTGCCACGGCCGTCACTCCGCCTCCGATCGCGAGCCCGAAGCCCACCCGGTTCCTTTGATAGTGCGCGTCGTAGTCCGACCGCTCGGGCAATGCCTCGCCCACGTCGGGGAGGCCGTCCTCGAACGAGCTGAGGTTGAGGCCGAGCCCCGCGGCCGCGAGGCCGGCGCCCGCCCCCACCAGGGCGAGGCCCGCGATCACCCGCCCGCGCGCGCCCTCGGAGACGGCCTCGGCCTCCGCCTTGGCGGCGGCGAGCCCCTCGACCGTCTGGTCCTGGGGAATGAGCTTGCCGTCCTTGAAGCGAGAGATGGAGGACGCGCCCACGAACAGGACCTCGTCCCAGCCCTTCTCTCGCGCCTTGTCCTGGATCCAGCGCACGTAGCGCTCGTCGCCTCGGAACAGGCCGTCCTTCAGCTTCGCCGCGGTCGTCACGAGGATCCCGTTCTCGGGCAGCTCGTCGATGGGCGGGACGTCCACCCAGAAGCCGGTCTTCCGCGACGTCACCCAGATGAGGTGGCCTCCGGGGAACAACACCGGGCCGCCGTTCCAAGAGGCGCCGTCGATGACGATGTCGCCCTCGAGGTCGCGGTCGAGGTTCGCCGGGGGGGTGCGGATGGCCTTCTGCAGACCCTCGAGGTACAGCGGCCGCAGGGTCGGCGGGTACCGGGTCGGCCACTCCTTGCTGGGCGCGATGGCCGCCGCCGCGGCGAACCACTCCCGCGCCGCCTCCTCGTCGCCGCCGAAGCCCGCGGCGAGGCCGCCGTAGAAGAAGAGGTCGTAGATGTCCTGCGTCTTCGCGCCCGCGGCGATGCACGGCAGCTTCTTTCGGGCGAGGCTCGCCTTCGTGAAGATGGGGGTGTAGTCCATCTGGTCGAGCAGCTCGCGGATGGCCACGAGCTCCGAGGTGAGCGAGTTGAACTGCTTGTCCGGGGTGCGGCACGTCTCCACGCCCACGCCCAGCAGGAGGACGTCGTCGTCCCCGAGCTTCATGAGGTCGTCGAGGGACCCGCCGTTCACGAACGTGCTCGCCCCCAGGAACTCGGTCACGCGGGTGGCCGCGGCGGGGCCGTCGATGCCCTGCCCGTAGAGCATCACCGGGGCGGCGGAGGCCGGCCCGGCGCCGACCAGGGCAGCGACGAGGGCCGTGAGGCAGGAGAGGAGAGCGGTCTTCACGATCTTGCGACGCCTCAAATGGACCCTCCGAGAGTGCGGTCGAGGTTGGAGTTTCACCCGGCGGGTCGAAACCCCGAATGACAGCCCCATGACAGGGCCGCCCGACCGCAGCCCCCATGTTATCCCTCTCGCATGAGCACCGCCCAGCCCCTTCCCGATCCGCCGGAGCGGCTCGTCTCGCACAACCCCGCGACGGGGGCACCGCTCGGCGCGGTCCCCGTCCACACGGCCGACGACGTCGAGGAGATGGTGCGGCGAGCGAGGGTCGCGCAGGAGGCGTGGGGCGCGCTGTCGGTGAAGGACCGGTGCCGACGCCTGAAGGCCCTCCTGCAGGCCACGATCGCCGGACAGGACCGCATCGTCGACCTGCTCAACCTCGAGTGCGGCAAGCCGCGCTACGAGGCCTACTCCACCGAGGTCTTCAACTTCTTCGACCTCGCCCACCACTACATCAAGCGCGGGCCGAAGATCCTCGAGCGCCGATCCATCGGCCTCCACCTCTTCCCCCACAAGCGCAGCTACCTGCACTACACCCCCCGCGGCGTGGTGGGCGTGGTCGGCCCCTGGAACTTCCCGTTCCTGCTCAACGCCGTGCCCGCGTTCATGGCCGCGGTGGCGGGCAGCGCGGTCGTCATCAAGCCCTCGGAGATCACGCCGCTCATCACCGTGCTCTTCAAGGAGATCTGGGACGACTCCGGCCTCCCGGCGGACCTCCTCCAGGTGGCCACCGGCTACGGCGCGACCGGCGCGGCCGTCGTCCAACAGGTGGACCACGTGGTCTTCACGGGCTCGGTGAAGACGGGCCGCAAGGTGGCCGAGGAGTGCGCGCGTCGGCTCATCCCCTGCACCCTCGAGCTCGGCGGGAAGCACCCGTCGATCGTGTACCCGGACGCGAACCTCGACCGCGTCGCCGACGGGATCACCTGGGGCGCGTTCGTGAACTCGGGGCAGGTCTGCGCCTCGGTGGAGCGGCTCTACGTCCACGACGCGATCCACGACGAGCTCGTCGGCCGCCTCGTGGAGAAGGCCACGGCCCTGCGGCACGGCGACCCGAGCCGCCCCGACACGGACGTCGGGGCCATCATCTTCGACCACCAGATGGACGTCGCCGAGGAGCAGGTGGCCGACGCGCTGGCCAAGGGCGCGACCCTGAAGTGCGGCTCTGCGACGCGATCCGAGGGCCCCGGCCAGTTCTACCCGCCGACCATCCTCACGGGCGTCACTCACGACATGAAGTGCGCGAACGAGGAGACGTTCGCGCCCTTGCTGCCGGTCATCCGCTGGACGGACGAGGAGGAGGTGCTGCGCCTCGCCAACGACTCGCACCTGGGCCTCCACGCGTCGGTCTGGACCCGGGACGTCGCGAAGGGACGTCGGGCCGCCGAGCGCATCCGCGCGGGCACCACGATGGTGAACGACCTCATCTCCAGCAACGGCATGCCCGAGGCGCCGTGGCACGGCGTGAAGCACAGCGGGCTCGGCCAGGTGCACGCGGACGACGGCCTCCGCGAGCTGTGCGAGATGCGCCACGTGAACCACCCGCGCACCGTGCCGTGGCTCACCCGCGAGCTGTGGTGGTACCCCTACACGCCCGGGGGATGGAAGCTGCTCCGGTACGCCACTGCGCTGCTCTTCGGGAGGTCCCGTGCCGGGACCGCGCCGGGCGATCTCCCCCCCGCCGCGGACCCCGCGAACGCGCTCCCCCGGGCCACGCTCCCGGTCGCCGACTCCTGACCGTCAGGCCCGCCGGGCCGAGAGCAGGGCGGGCATCGCGGCGAGCGTGAGGAGCAGATACGCTGCCACCGCCGTGAACGAGAGCGCCCGGAACCCCAGGTTGATCGCGAAGATCAGCGCCCAGGGGCCTGCCAGCACCGACGACGCGGTGGCCAGGCCGAAGGTGGCGGGCACCAGCGCGTGCAGGCCTTCGCGCGTCGCGAGGCCCACGAGCGTGGGGTAGAAAGTCCCAAGCAGGAACGCCATGGGCGCCACCAGCAGCAGCCCCATCGCCGCCTTGACGGCCGCAGGGAAGGCCAGCCAAGACGACGGCATCGCGTCGATCCCGACGATGGTCAGGCCCGTCGCGATCGCCGCCCCCGCCGCCAGGACCGCTACCGGCACCGGCCGCCCCGCCGCGCGACGCCCGCCCACCCACGCCGAGCCCGCCCCGTTGGCCACGAGGAACGACGCGAGCACCACCGAGATGGCGGCCAGCGGGGACCCGAGGAACAGCTCGAGCTTCGCCATGAGGGCCAACTGGGCGGTGATGTAGGCCGCGCCCGTCAGGTACAGGTACCCGACGTGCCAGGCGCGCAGTCGTCGCCCGCCCCGGCGACGGAGGCCGAACACGAGGGCCAGCCCCAGCGCCACCACGGTGTAGAGGACGGCCGTGAAGGCCTTGGTCCAGTCGAGCACGAGGCTCTGGTCCTTGAAGTGCGCCTCGGTGGGGAGCAGCGGGAGGCGGCCGAACTCCACGAGTCGCCACGTCGGGCGGTCGTCCGTCTCCACGCGGATCTCGGGGCGGATGGGGTCGACGACCAGGGGCGAGGTGGCGGCGTCCAGGCTCCGCCCCGGCAGGTACTTCGCCCGCAGGCTCCCGTGGTCTCCGCCCCACCCGTCGTCGATGCGCGCGAGCTCGCCCGGGCTGAGCCCCGACGGCTTGTAGAGCAGCAGGTCGAGCTTCCGCGACACCTTCCCCCGGCTGAAGAGCGCCACGCAGTCCTCGAACGGGACGCCGGGGCTGCGCACCGCGTGGATCCGCTTGAGCGCCTCGACCTTGCCCTCGATCCGCTGGCTGTTGAAGAGGAGGACGCCTCCGTCCGCGAGCTGGTCGAGGTACTCGTGCAGGGCCTCCACCGTGTCGAGGTACTTGCGGGAGTGGCCCGTGCGCGCGAGCTCCACGGGGCTGTTCGAGGCGGCGAAGATCACGTCGTATACGGTCTCGTCCCGGCTCAGGAAGCCCCGCCCCTCGGCCGCGATCCACTCCACCTCCGGCAGGGCGAAGAACGCGCCCAGGTTCCACCGGCGGTCGTCCTCGACCAGGCCTCGAATCGCGCCGTTGAGCTCCACCCCGCGGAGCAGCTCCAGCCGCCCGGCGGCCCGCTCGTGCATGCGGACCATGTCCCGCGCCGCGCCCGCGAACATCACCAGCACCTTGCGGGGCTCGTGGTCGAGCACGAAGGGCAGCCCCCAGGCGTAGGCGGGGTCCGCCGGGTCCATCCGGCGCTGCGGCCGGAACCGACGGACGTAGACGTTGCTGATTCCGTCGTCGTGCATGACCACCCACACCGGACCCCCGCGGCTGCGCTCCGCCTGGAGCAGCGTCAGGCGCGAGACGTCGTTCCAGCGATGGCCCAGCTCCTGGACGGGGAGGTCGTCGCGGCGGTGGTGCTTGCCCAGGATCTCGGGGTCGAGGCGGATGTCGTAGAGACCGCCCGTCGACGCCGCCGCCAGGGAGGCCGCCCCCAGGACCACGGCCGCGACGCGCACCGCCCGCCGCCCGTCGAGCACGTGGAAGACCGCGACGGCGGGCACGATCGTGAGCATCGCGACGACCACGGGCAGGTCCACGGCCCGTAGGGCCAAGGGGGTGATCAGGCAGGCCGCCCCCGAGCCGACCAGGTCCAGGGCATAGAGGCGACCGATGCGGTCCGCGCCCACCGAGAACGCGGTGGAGAGGAGCACCCCGATGAGGGCGAACGGGGGGAGCACCGCGGCCGTCAGCACCACGACCTTGAGGGCGTCGTTCGAGGGCAGCTGGCGGGTGTGGGGGCTGAGCTCGAACGCGAAGTCGAACAGCGCGAACTGTGCGATGAGGGAGACGGGGACCGCGATCGCGAGGAGGACGAGCAGCCCCGGGAGCGTCTCCGGGGCCGGGTCGGTGCGGCGAAGGTGGAGGGCGAGGGCGCCGAGGGAGAGGCCGAGCATCGCCACCGGCACGGCCAGGAAGGCGCTGACGTTGCCCAGCAGGACCGGGAAGATCCGGGCCAGCAGCAGCTCGAGCATGAGCCCCGCCAAGGCGGCCGCGACGACGGTCACCGCGAGCTTCCGGTGGCCGCGGTCCGACAGCCGACCGTCGGGATCCATCCCCAGGTCGCCCTGCGCGGAGCGGGCGCAGGCTCGGAAGAACGAGCGGATGGGGGTCAGTCCCAGCGGACGAGGATCGAGTCGACGAGCCGGCCCGGGCCGGCGGCGCGGCCGGTCGCGTAGGGCGGCGGCAGCAGGAAGCGCCTCCACGATCCGAGGGACCCCGCGGCGGACTCGTCGCGCGGCGACGGCGTGGCGACGAGGTAGTACTCGGCCCACCCGGCCCCCGTGACCTGCCACCCCTCGGGTTCGTCCTCCTCGCCCGTCATCACCTCGTGCGCGGGCCGCGGACGGATGCGCCGCTCGCCGTCCAGCTCACGCGACAGGTGCACGCGGCCCATGCGGGGATGGATCATCCGCGGCTCGCCCCCGGTGCCCTCCAGCAGATACACGTACTCGTCCCCCGCCGGGTCGACGCGCGTAACGAACACGACGACCTCGCCTTCGAGGATGGCGCCTCGGTCGGGGACGTCCCGCACCTGTCCGTCCTTGCGGGCCTCCAGCTTCAGGTACTCGCCGTCGCGCGGAGAGAAGGTGCCGACTCCGAGGTTGTGGGGGAGCAGCTCGCCCTCGTGCTCTGCGCGCCGGACCTCTTCGGAGTCCCCGCCCTCGGGGTTGTCGACCTGGGACGGATCCACCTCGGGGGTGGGCTCGGGCGCGTCTTCGTCCTGCTGCGCGACCGCGGGAGCGCAGGCGATCAGGACCGCAGCGAGCGGCGCGACGGCGCGCATCAGAACCGCAGGCCGACGCCGCCCACGACGTCCAGGAGGAGGCCCCCGCTCGCCCCTGCGTTCTTCCAGTAGCCGGCCAGGAAGTCGACGTTGATGAAGAAGCCGCGCGTCCCCACCGGGGTGACGTCCACTCCGACCACGAAGCCTGCCCCGCCCGCGGGCGAGATCGTGTCCTCGGTGCCGGCGCGCGCGGCCGCCGTGTCCTCGAGCTGGGACACCGAGATGATGCCGCGCCCGCCGACGTAGGGGTGGGCGGCGCCGGGGTTGAACCGATAGCGGGCCTCCAGGATCGCGCCCGGGAGCAGGAAGGACCCCGACTGCGCCGCCCCCGCGTCGTCCACGTAGTCCACCGAGGTGCCCGCGATCATCGCCCCGGCGCCGATCTCGAACCCACCCACGATCCGCAGGTTCAAGCGCAGGACGCCGACGCCGTAGGGGTTGAGGTTGCCCACGTGCAGCCCGCCGCCGATCGCGATGCCGACCCTCCCGGCGGCGTTGTCCGCTTCGGAGGAGACGCCGTCGGCGGCGGCGGCGAGAGCGGGGCCTCTCTTGTCACCGCTCATCTCCTTCGCCACGGCGGCGGAGTCCACGCTCAGGGGCAGCACCGAGGCGGTGCTCACGACGAACCTGTAGGCCCGGTCGACGCTGTCGTCGGACTCGTCCAGAAGCACGACGTAGACCTCGTCGACCCCCCGCGAACGGCCCAGGTCCGACAGGGCCGTCTCGGCCGCGCCCGCCGTCACCGGCTTCCAGGCGAGGTTCAGCACGGCGTCCCGCAGGCCGTCCCGGGACACGAGGTCCCCGCCCCCGCGTCCCACGTTCACGAGGCTGCTGATCCGGGTCCCGGCGGCGGTCGTGTACTGGATCAGGTGCTTGCCGCGGTGGAGGCTCAGCGCCTTGGCGGCCGAGGAGTCGAGGGCGTCGCCGTCCACCCGGAAGTCCGACAGCGCTGCGCCTCGCAGATCGAGCCCCACCGCGGGCGCACCCTCGGCGATGAGCTCGCCGGCGGCCTCTTCGTAGAGGGCCTGAGGGTCCGGGGGGTAGTCATGGTCCCAGGGGCGGTCGATGTCGATGGCGAGGGCGGACGCGAACGCTCGCTTCGCCTTCTCCGACCGGCCCTCCTCGAACTGGGCCAGGCCGAGGAAGAAGTACAGGTCCGTCAGCGTCTTCCGGTCGACCTGGGCGGCCACGCAGGGGAGCGCGCGCAGCCCCTCCTCGAGCCGCACCAGCGCCTTGTCGTAGGACAGCTCGTCGACCAGCTCGGTGGCCTCGGAGACGACGGCCGCGGGATCCACCCCGGCGAGCGCGGGATCTCCGCAGGGCAGGGAGAGCAGGTCGCCCGAGATCCAGACGGGCGCCTGGGACGGGAAGGGCAGGTCGAGGACGTGGGAGGTGCCCCCGGTGGGGGATTCGACGTCGGCGGCCACCCGGAGGACGGCCTCGGCCCGGGCGGCGGTCTCGGGAGAGGGGACCCCCGGCCCGTAGAGGAGCATCTCACTCGCGTGGGCGGGGCCGAGGATGAGGAGCGCGGCGGCGCAGGTGGCGACCTGGAGGGCGCGGCGCTTGGTCAACGTGGTTACTTCGGCGTACCGGCCAAGGCCGCCATGCCCGCGACGTCGTGGTCCACCACGTGCACTACGCGCCACTGCTGCTCTGGATTGGCGTCCGGGGGGATCCCCACCCAGACGAGGCGGATGGTGCCCTCGGTGGGCATCATCACCGGGTCCATGTTGTCCTTGCTGGGCACGTCCAGCGACGCCGCCGGGGCCGAGCCGTCCGCGGGCGCGATCATGAGGGGGTACCCGGCGGCTTCGTCGTTGGAGACGGCCACGATGAACCGCCCCAGGGGGTCCCAGGCGTACCCGCGGCTGTGTTTGCTGCGGCGCACGTCCTCCATGACCAGCTTCGGCAGGCCCCCGCCGGGCTTGGTCACGTAGAGGTCGTACTTGTCGGAGGTCTCGTCCGCGAGGTTGCTGAGGAACGCGAAGTGCAGGCCGTCCGGCGAGTAGGTGGGCAGGATCTCGTCGCTCGTCCCCGCCCGGAAGAGCGGCTCGTGGCTGAACATGTCGAGGTCGAAGACGTAGATGTCGCCGCCCAGGCGGTTGCGGAACTCGTGGATGACCTTCGCGTCCTTGGGGTGCCACTCGGGCGCCGTCTCCTGCTCGTCCGTGAAGGTGAGCTGGGTCATCAGCGAGTCGGCGATGGTGTCCGCGACGCACAGATCCGTGCCGCCCCGCTCGTTCTGGCAGATGCCGATGACGCGGTCGCCCTGGGCGGAGAACTTGGGCTGGTTCTGGTCCTTGGGGCCGCCGATGCGCACGTTGATCTTCTCGAGGAGGATCTCCTGGCCCTTCTCCTTGTGCAGACACACCATCGCGTTGTGGTTGCCGTCGTGCGCCCACTCGAAGTTCACGAGGTCGCTGAAGGAGGCCGTGCCCTCCCCGTCGGCGAACGACGGGTGCTGGTTCGGCCACACGGAGCGGAAGATGCCGTCCTCGCCGAGGGAGCGCGCGTAGTACCCGGTCTTGAAGGTGCCCTTGACCGTCTCGCGGACGCCGTACGCGACCCAGCTGCCGTCGGCGCGGAGGCGAGGGCCGAAGGCGTGCCCCGAGTGGAGGCCCGCGGCCACCTTCTTGACCTCGGGGCCGTCTCCGGCGTCCGAGTCGCCCGGGGTCACGAGGACGAGCGACGCGAGGAGAGCCGTGGAGACCAGAGACTTCGTGCGCGAAAGGGCCATTCGTACGTTCCGAGGTGCTGGGTCCTCCACCACCGTGGGCGCTCAGTGTATCCGATCGCCGACGCGGCGACCGAGGGGGGACCGGATCGACCCGTAGGACCGATCGATCGAGGCGTCCCGGGTCAAGGAACGCGGAGCGCCCCCGTGCGCTACGCTCGCGCCGTGGAGGAGATCCCCTACGACGGCCTCGAGCTGGAGCTCGCGGTCACGCGCGCGCGGACGTATCTGATTCGTGCCGTCTTCGCGGCCGGCGCCCGGGTGACCGTGGGGCGCGGCGTGGACTCGGTGCTGCGGTTCGACGACGACGTGCTCCCCGACTGCCACGAGCTCTTCCGGCTCGGCGGCGACGGGGCAGGCCTGCGGTTCGGGCGCGACATGCGCGTGGAGCTGGCCCGCGACGGCCGCATCCTCACCACCCCGGATCTCGAGTCCCAGGGGCTCGCCGCGGTGGACGGCGATCAGCTTCGGGTCCCGCTCGCCAAGGGCGTCAAGGGCCTGGTCCGGTTCGGGGAGCTCGGCCTGCTGTTCAAGGTCCAGGAGGCGCGGCGGATGCCCGTCCGGCCGACCCCGGCGGACGCCTCCGAGTGCGCGGCGTGCGCGGCGGAGCTCAAGCACGTCCTCGTGGGCGGCGGCGCGCTGACCCCGTGCCCGTCCTGCGGCGTGCTCAACGAGGTCGGCGGCGAGATCGACCCGGACGGCCCGCTCACCGAAGACGTGGACGACACCGTGTCGGACCTGGGGAGCCCCGCGCGGTCTTCGCTCGAGGACGTCGTGCAGCCGTTCGACGACCTCAGCACCGGCTCCTCCCCGTCGGTGCCGGGGGACGTGGACCCCGCCGGCGCCGACCTGCCGACCTTCGACGCGATCGAAGCCGGCAAGGGCCTCGACCTGCCGACCTTCGACTCCATCGAGGCCCAGAAGGCGGGCGATCTCCCCACGTTCGACGCGCTCGAGGCGCGAGGCCCACAGTTCGCCACGGCGGGGCTCGCGTCGGAGCCGAGCAAGGGGGCGGACCTGCCCACGTTCGACGCCATCTCCGTGGTCCGCGAGCAGGGCTTCAGCACCCAGGCGGCCATCTCGGTCCTCAAGGGCGGCGAGGAGGCGGAGGCGGAGGCCAGGCCCGCCCAGCTCGGCCCGGCGGTCTCGGTGGACACGGACTCCCGGGAGGCCCCCGCGCCGAGTCCGGAGCTGGACTCGAAGCGCACCGCCCCCGCGATCCACGCGGTCGAGGCTCCCGAGCCCAAGGTCCTGCGCACTCCGAAGACGGGGGCGGACCTGCCGGACGACCCCGTGGACGCGATCAAGCAGCAGGCCGGGCTCAGCACGGACGCCGCCCTCGAGCTCATGCGGGGAGGGTCCGCAGACACGCCGCCCACCCGCCGCACCGAAGAGGTCACGGCGTCGCCCGTGGCGCCCAAGCCCGCCGAGCCGGACCTCTTCAGCGACGAGTTCTCCGACGCCGTGCAGGCGCCCGGGTCCCGAGAGCTGGTCGCGAAGGGCGTGTCGCTGCCCCAGGTGAACGCGGTGCCGGTGCCCGATCCGGACGCGACGAACTCGGCCCCCCCGGCGGACGGGGGAGACGACTTCCTCATGGGTCGGACGGACCTCGATCCGAGCGAGCTCGCGAGCCGGGCCGGGTCGGGCCTGATGCTCTACGCGATCGGCCTCGTGGCCGGGGCCGTCGGCATCGTGCTCATCCTGCTGCGCCTTCTGGGCTGACGTCGCCGCCGCCTCGACGGCGCCACACGACGAGCAGCGCCACGATGATCAGCAGGGAGACCACGGACGCGATGCGCGGGTGGATCTGGGCGACCTCGACCGCGGGCCGGTCCAGCCCCAGCATCTCCTGGGCGCGTCCGATGGCGAGCGAGATGCGCCCCATGACCGTGTAGCCGAAGGACGCCCCGAAGGAGAGCATCAGGACGAGGATGCCGAAGCGGGACACCCAGGCGATGGCGCCCTTCGCGGGGGCGCTGAAGTAGAAGTAGATCAGGCACGAGGCGAGGCCCACGACCACGAAGACGTCCGAGATCACGCCCGCCCCGTCCTTCTCCCAGTTCCACAGCCCGTGCTCGGCCCAGGACGCGGACATGTCCGGCATCGTCTGGGCGACCTGCGTCATCAGGTTGGCGTTCGCCTCGCCGGTGAGCTTGACCCCCGCGTAGGCCGCCACGATGAACGCGATGGGCACCCGCGCCAGCCACGAGTGCTTGCGGCTGAGCTTCATGAACAGCATCGCCACGAGGACCAGCGGGAAGAACGAGAGCGCTCGGTAGCGGTCCCAGGGCTCCCCCACGCTCGACTGGAACCAGCCGTAGAGCATCTGGCCGAGGACCGCGACGATCGCCAGCCCCACCAGGGCCAGGAGCCCCAGGCGGAGGCCGTCCTCCCCCGCCTCGCCGGGTCTGCGCCGGGCGTCCGCGAAGGTCACGACCAGCACCGCCGCGGCCATCACGAGGAACATCGCGGGGGTCCAGGACGGCACGCTGGTGCCGGGCATGAGCTTGTCGGTGAGGTTCGGCTGGAAGACGCCGTACCAGATCTCGGTGATGGAGATGCCGATCGAGACGCCGAGGAACAGGTGCTCGGCGAGCTTGTAGACGGGGTTGTCGTCGTACAGGAACGAGAGGACGCAGAGCGTCAGGAAGATGGAGATCCAGGCCCCGAAGAGCGTCGCGTTGGGGAGGGCTTCCACGTCAGCCTCCCTTCCCGCCGGAGGGCGCGTCGGTGGCTCGGGTGAGGAAGTAGCCGATGTTCCCCAGGAGGATCAGCAGGATCACGTACAGGTGGCCGAGGTTCAGGACGTTGATGCCCTGGGTGGCCAGGAGTCGGATGCCTTCGGGGGGGCCGTCGGGGAAGACCAGCTTCTCGTACTGCGCCGACCCGGGCATGCCCGCCGAGAGGCCCGTGAGCTGCCCCGCCTTGTAGAAGGGGATGTAGTCGGGCCCCGACACCGCGGTGCAGGCCGACGCGACCTTCAGGTCGTACTGCCCCTGGATCTGCAGGACGTACTCGCGGGTGCCGGGGAAGCCGGCCGAGACGTTCACGATCATGGCGAAGTCCTTGGCCTGCTTGAACCCGCGCATGATGGGCAGGTCCGTCGTGGGCGTCTCCCGGTAGTCCTTCGGGAACGTCTTCGGGATGTTCTCACCGATGGCCTTGATGGCCAGCTCCTTGCCGGGCTTGTAGCCGAGGTACGCCCAGTCGGTGCCGTACTCCTTGCCGTGCACGGCGGCGATCTCCTCCATGATCGGGAGGATCAGCGGGGGCGCGAACTCCCAGAGCGTCGCCATCACCACCTTCACGTCGTTGCGGAAGAGGTGGTGGAGGTTCGCCCGGTAGAAGGGCTCGAGCTCCGGCCGCGACGCCGGGTCGAAGTCGGCCGACAGGAAGATCGTGGAGCCCGGCTCGATCTCCTCGACCGAGTCGTAGAGGGCCTGGACCCGCTCGTCGACCTTGAACTCGAACGTGATCGGGAACAGCATCGGGATGAGGATCGCGAGGGCCATGCCGAGGAAGATCCAGCGGCGGTCCATGTGCTGGATGCGGTCGAAGAATCGGTACATCAGTCCGCCCCCAGGTGGCTGCGTTCGATGCCGAGGATGACCCTCAACCCCGTGGCCACCGCGCCGAGCGCGGCGCCGATGAAGATGGCCCGCCGGGCCGCGATGTTGGGCACGTCCATGATCCAGTTCATGAACTGCGGCAGCTTGTCGCCGAGCAGCGGCAGGTTCTCACCCATGGGCACCCGGGCGACCATGACCAGGATCGCGGCCCCCAGGAGCAGGGTCGCTTCGAGGTTGCGGGCCCGGAAGGCCCGGAACGCCGCCGACGCGATGTAGAAGGCCAGCAGGGCGAACATCGTGGCGTTGAGGGGCACGAACAGGAAGTCGAACAGCCACTTGTAGGCCTGCCCCGCGGACTGTCGCTCGATGCCCCCGCCGAACCCCGCGGCCAGGGTGCAGAAGAGGGCGATGAGCATCACGGACTTGTACTGCCAGTCGGTGGAGCGCTCGATGACCTTGGGCAGGTTCACCTGCACCAGGTTGATCAGCCCCAGCACGAACGCCGCGGCGGCGAGGATGAGGCCCCACTCCAGCAGCTCGGCGGTGACCACGTGGTACCGCCAGTGGGGGATGAAGAACTCGCCGATCATGAACATGCCGACGAGGAAGGTCAGGACGAGCGGGAACGTAGAGCGCATGGTCTATCCCGCAGCGATCGTGAACAGCGACTGGATGAAGCCGCCGTCCAACAGGGTGTTTTCGAGGGTGCCGAGGATGATCGCGACGACGCAGAAGACCTTGATCCAGTCCGACGCCTTGAGCGAGCTGATGAGCCGCGGGTCCTTGCTGAGGTAGGCGGACACGGCGAAGAGCTCCTCGCCGATGAGGGTGTAGTCGCAGGCGGCGATGAAGAAGGGCAGCTGCGTGGCCTCCGCGGTGCCCGCGATCTGGATGGACTTGTTCACGAACCCCGTCTCGGCGAGGATCAGCGACTCGGCGAAGAAGCGCCCCAGGTAGATGTTCGTGGCGGGCTTCTCGCGGTAGATGATGCCGTTCGTCCCCGCGCAGAAGGCGAACTGCTCGGAGCTGATGAAGCGCGTGTTCTGGGGGCGGTACGCGTCCGGGTGACCGGCCTGGAAGAAGCCCGCGCGGACCACCTCGTCGGCCACCTCTCGCACGATCGGGATGCAGCAGCTGACGATGATGTCCGACTGGTACTCGGCGACCATCTTGCCGACCTGGCCGAGGATCAGCATCGACGCGATGGTCTGGATGTCCTGCAGCTCGTCGATGCCGGGCACGTACAGCACCGGCTTGCCCATCTCCGTGGCGCGCCCGATGCCCTCTTCGATGGCGTCGATGCCGGGGATGCGGCGGATGTAGATCTCCTCGCCGCTGCGGGCGAGGGAGGTGAACCACCACATGAGCAGGCCGACCGCGACGATGATCAGCAGGAGCATCAGCGGCCCGAACTGGGTGCGGATCCAGCTGGGGTCGAGCGTCCCGGTGACCGCCGCCGAGGCGGCGCCCGCGGCGAGGATCGTGGGGACGTCGGCGTCCTCCAACACCACCCTGTCCAGGGCCACGACGCGGTAGTCGTAGGCGTCCGCCGGGGGGTCGGTGCGCGGATCCGACGTGACCTTGTCCGAGAACTCGCGGGTCCCCGCGGGCAGGCCGACGGTCAGGACCTTCCACTCGCCGTCGGGAGAGGCCCGGCGGACGACGGCCCAGCCCTTGGGGTCGCCTCCCCGGTTCCACTCCAGGTTCAGGTTGAGCCCGTCGCCGTCGCGCGGGGCCGTGACGAAGAGGCCCGAGCTCCCGCTCTGCGCGGGAGGCACGTAGTCGGCCTCCTCGGGGGTCGTGGCGGGGGCCTCCTCGGGAGCCGTGGCGACCTTCGCGGGCCCGCTCACCGAATGGCCGACGCTCGCCCCCCGCATCGTGGGGGCCACCCCGGGGGCGCCGGTGTCGAAGGCGCGCACCCGGAACCACGCGGACTCCAGCTCGGCGCGCTGCTCGGCCGGGACCTGCGGACCCTCCCAGCGCCCGGGCGTCGAGACGATGTTCGCGACCTGGTCGTACGGCCCGTCCGCGGCGGCGGCGCGGTCGATGCGGAGGTAGAGGCCCGCGTGCCCGACGTCGATCGTGGCGGGGATCTTCCAGTGGATGACGGGCACGACGGCGGGGCCGCGGGGCTCCACGGTCACCCGGATCTTCACCTCGGGGACGTCGGCCGGCTCCTGGGACGCCGACGCGGGCAGCGCGAAGAGGAGGGCGAGGGGGACGAGTAGGACGAGGAGGCGTCTCATTCTTCGATGCTCTCCACGTTCGCGCGCGGCATGGAGACCACGCTGCCGTCGTCGAACTCGACCTCGAGGATGCGGACGCGCGTCTCCGACTCCATCGTCGTGAGGTCCACCGGGAGCCCGCTCACCTTGCCGATGCGGCCGAAGTAGGGGGCGCGGATGCCGCGGACCGTGTCTCCGAGGGCGATGCCTTCGGGCTCGGGCGGGACGTGCCTCTCGGACGGCCCGTCCTCGTCGAAGGTGACGATGACCTCCGGGCGAATCACGCCCGCGCGGATCTGCGTCGCCCCGTTGATCGACGCGCGCGCCCCCTCCTTCGAGCGAAGCAGCTCGAAGGTGGCGGGGGCCATGTCGATGTTCCCGAAGCCCTCCGTCACCACCAGGGTGAGGCCGAGCTCCTCCCCGCCGGTGATCGCGACGCCCACCTCGTAGCCCAGGAGCTCCTTGATGTCGTCGTAGTCGAAGCCCCCGGTGACGATGCCGGCCACGCCGACCTCGACCGCCCTCTTGAGGGCCCCCAGCCCGATGTGGGCGCCGCCGACGATGATCAGGTCCTGGAGGTCCGGCGTGATGTCGGACTCGATGAGGACCGACGTGCGGTCCATCGCGACCATCTTCAGGTCCCCTCGGACCTCGCCGCCGAGGCCGAAGATGCCCTGCACGAGCGACGCGGCGGCCTGCACCAGGCAGCCCTCCCCGGGGATGACCTCCACCACCGTGCCGTCGATGTACGCGTCGACCTCCACGGGGATGGGGTGCGCCTGGAGGATGACCTGGCCCGTGACCGTCGAGATCGACTCGATGGTGCCCGCCGTCACCGCGTTGGCCTCGGAGACGAAGAGCCCGAAGATGCCCGGCGTCTTCGCGATCAGCTCGTCGCGCTCGACGCTGTCGCCGACCCCCTTGAGCATGAACTCCTTGAGGCGGCCCGGGTCCACGCCCAGCTGGTTGGCGACGTTGACGGGGAAGATCTTCCCGGGGAGGTCTGTGCGGGCCACCACGTCCGTGGCGCCCACGCGCGCGCCCACCTCGACCAGCACCTCGCCCTCGAGGGGGAGCCGGCGGTCCTTGAGGACGATGTCGCGCGGAGAGACCCGGAGGCCCGGGGTGAAGATCGCGGCCATCAGGCACCTCCCTCGGGGTACTCGCCCATGGCGGCGACCCAGTCCTGCACCCGCGGGACCCGGTCGGCGGGCTCCGTGGGCACGCGGATCGTCCGGCCGCGGGTGTCGAAGGTGATGCCGACGACGCCGCCTCGCAGCTTGCGGCGCAGCGGCTTGCCGGGCCCCTCCCCCAGGTCCAGGGAGCGGATGAGCGGGGTCACGACGGCCTCGACCTCTTCGTCCCGGGTCGCCTCCACGAGGAACAGCCGGTCCGTGTTGAGGATGCGCTCCACGGAGGTCCCGTCGGGCTTCCGCAGCTTGACGTCGAGGGCGGGCTTGCCCTCCGGGGGGAGCTTCCCGAGGTCGCCGACGGGGGCCACGCAGGTGCCCAGGTAGATGATGCAGTCGCGCTCGAAGACCTGGGTGGCGGCCTCCTCGTTCACCGAGGAGAGCACCCCGAGGTGGGGCATCATGAAGATCGAGTCGACGGCCAGCTCGGTCACCCCCTCGGGCTCGAAGGCGTCGATCATCATCCGCATCGACTGCACCCGCCGCGGGGCGTGGCTGAGGACGCCCCCGGACCCGACGATGAGGTCCAGCTTCATCATCTTCACGAGCGTCGCGCCCGCGCCCGTCTGTCGGAAGGCGTCCGCGATGGTGCGCTCCTGCTGCACCCCGCGGAGCTCGACGGCGAACTCCTTGTGCTGCACGAACGCGAGCCGCAGGGCCTCCCGCGCGATGGCCTGCTCGATCTTCAGCTCCTCGAGCGTCTGGGGGATCGTGGTGGGGCGGATCATCTTGTTGCCGATGCGGTTGCGCAGCAGCTTCTCGTCGATGTCGAAGGGGACCCAGCGGAGGATCGCGCCCAGCCCCGCCTCGGCGAGCACGTTCGAGACCGAGTAGGACATGCCGAGGTTCGCCGACACCGTGCGGTTGAAGCGCCCGTCGAACACCGAGAAGACGTCCGTGGTGGCGCCGCCGATGTCCACGCCCGCCACGTTGATGCCGCGACGTCGCGCGATCGTCTGCATGATCAGCCCCACCGCGGCGGGGGTGGGCATGATCGGAGTGTCCGTCCACTCCATCAGCTTGTTGTAGCCGGGCGCCTGGGCCATCACGTGGTCCATGAACAGGTCGTGGATCTTGTCCCGCGCGGGGCCCAGGTCCTCCTGCTCCATGACCGGCCGGACGTTGTCCACCGCCTCCAGGTCCGAGATGTCGCCCAGGAGCTCCTGGATCTGGGGGCGCACCTCCTTGTTGCCGGCGAAGATGACGGGGAGGTTGAACGAGCCGCCCAGGCGGGTGCGGGGGCGCGCCGCCGCCACCATCTCGGCGAGGGCCACGACGTGCTTCACGGTGCCGCCGTCGATGCCGCCCGCGAGCAGGATCATGTCCGGTCGGAGCTGACGGATGCGCTCGATCTGCTCGTGCGGCTTGCGGCTGTCGTTCGTGGCGAAGGCGTCCATGACGATGGCGCCCGCGCCCAAGGCCGCGCGCATGGCCGACTCGGCGGTCATCGACCGGACCACGCCCCCGACGACCAGCTGCAGCCCGCCCCCCGCCGACGACGTGGAGATGTAGATGTCGACGCCTTCGGTGCCGTCCTCGTTGGCCGGCGTCACGATCCCCTCGCCGTTCACCAGCGTGCGGCCGGACAGCTCCTGGACCTCCATGGCCGCGTTGAGGACCCCGCGCGTGACGTCCTCGAAGGGCGCCTCCACGGTGGTCGGGGCTTCGCCTCGGAAGGTCTGGCGATAGGTGTCGCCGACCTTCTCGATGAGGATCGCCTTGGTGGTCGTGGAGCCGCAGTCCGTCGCGAGGACGGAGCGGATCTCCGGGGGGATGGTCATCTCACCTCCCGTTGTTCATCGAGGAGCTCGATTCGTCGAATGAGGTGTTCGAGGCCGCGTCGGTCCTCGAGGAGGCGGGCCAGCCGATCCCAGTCGTCCACCGAGAGGAACGCGGTGATGGAGGGGCTGAGCACGTGCATGAACTGGGAGCCGACGAACGACAGCGGGCGCATGCCCTCGAGGGACAGGATCGCGGGGACGGTCAGCTTCCAGCGCACGATGAAGCGCGCCACCTTCTCGGCGGCCGCGTCCTCCTCGGCCGGGACGGCGAAGCCCGGGACGAGCTCCACGGCGGCGGTCATGTGCCCTCCGGGGCGCCGAGGCGAGCCCGCAGCTCGTGCATCACCTCGTCGCGCAGGTCGGGGCACCGGAGCACCACGCCGCGGCGTCGGCGCATCGCGGCCGAGCGGCCGCGGCCGAGGAGCTCGAACCCGTCCGTCCGGGGCTGCCAGCCGCCCACGCCACCCCAGTCGAGCGACCGCGTGCGCAGCGGGTTGACGAGGTCGACGCCCCCGTCCGAGAGGCGGAAGCGTGTGGGGAAGAGGCCGTCGCGCACGCTCGCGAGGAGCAGCAGCGCGCCCACGAACCCGAGGACCGGATCGACGGACACGACCCACGCCGTGCACACGATCACGACGGCGGCCGCGAGGGCAGCGCGCGCCGGGCGTCTCCGCGCCGGCCAGTCGGTCCAAGTGAGCATGATCCTCCCGGTCCCCGCCTTCGGGGGAGCGGGATGATACAGTTGTTCGAGGTCTGCGCATCCCGTCTCGGGTCCGTCCTGGTCCCGAAGAGCCCCCGTCGCAGCGAGGAGCCGAGCCGAATGAGCCCACTCGAACGCCCGACCGGCGACCCCTCCGAGGTCGCGGGCTCCGTGGAGACGGTTCGGGTTCAGATCCTCGCGGACGCGCTCGTGTACGAGGGTTTCGTCACGCTCGTCGGGGGCGCGCGGCTCCAGGAGGAGCTCAACGATCCCAAGCCCTTCCTCAACCTCACCGACGCGGTCATTCAGGACCGCGGCTCCGCGTCCGCCGGACACGCCCCGTACGTCGCCCTGAACAAGGGCGCGATCACCCACGTCGTGCTGCTCACGGCGGAGGCCGAGACCGGCGAGGTGGTGCCCGCGAACTCGACCGGCCCTTCCGCCGCCGCCCAGGCCCTCGCGGCCGCGCGGCCGACGGTCCCTGCGGCCGGTCCCCGCACGCTGCCGGGCCCCCCGCCCGCGCCGCGCGGAGGCCTCAACGATCCTCCCACGCAACCCTTCCCGCGCCTCCACGGCGACGACGGGGTGGGGGACTTGATCCTGGATGACGACGGTGGAGATGACATCGACCCGGACGATCTCGAGAGAGACGTCGGCGCCCTGATTGCCGGGGCGGCGGGAGCGGAGTAGCGGACCCCGGTCACGGCCGGAGCACGAGCGGAGCCCGATGGCGACCATCGACCATGAACGCAAGCGCATCAGCGCGATCCTGCTCTTCTACGGACCCCCCGGTTCCGGGAAGACCACCTCGCTCTATGCGCTCTCCCGAATCCTGCCTCCGGGCACGCACGGAAAGGTGGCCCCCCTCGTTCAGGGGGACGGCCGCCTCCTGCGACTGGACTATCGCCCCCACGATCAGGAGCTCGTGTACGGCTACCAGGTGAACTTCCGCCTGGTCACGTGCACCGGCCCCATCGACGTCGACCTCCTGCGCCCGCTGCTGGGCGCGGTGGACGCGATCATGTTCGTGGCGGATTCGAGCCCCGGCGCCCTGCAGGCGGACGCGAAGGCCCTGGAGCTGCTCGACCGAATGATCCGCGGCGTGCAGCGGTCCATGTCCGAGCTGCCGATGGTGTTCATGTACAACAAGCGCGACCTGCGCGACGCGGTGGAGATCCGCGCGCTCGAGTCCCGGCTGAACTCCGGCGGCGCGAACTACATCGCGGCCTCCGCCGTGCGCGGGCAGGGGGTCCTCGAGGCGCTGCAGCGTCTCACCGCCACCGTCGCCGTCGAGCTGCGCCGGCAGATGCAGGCCTCCGGAGGAGGGGACTCGGCCCAGGCGAGCAACGCCAAGACCGTCGCCCACGGCACCACCTTCGAGGCCGCGCGTCGCATCCACGGCAACGACGACGACGTCACCTCCATCGCCTCGGACCACGCGCCCGCTCGGCGCGCGCCCGCGGTCGCCCCGCGCGAGTGGGACATCAGCCTCGGGGACGACGATCGCACCGAGATCAACCCCGGCGAAGCCGGCGGCGGAGCCCACTGGGTGGACGCGCCCGAGAACGAGACCGCGTTCTCCACGGACCGTCGACGCGGGGCGCCCCAGCCGAGCGCGGCCGCCTTCCGGCGGGACTACGCCGAGCCCGAGCCGCTGCCGGAGCCGTCTTCGGCCTTCCGCGCCGAGCCGCTGCAGAGCACGTCGTCGTGGCGTACGCCGGACGCGTTCCAGGACGGCGTGGACGCGGACGATCGCACCATGCCCGGCAGCGAAGTCGCCGAGCTGATGCAGCAGCACGATCTCATCGCGGAGTCGCCCCCTCGTCGAGCCGCCGCGGGCGGAGGTCGTCGCGCCGAGCCCGTCCCCCGCGCCGCGCCCCAGAGCCGCGCCCCCGTCGCGCGCCGACGGCCCACGGACTCCGGCCGCTCCTCGGGTCGCTCCTCCGGGCGCTACTCGTCGCCCCCCGCGTCGAGCCCGAGCTCGTCCGGTCGGTCCGCCCCCGCGGGTCGCGCCCGCCGCATCGAGCCTCGAGGCGGCGACTCGTACCGGGCGCCGCCGCCCGTCCCCGCGGTGGTGGCCCCGCCTCCCCCGGCCCCGCCTCCTGCGCCGGATCCGGCGTTCTCGGCCAACCAGACGCAGGTCATCAACGCGCTCGGGCGCTCGCCCGAGACCTGGGAGTCGACGGTCCTCGAGACCGGTCACCCCATGCGCGTCCCGGTGGTGGACCTCGCGGGCTACGTGGTGTCGCGGATCGGGACGCCCACGGCCTCGTCCCGTCGCACGGTCCGGCTCCCCGTGCGCGCGACGCACATGGACACCCTGGTCCCCCAGGACTTCGTGCTCGAGATCGACTTCCGCGGCGGCGGAGGGCCCGGATCGGGTCCGGCGGTGTCCGCCCGCAAGCGGCCCGCGCAGCCCGACTCCCGCACGGTCCCGCTCTCGTGGATCGTGACCGGGGCCGGGATCCTGGTGGCCGTGATGCTCGCCGCGTTCTTCGTGGTCCAGATGCTCGGCACCTGAAGGCCGCGACCCCACCCTCATGACCCCCGCCCGGTTCGGTGCCCTGGCTCCGCTGTTGGTGCTCGCCGGTGCGGGGTGCCTCCACTGGACGTTCGACGACCTCCCCGACCCCCCGGCGGGCGACGACGACGACGCGGTGGACGACGACGACGCGGTCGACGACGACGACGCGGTGGACGACGACGACGCCGCGCCCCCCCCGGTCCTCGAGGCCGCCGCGGTGGCCACCCTGATCAAGCTGGACGACGTGGCGAACGCCCGGATCGTCGTGGGCGGAGGCATCTTCACCCTCGGGGACACGATCGCGCCCTCGGCGGAAGAGGCCGTCATCGCGCACGTCTACGGGTTCTTCGTGCCCCTGAGGGCCGCGTCGGGCGAGCCGTGGTCGGGTCCCGTAGCGGCCACGAAGTACGAGGGCGTCACCAACCAGGATCTGGGGGCCCAGGTCTCGGCCAACGTGGGGCCCGTCTCTCACCCGCTCCCGCTGCTCGACACGGCCTACGGCTGGCGCACCGAGCCCTACCCCGTGCCCTTCGACGACGCGGCTCCGGGCGTGGGCTGGGTGCTGCAGGTGCCCGCAGGCAACGTCTGGGAGGGGTTCCACGAGGCCCCCGCCTTCCCCGTCGGGCCGGACATGTCCGTGGACGGCGCCGAGGACGACGTCGTCGTGATCGGCGAGGGCGACGTGCTGAGGGTGCGCGCGACCGCCGCCGACCCCACGGCCCACGACGTGGTCGTGATCTCCCGGTCCTTCGCCGGGGTCCCCGCAGGCGACGCGGGGGGGTGGCCCGCGGGGGACGGCGTCGCCGAGATCCCGTGGTCGGACATCCCCCAGGCCGCCGCCGATCCCGCGGGGTTCGCGCAGGTGCTCTACACCCGCACCCACCGAACGATCATTCCGACGGAGGCCGGGGATCTGCTGCTGGCCTCGGCGGAGTGGGAGTCCGCGACGCTCCTGCTGCTCAAGCCCGGGGTCGTCCACCTGCACGCCGACCCCGACCCGATCCCCTCGGCGGCGGACGCCGTCTTCTTCGTGACCGCGGAGGGCGCGGGCTGGGCCGCCGGATCCGCCCCCATCGTCGTGTTGGACGGTCGGGTCGCGGACGCGGTCGAGGTGGTGAGCGAGTCCGAGCTCCGCGTCACCATGGACACGACGGGCCTCGCGGGGTTCGTGGAGCTGCGCACCGAGAGCGCGCCCGGCGTGGTGACGGGCATGGGTCGCCCCGCCGTCGGCGCCGCGGGGGGGCCCCCGTGTGACGCGAACGAGCAGAGCGGCAACAACAACACGACCAGCCAGTCGGACCCCGTGGCCGTCGGGCAGGTGATCTGCGGCGCCTTCTCGATCCCGGACGACCCGGACGTCTACTCCTTCGAGGCCGTCCAGGGCGTCACGTACCGCTTCGAGACGTGGTCGTCGCGCCTCGGCTCCCCCGCGGACACGCACCTCAAGCTGACCACGAGCGCAGGCGCATCCCTCGCCGACAACGACGACATCGAGCCGGGGCTTCTCGACTCCGTGCTGCTGTGGACGGCGACCTCGTCCGGGCCCCGATATGTGCACGTGACCGAGCTCGGCGACCGGGGCGGTCCCGACTACACGTACAGGTTGGTGACAGCCGTTCAGCCCTGAGGCATGGTGCGCCCCCGCACCTCCCCGGCGAGCTCATGACGACCACCTTCGAACCGTTCCCCTCGGACCCCCGAACCCGCGTGCAGCGCTCGATCGACGCGATCGCGGCGGGCGGCATGGTCATCCTCGTGGATGACGAAGATCGCGAGAACGAGGGCGACCTCGTGATGGCGGCCGACAAGGTCACCCCCGCCGCGATCAACTTCATGGCGACCCACGGCCGCGGCCTGATCTGCCTGCCCCTCACCTCCGAGCGCATCGAGAAGCTCGGCCTGCCGATGATGGTCACGCGGAACCGTTCGCCGTACCAGACGGCCTTCACGGTGAGCATCGAAGCGTCCAGCGGCGTGAGCACCGGCATCTCGGCGGCGGATCGCTCGCGCACCATCGAGGTGGCCGTCGCCGCGGACGCTGGACCCGGCGATCTGGTCTCCCCGGGCCACATCTTCCCCCTCCGCGCCCGCGACGGCGGCGTCCTCGTGCGCGCGGGTCAGACCGAGGGCAGCGTCGACCTCGCACGCCTGGCGGGCTGCGCTCCGGCTGGGATCGTCTGCGAGATCATGAACGAGGACGGGACCATGTCCCGGCTGCCTCAGCTCGTCGAGTTCGCGCGCGAGCACGCCCTCCCGATCCTCACGGTCGCGGACCTGATCGGGTACCGCCTCCAGGAGGAGCCGCAGGTCACGCGCGTCGCCCAGGGGGTGGTGGACACCGACACCCTCGGCACCGTCACCGCCCACGTGTTCCGCAACCGGGTCAACGACCTGCAGTACCTCGCCCTCGTGAAGGGGGAGGTGGACCCCGACGAGCCGACCCTCGTGCGCGTGCACAGCTCGGACGTCTGGACGGACGCGCTCACCGTCTTCCGGCAGGACGGCGGCCCCCAGCTTCAGCGGTCGATGCGCCTCATGGAGCGCTGCGGCGGGGGCGTGGTCCTCTACATCCTGCGGCCCTTCGACGCGGAGAGCGTGCTGCGTCGGCTCGACACCCACGCGCGGGACCTCGACGCGGAGGTCCCCCCCGTGACCCCCGGCGGAGACCCGTACCCCACGGGCCTGCGCGACTACGGCCTCGGGGCGCAGGTCCTGCGGGCCCTCGGCGTCCGCAAGATCCGGCTCATCACCAACAGCGACCGGCGGCTGGTCGGCGTGCAGGGCTACGGGCTGACCGTGGTCGAGCGCGTCCCGGTGCCGTCGGAGCCGACGGAGCCCGCGGACCTCCGCGCAGTCGCCGGAGGGAAGCAGTGATGGGCAAGGTCTTCGAAGGCGGTCGTTCGGCCGCAGGCAAACGTTTCGCCATCGCCGCGGGTCGCTTCAACGACCTGATCGTCAAGAGCCTCGTCTCGGGCGCGCAGGAGACCCTCGTGGCCAGCGGCGCGAGCCCCGACGACGTCGACCTCGCCTGGTGCCCGGGCGCCGTCGAGCTCCCCCTCACCGCCCACACCCTCGCCAAGAGCGGCCGCTACGACGCCGTCCTGGCCGTCGGCTGCGTGATCCGCGGCGGCACCCCCCACTTCGACTTCGTGGCCTCCATGGCGGCGAACGGCGTCGCCCGGTCGGCCCTGGACACGGCCGTCCCCATCGCGTTCGGGGTCCTCACCACGGACACAATCGAGCAGGCGATCGCGCGGGCGGGCACCAAGATGGGCAACAAGGGCGCGGAGGCCGCGTTGGCCGCGATCGAGATGGCCAACCTCATGACCGAGCTGAACGGGTAGCCGAGGGCGATGGGGACACGACGCCAGGCTCGCGAGCACGCGCTCTCGATCCTCTATCAGATCGACATCTCGAAGAGCTCCCCGGAGGAGGCGCTGCGCCTGTTCTGGAAGGACGACCCCGCGGACGCCGACGTGATGGAGTTCGCGCGCACGCTCGTGCGCGGCGCGGTCGAGCATCGCGGCCGCATCGACGAGCTCATCGCGGACGCGTCCACCAACTGGAAGCTCCCGCGGATGTCGTACGTCGATCGCAACATCCTGCGGCTCGCCACCTTCGAGCTGCTGGAGCTGGACGACGTGCCGCCCATGGTCTCGGTCAACGAGGCGATCGAGCTCGGCAAGCGCTACGGCACGACCGACTCCGGCGGCTTCATCAACGGCGTCCTCGACCGCGTCGCGCGCACCCTCGAGGTCGTGCCGTGAGGGTCCAGGTCACGTTCGAGTCGGCCCACATCGCGGGGGTCCAGGGCCTCGACGGCGCGGTGGCCGTCGTGCACCAGGACGTGCGCCCCCTGCGCGGCACCGGAGCCCACGCCGACTGGCGCCTCAACGGCTTCCTCTCGCGGCTCCTCCTCGGCGGCAAGTTCGCGGGCGAGCCCGGCGAGTGGCTGCTCGTCCACACCCAGGGGCGGCTGCCCTTCACGCACCTGTTCCTGGTGGGCATGGGGCGTCGGGAGCAGCGGGACGCGAAGCTCGTCCGTCAGGCCATCGAAGGCATCGCGGCGAAGGTCGCGCTCGCCGGCCTGCACGCGTTCGCCATCGACCTGAGCGAGGTCGCCGGAGACGACCTCCCGGCCTCCGAAGCGATGATGCTGTTCCTGGAGACCCTCGGGCAGGCGTACCCCGAGGACGAGCTGAGCGACCCGCCCTACCGTCCCGCCATCGAGGTGGAGGAGCGGAATCGCGCGCGCGTGGAGGCCGCCCGAAGGCGGCGCGCCGACCTCCTCGCGGCCCGCGCCCGCCTGGAGGCGAAGCGCCTGGCCGAAGCGGCCGAGGACGACGGGGACGACGGGGACGACGGGGACGACGAGGACGCCCCCCGGCACGCCGCCGACCGTCCCATCGCGGGCGGCCTGCCCGACGCACCGGACGAGACCGTCGACACCGAGGAGGCCGCGGCCCCCGAGGAGCTGCCGGACCCGGACTCGCTGCCGGACCCCGCGCTGGAAGCCCGCCCGGAGCGCACCGTGAAGGTCGTGTTCGTGGGCAGCGCCGACCGCCTCGCGGAGCTGCGCCGCGGCCTGCAGGACGCCGCCGGCTCGGGCTCCACCGGGGCCCTGGACGTCAGCTGGTCCCGCTGACCCGGCTCGCCTCGCGTTGACGCCGCCGACACTCGTTTGACGGCGTACGGATCCGCGCCTATCTTGCCCCGCTCTATCCCTCTGGAGACTTCATGCCGAGCAATTACTTCTTCACCTCCGAGTCGGTCACCGAAGGCCACCCGGACAAGATGTGCGACTGCGTCAGCGACACCATCCTCGATGCGTGCCTCGAGCAGGACCCGAACTCGCGCGTCGCCTGTGAGACCGCGGTGAAGACCGGCTTCGTCCTCGTGGCGGGGGAGATCACGACCAACGCCGTCCTCGAAGTGCCCGCCCTCGTGCGCAAGGCCGTCCTGGACATCGGCTACTCCCACTCGGACATGGGCTTCGACGGCGCTACGTGCGCCATCCTCAACGCCATCGAGAAGCAGTCGCCGGACATCTCCCAGGGCGTGACGGCGGGCGAAGGCCTCCACACGGAGCAGGGCGCCGGCGACCAGGGGATGATGTTCGGGTACGCGGTCGACGAGACCCCCGAGTACATGCCCGCGACCATCCACTACGCGCACCGCCTCACCGAGGCGCTGACCGAGTCCCGTCGCGACGGCCGCCTCCCGTTCCTGCGGCCGGACGGCAAGTCCCAGGTCACGATCGAGTACAAGGACGACAAGCCGGTCCGCATCGACGCGGTGGTCATCAGCTCGCAGCACGCGGAGGACGTGTCCCACGCAGCCCTCAGCGCCGCGATCAAGGAAGAGGTCATCCTCAAGACCCTGCCCGCGGACCTGCTCGACGCGAACACCAAGTACTACATCAACCCCACCGGCCGCTTCGTGGTCGGCGGTCCCATGGGCGACGCGGGCCTCACCGGCCGCAAGATCATCGTCGACACGTACGGCGGTCACGGGGCCCACGGCGGCGGCGCCTTCTCAGGCAAGGACCCGTCGAAGGTGGATCGCTCCGCCGCGTACCTCACCCGGTACGTCGCCAAGAACATCGTCGCAGCGGGCATCGCCGAGCGCTGCCTCGTGCAGGTCGCCTACGCCATCGGCGTCGCCGAGCCCATGAACGTGTTCGTGGACACGTACGGCACCGGCAAGGTCTCGGACGAGAAGATCGCCGCCGCCGCGCGGGAGATCTTCCCCTTCAAGCCCGCCGCGCTGATCAACCACCTGCAGCTGAAGCGTCCGGTGTTCCGCCCCACGGCGGCCTACGGCCACTTCGGCCGCACCGGCGACTCGTTCACGTGGGAGAAGACCGACAAGGTCGACGACTTGCGTAACCTTCTCCTCTGAAGTTCGCCCCCGGGGCGACGATGGGGAGCGTCTGACCGGTCGGATCCGAACCGCGCTCGCTGCGAGCGCCCTGTTGCTCTGTTCCGGGTCCGCCGCCGCGGCCGAGTTCACCGATCTGCCTGCAGCGCCCGAGCGCTTCGTGGTGGACCACTGGACCACCCGCGACGGGCTCCCGCAGAACTCGGTCACGGACATCTTCCAGGACCATCGCGGCTACCTCTGGATCACGACCTTCGGCGGCCTCGCCCGCTACGACGGGCACTCGTTCAAGGTGTTCGACCTCGGGTCGGCCCCCGGGCTCGACGTCGCGCGGTTCATGGCCGTGTTCGAGGCGGCCGACGGCGCCCTCTGGTTGGGCGGCGAGCGGGGCCGCGTGCTCCGCTATCGGGACGACGTGTTCGAAGAGGTTCCGGTCCCCGCCGGGGCCCTCGGCTCTCCCGTGTCGGGGTTCGCGCAGCGCGCGGACGGCACCGTGTGGGCGGCGTCGCGGGCCGGGCCGATCCTCTGGAAGGACGACGTCGCCGCCGTGGTGGCGCTGCCCGAGGCCGTGACCGACCACGAGGTCCGCTCGATCCTCGTCGACGCCGCGGACCGGGTCTGGGCGGGCGCGGCCGGCGGTCCCTTCTGCGTCGCCGGAGACTGCCCGGTCGACGGGGAACCCGCCTCGGGTCCGGCACCTCACGCCCTCGCCGAGCACCCCGAGCTGGGCCTCCTGAGCCTCAACGGCTCGGGCCTGTGGGCGGGACACCCGGACGACCGCCGATCGCTCGTCGGCGGCGCGGCCGGCTGGACCGGCGACGTGGTCCACGATCGGAGCCAGGATCGCCTGTGGGTGAGCAGCTACGGCGACGTGTACGTCGGTCGCGAGAGTGAGTTCGCGAGGGTCGCCCTGCCCAACGAGGGCTACGGGGTGCGTGCACTCCTGGTCGACCGGGAGGGCTCGATCTGGGTGGGCACCGACGGAGCCGGCTTGTTCCAGATCCGGGACCGCAGGGTGCTGGTCCACGGCGCGGCCGCGGGCCTGACGACGCCGTCGGTGCGCACGGTCCTGCCGGACCCCGACGGAGGCCTCTGGGTCGGCGCCGGGTGCGACGAGATCCACCACTTCCGGGCCGGGGTGTTCGAGCGGGTGCAGCTGCCGCCCTCGAGCGGCTGCATCGGCCCCATGGCCGTGGGGCCCGACGACGCGGTCTGGTTCGGGGGCGGGCGGTGGCTCCACCGGCGCGAGCCCTCGGGGGCATTCGAACGATTCGAGCTCGACCGGGGGAACGTGCTCACGATGCTGTGGTCGGGCGAGGGCTGGTGGCTGGGGCGAGGCAACGGCGACGTGGTCCACTACGTCGACGGCGAGGTCACCCCCGTCCCCGGCACCGAACCGATCGCCGACGTCAGCGTGAGGGCGCTGAGGCAGGCGCCGGACGGGGCGCTCTGGCTGGCCACCGACCACGGCGTCGCGATCCTGCGGGACGGGGTCCTGCAGCGGATCGGCGCCGAGGACGGGCTGAGCCCGGGCGTGGCGCGGGCCCTCCACGTGGACTCGGACGGGACCGCCTGGGTCGGGACGTACGGCGGGGGTCTCTCGCGCATCCGCGACGGCCGCATCCATCGGTTCGGGCGGGCGGACGGCCTCTGCGACAACGTGGTCTCCGCCATCCTGGACGGCGGCGACGGCGCGCTGTGGATGAACGGCAACCGGGGGATCTTCCGGGTCCACCGCGGCAGCATCGACGGGGTGGTCGCGGGGGCCCAAGAGCGGCTCGAGTGCGCCCTGCTGGAGAGCGGCGAGGGCAACGGCGGCACCGCCCCGGCGGGCGCGCGGATGGCCGACGGGAGGCTCTTCTTCCCGACCATCGCGGGCATCGCCGAGGTCGACCCCGCGGGCTTCGACGTGGTCTCCGTTCCGCCCCTGATGACGATCGAGCGGGCGACGGTCGACGGCCGCCCCGTCGCGGACGGCGCGGTGCTGGAGCCGGGCCGCGGCAACCTGTTCGTGGAGGGAGTCGGCCTCTCCTTGGCCTCGCGCGACCTGCAGTTCGAGCATCGGCTGCTGGGTCACGACCCCGAGTGGGTGCCCGGCGGCAGCTCCGCCCTCGTCCGCTACATGGGGCTCCTGCCCGGGGCCTACGCCCTGGAGATGCGCGCCCGCAACGACCGCGACGATCCGGGCGCCCCGGCGGTGTTGAGCTTCACCCTGTTGCCCGCGCTGCATCAACGGCTTTGGTTCCCCTGGGTGGTCGTCCTGGGCCTGTTCGCGATCGTCTCGGGAGGGTGGTCCCTCCGCGTCGCCGGGTTGCGCCGCCACGCCGCGGAGCTGCAGGCCGAGATCGAGGCCCGCACCCGCCTCATGGACCAGCTCCGGCAGGCCCAGCGGGTCGAGGCCATCGGCAACCTCGCGGGGGGCGTCGCCCACGACTTCAACAACGTGCTCACGGCCGCGGGCGGGAGCGCGGGGCTGCTGCGCGCGGACCTCGACGGCACCGAGCACGTGGAGCTCGTGGAGGAGATCCAGACGGCCGTGGAGCGCGGCGCGGACCTCGCGAAGCGCCTCCTGGAGTTTGCTCGAGGCGGCGAACTGCACCCGGTCCCGCTCGTGGTCGCCGCCGTGGTGGACGACCTCTTGCCGATCCTGCGACGCGTGGTCCCGGTGCGGATCAACATCCTGCTGGAGGCGTCGACCCCGGGACTGCAGGCGAACCTCGACCGGGTCGAGCTCGAGCAGGCGGTCATGAACCTGGTCGTGAACGCCCGGGACGCGATCCCCGATCGCGGGACCATCCGGATGCGGGTGGAGGAGCGCGGCCTGAGCGTGGCCGAGGCGCGCGCTCGCGGCCTGCCGAAGGGGCGCTTCGTGGTGCTGACCGTCCGAGACGACGGCCAGGGGATGGACGAGGACCTGCGGGCCCGGGTCTTCTCGCCGTTCTTCACCACGAAGGAGCCGGGGATCGGCACCGGCCTCGGCTTGGCCACGGTGCAGCGGGTGGTGGGCCACGCGGGCGGCTTCGTGCGCCTCGACAGCGAGCCGGGACGCGGCACCACCTTCGAGCTCTGGTTCCCCGCGCTCGAGGGATGACCTGAGCGCGCTCGGGGCGCTTGCCGCCGACGGTCATTGACGGCCTCGGGGGCCCTACCTACAGTGCGCGCCCCACGTGGGCGACGCGGCCATCCTGTACCTCCGGGCCGCGCTCATCGGAGCCTCCGCACATGCCGAACTTCACCCAGCTGTCCGCCCCGACCGAGGGCACCTCGATCACCTTCACCGACGGGAAGATCAACGTCCCGAACGACCCGATCATCCCGTTCATCGAGGGCGACGGGATCGGCCCGGACATCTGGGCCGCCGCGGTCCGCGTCTTCGACGCTGCGGTCGAGAAGGCCTACGGCGGCGAGCGCAAGATCCACTGGTTCGAGATCTACGCCGGGGAGAAGGCGAACAGCACCTGGGGCTCCTGGCTCCCGGAGGACAGCCTCGAGGCCATCCGCTCCTACAAGGTCGGGATCAAGGGCCCGCTGACCACGCCCGTCGGTGGCGGCATCCGCTCCCTGAACGTGGCCCTGCGCCAGAAGCTCGACCTCTACGCCTGCGTGCGGCCCGTCCGCTGGTTCCAGGGCGTGCCGAGCCCCGTGAAGGACCCCGGGCTGGTCGACATGATCATCTACCGAGAGAACTCCGAGGACATCTACGCGGGCATCGAGTGGGCCTCGGGCACGGACGACTGCAAGAAGGTCATCACCTTCCTGACGCAGGAGATGGGCGTCACCGGCATCCGCTTCCCGGACACCGCGGGCATCGGCGTCAAGCCGGTCAGCTCGGAGGGCACCAAGCGCCTGGTCCGATCCGCCATCCAGCACGCGATGGACAACAAGCGCGAGACCGTCACGCTCGTCCACAAGGGCAACATCATGAAGTTCACCGAGGGGGGCTTCAAGGAGTGGGGCTACGAGGTGGCGCGTGAGGAGTTCGGCGGCGAGCTCATCGACGGCGGTCCCTGGACGAAGGTCACGACGAACGACGGGTTCGAGATCACCGTCAAGGACGTCATCGCCGACGCCATGCTCCAGCAGATCCTCCTCCGCCCCGCCGAGTACGACGTCATCGCCACGCTCAACCTCAACGGCGACTACATCTCCGACGCCCTGGCCGCGATGGTCGGCGGCATCGGCATCGCCCCCGGCGCCAACATCAAGTACGACACGGGCGAGGCCATCTTCGAGGCCACCCACGGCACCGCGCCGAAGTACGCCGGTCAGGACAAGGTGAACCCCTCGTCCGTCATCCTCAGCGGCGTGATGATGTTCGACTACATGGGCTGGCCCGAGGCCGGGAAGCTCATCGTCGCCGGCATCGAGGGCGCCATCGCCAAGAAGACCGTCACCTACGACTTCCACCGCCTGATGGACGGCGCCACCAAGCTCAAGTGCAGCGAGTTCGGCACCGCCATCATCGACAACATGGACTGATTCGATGACCTACAAGCGCAACAAGATCGCCCTCATCGGTGCCGGCCAGATCGGCGGCATCATGGCCCTGCTCTGTGCCCAGAAGGAGCTCGGGGACGTCGTCCTGCTCGACATCCCGCGGATGGAGGGTCAGGCCAAGGGCAAGGCCCTCGACATCATGATGGGCCGCCCGGTGGACGGGTACGACGCCGAGGTCACCGGCACCTCCGACTACGCCGACGTGGCGGGCGCGGACGTCGTCATCGTGACCGCGGGCGTGCCCCGCAAGCCGGGCATGAGCCGCGCGGACCTGATCGGCATCAACCTCAAGATCATCCGCGACGTCGCCGGGAGCCTGAAGCAGCACTGCCCGGACGCGTTCGTCATCGTCATCACCAACCCGCTCGACGCGATGGTGTACACGATGCAGAAGGAGACGGGCTTCCCCACCAACATGGTGTGCGGCATGGCCGGCGTGCTCGACTCGGCGCGCCTGCGGTACCTCCTCGCGGACGGCATCGGCATCTCCGTCGGTCAGGTCCAGGCGATGACGCTCGGCGGCCACGGCCCGTCGATGGTCCCGCTGGTCAGCACGGCCAACGCGGGCGGCGTCCCGGTGACGACCCTGCTCGACAGCGAGACGCTCGACGCCATCGTCGCGCGCACCCGCAAGGCGGGCTCCGAGATCGTGGGCCTGCTCGGCAACGGGTCGGCCTTCTTCAGCCCCGCGGCGTCGGCCGTCAAGATGGCCGAGGCGTACCTCAAGGACCTCAAGTCGGTCCTCCCCGCCGCGGCCCACCTGACCGGCCAGTACGGGCAGGACGGCATCTACTTCGGCGTCCCGACGATCATCGGGGCGGGCGGCATCGAGAAGGTCATCGAGGTCCCCCTCTCCGACGACGAGCGGGCGGCCCTCGACGCCTCCGCAGGCAAGGTCAAGGACCTGGTTGCGAGCATCAAGTGAAGGTTCATGAGCACCAGGGCAAGGAGATCCTCCGCAAGTTCGGGGTGAAGACCCCGCGCGGGGAGGTGGCATTTACGGCCGATGAGGCCGTCGCGGGCGCACAGAAGCTGGGCGGGAAGCTCTGGGTCGTGAAGGCGCAGATCCACGCCGGCGGACGCGGCAAGGGCGGCGGGGTCAAGCTGGCTCGGTCCCTCGACGAAGTGCGCTCCATCGCCTCGGACATCCTGGGCATGCAGCTGATCACGCACCAGACGGGCCCCGGGGGCCAGGAGGTGCAGCGGCTGTACATCGAGGAGGGCTGCGACATCGCGCGCGAGCTCTACCTCGGCATGCTGCTCGACCGGGCCGAGGGCCGGCTCGTGGTCATGGCGTCCACCGAGGGCGGCATGGACATCGAGAAGGTGGCGGCCGAGACCCCCGAGAAGATCAAGAAGGTCTGGATCGACCCCACGGTCGGCCTCGCCGACTACCAGGCGCGGCAGGTCTGCTTCGCGCTCGGGCTCACCGAGAAGAAGCAGCTGCGGGCGGGCACCAAGCTGCTCAAGGCGCTCGCGCAGGCGTACGTCGAGTACGACTGCAGCCTCGCCGAGATCAACCCGCTCGTGGTGACCGGCGACGGCGACGTCATCGCCCTGGACGCCAAGCTCAACTTCGACGACAACGCGCTCTACCGTCACCCGGACGTGGTGGCGATGCGCGACCTCGCCGAGGAGGACCCGGCGGAGGTCGAGGCCGGTGAGTTCGGCCTCTCCTTCATCAAGCTCGACGGCAACATCGGCTGCATGGTGAACGGCGCAGGCCTCGCCATGGGCACGATGGACATCATCAAGCTCGAGGGCGGGGAGCCTGCGAACTTCCTCGACGTCGGGGGTGGCGCCACGGCCGAGAAGGTCACCGCGGCCTTCAAGATCATCACGGCCGACCCGGCGGTGAAGGCGATCTTCGTCAACATCTTCGGCGGGATCATGAAGTGCGACGTGATCGCGCAGGGTGTCATCACGGCCGTCAAGGAGACGGGCCTGCAGGTGCCGCTCATCGTCCGACTCGCGGGCACGAACGTGGAGCTCGGCAAGAAGATGCTGGCCGAGTCGGGCCTCGCCATCACCCCCGCAGACTCCATGGCCGACGGCGCCCGCACGGCCGTCGCGGCGCTGAAGGGTTGATCGCATGGCTGTCCTCGTAGGCAAGAACACCCGATTGCTCGTCCAGGGCATCACCGGCAAGCACGGCGGCTTCCACACCGGGACCGCCATCGAGTACGGCACCAACGTCGTCGCGGGCGTGGTCCCCGGCAAGGGCGGGCAGACGTCGTCGCACGGCGTGCCGATCTTCAACACGGTGGAAGACGCCGTGGCGGAGACCGGCGCGAACGCGAGCGCGATCTTCGTGCCGCCGCCGTTCGCGGCCGACGCCATCCTCGAGTGCATCGACGCGGCGCTGCCGTTGGCCATCGCCATCACCGAGGGAATCCCGGTTCGGGACATGATCCCCGTGCGCGAGCAGCTGCAGGCCGGAGACACTCGGTTGGTCGGCCCCAACTGCCCCGGCGTGATCACTCCCGGCGAGTGCAAGATCGGCATCATGCCGGGCCACATCCACCTCCCCGGCAAGGTCGGCGTGGTGTCGCGGTCCGGCACGCTGACGTACGAGGCGGTGGGTCAGCTCACCGCCCTCGGCATCGGCCAGTCGACGTGCATCGGCATCGGCGGCGACCCGATCATCGGCACCGCGTTCCTCGACGCCATCCAGCTGTTCGCGGACGACGACGACACCCTCGGGATCGTCTTCATCGGCGAGATCGGCGGGTCGGCCGAAGAGGAGGGCGCGGCCTGGCTCGCCGACAACTGCGACAAGCCGGTCGTCGGCTTCATCGCGGGCCAGACGGCGCCTCCGGGTCGTCGGATGGGCCACGCGGGCGCGATCGTCTCGGGCGGTCAGGGCACCGCGGCCGGAAAGATGGAAGCAATGGCGGCCGCGGGCATCGCGGTCGTGAAGTCGCCGGGTGACATCGGCGGAACCATGAAGCGCCTCCTCGACGAGCGGGGCCTCTTGCAGGAAGCACTGCACCCCTCTCGATAAACCGCCTCCCTTCGGTCGACGGTTTCTCGCCGGGGGCCCCGCGGAGCCGAGTTCAGACCTCCGCTTCACTTCGTTCCGCTGCGCGCGCTTGGGCGCTTGCGGTGGTCTCAGCTCTCGAAACGACAACGAACGGAACCTTCACATGGCTATCGAGCGCACCCTCTCCATGATCAAGCCGGACGCCGTGGCGGCCGGGAACGCGGGCAACATCCTCCAGCACTTCGAGGACAACGGCCTGCGCATCGTCGCCTGCAAGAAGACGCGCCTGTCGGTCCCCCAGGCCCAGGCGTTCTACGCCGTGCACAAGGAGCGGCCCTTCTACAACGACCTGGTCGCCTTCATGACCGAGGGCCCGATCTTCGCCCAGGTCCTCGAGGGCGAGAACGCCGTGCTCCACCACCGCGAGGTGATGGGCGCGACGAACCCCGAGCAGGCCGCCGACGGCACGATCCGGAAGCTCTACGCGACGAACATCGAGCGCAACGCCTGCCACGGCAGCGACAGCACCGACAACGCCGCCATCGAGATCGCGTTCTTCTTCAGCGAGCGCGAGCTGATCTAGACGACGTCCTTGAGGTCCTTGCCGGCTCGGAACCGAACGCGGTTGCGGGCGGGGATCTCCATGGGGCGCCCGGTGCGCGGGTTGCGTCCGCTGCGGGCGGCCTGCGCGCGCACGTCGAAGGTGCCGAACCCGATCAGCGGGACGCGGTCGCCGTCGGCGAGGGCCTCGCTGATCGTGGCCGTGATGGCGTTCACGGCCCGCGCCGCCTCCGCCTGCGTGAGCCCGGCCTTCTCGGCGACGGACTGGATCAACTCGCTCTTCTTCATCGGATCTCCGAGGGCGTCGGGGGGGCTTGACGGGTTCGTTCGCCGGCGGTAAACCCCGCCTCCGTTGCGCGATTCGGCCCGAGGGTCGGTCCCGCCCGGGCGCGATTAACTCAGCGGTAGAGTGCTACCTTCACACGGTAGAAGTCACTGGTTCAAATCCAGTATCGCGCACCACGAAGGCCCCGTCGGAACACCCCGGCGGGGCCTTCTCCCTCTTGGGGACGCCTCGAGGGCGGGGTCATCGCCGGCCGGCGTAGGCTTCCATCGACGAAGGGTGCTCGGATCCGGCAAGATCCCTCGGCCGGGGTCGCGTACGGGGGCGCCGGATTCGAACTCACGATCGAGAGGAACGAGGATGGCCGATTACACCAACGTGACCGTGAAGGACTCTTCGGGGAGCCCTGTGATCACCGATGCCGTCGCGCGAGGCGACGCCACGAGGATCGAGGTCGCGACCACGCCGCCGGGGCCGGTCCTGAACGTCGGCGACTCGTACTACATCGACGGCGACCCCGACCTGAGCGTCACCGGCACCCTGCAGAGCCAGGGTGGCGGGAAGTACAACTTCAAGATCGATTAGGGAACGCTGCGCGTTCCTTGGGCGATTCTCGAGGGTCGCCTCGCGGCTCCCTCCCGATTCGGCCATCGATCGCCGGACGTCAGTCGTCGAGGGCGTCCTCGTCGATGCCGAGCTCCTTCTTGGCCTCGTCGGAGATCATCCGCGGGTGCCATGGCGGGTCGAAGACGATGTCGATGTCGACGGTGTCCACGCCCTCGAGCGTCACGACCTTGCGCCGCATGTCGACGGGGATCTCCCGCGCCGAAGGGCAGGACTCGGACGTGAAGGTCATCATGATGTCGACCTTCGGGCCCTCGACTTCGATGTCGTAGACCAAGCCCAGGTCGTAGATGTTGACCGGGATCTCCGGGTCGTAGCAGGTCTTCAGCTTCTCGATGATCTGGTCGCGCATTTCCATGCCGGGGAAGCTCCGCGTGTGGATTATGGACCAAATCGGTCCACGGTCCGCAGTGATAGCATGCGTCCCCCGCGGCCGCGCGTTTGGAGTGGTCGCCGGCTCGAAGAGGACCTGCATGACCGACCCCGACGATCTGTACATGGAGGGCTTGGATCGCTTCGCCGAGGAGGACTACTTCGGCGCCGTGGAGTGGTTCGAGAAGGCGGTCGCCGTGGCCCCCGACTACATCGACGCCTATCACGGCATCGCCCGCGCGTGCTTCGAGGCCCGGGAGACGAACCCGGAGCTGCTCGACAAGGCCATCGCCGCCGCCACGAAGGTCACCGAGTTGGACCCCGACGACGTGACCGCCTACTCCACCCTGTCGCAGTGTTACGTCTTCAAGGGAGACAAGGACACGGCGGAGCACTGGGGGGCGAAGTCGCGGGTCGCGGGGTGGAAGCAGCAGCTCGTCCGCGACAAGAAGAAGCGGGAGGGGCAGGCGGAGAAGGACGCCGACACCCTTGGGATGAAGCGGGGCTGATGCCATGCTGACCCGCGGCCGCCTCGGAGGGGTGGCCGGGAGGTCGGTATGGGTCCGTTGATTCGTTCGTTCGGTCTGCTGTTGGTGCTCGGCGCGGTCCTGACGTGGGTGGTGGGCTGCGTCGACCGTCGCCGCCGCCCCGCGGAAGAGGAAGAGACACCCGAGGACGACGACGACGACTCCGGGGTGGGCGACGACGACGACGCCGGGGACGACGACGACTTCGAGTGGGAGGGCGACCCCGTCCTCCTCGCGAGCTACGACTTCACGCTCGTGATGACCAAGAACGCCCTGTCCGGGCAGTTCGCCGCGATCCACGGAACCATGGACGTCTCGGTCACCGAGACCCAGTTCCTGGCCGAGCTCGTGACCGACGACGGGACCCAGTGGGACTGGTTCGGCAGCCTGCTGAACACCACCTCGTTCGACGTGTACGGCGACTTCGCGCCCCCGGGGGCGGACCCGACGATCGTGAACGTCGCCGGGAACTTCCTCGCAGACGCGGGACAGGTCGACGGCTCCAACAGCTGCCTGACCGGGCTCGGCAAGGACGACGACCCGAACCTGGGCAACGAGGAGGGCCGGTACGTTCAGTTCACGTGGTACGCGTGCCGCCAGGACGCCGGGCCGTCGGCCGTGGACCGCTCGGGACCGCACAGCCCGACCGCCGTCACCGTCTGGGACTTCTGCGGTGGGATCTGGGCGAGCTGGCCGAACGAGACGTGGTCTCTCCAGGGCCGGAACCTGCACGTCTCGAACGCGCGCGGCGACCAGGGCTGGGGCGTCATCTCCGACGACGGTCGGCTGTTCCGCTACACGATCCTGCAGGCCGAGAACCCCGGCCGCAGCGTGAAGGTGATCGGCGACTTCCAGAGCACCACCCAGAACCAAGCGCTGGCGCACGGCTACTGCGGGGACGGTCAGATGAAGTCCGACACCCGCCTCAACCTGAACGGGTATTGACGCGACCGGCGCCGCCGGTCAGTCCTCGAAGTCCCCGAAGAAGAAGTCGTCCATGGGGGCGGACTCGCCTTCGCCGTCGTCGGACTCGTCCTTGTCGGTCGAGTCCCGCAGTCCGGGGGGGCGGGAGCTCCAGGTCACGGTGCTCTCTTCGTGCTTCGGGGCCTCGTCCGGCGAATCCGTGGGTTCGACCTCGGGGGCTCGGGGGGCGTCTCCGCTCGGCGGTGCGGGGCGCGTCTCTTCCGCCAGCCTGTCCTTGATGGCCTCGTCGCTGACGGCGAAGTGCTCCGACGTGGGCGGATCGAAGAGGCTCTTCTTCGGGGACGCGATCGCCGACTCCGTGGAGGGCTCCTCCATCTCCGGGTCCTCCCGGACCGTGGCCGCTTCGTCCGGCGGCAGGAGCAGCTCCTCGCGCGGCTGAAGCGCGGCCGTGGTCGGCAGCTCGGTGCCGTCGTCGTCGCCCAGCGGTGCGGCCTCGTCTTCGTCGACCACCAGCGCGGCCAACGACGGAGCGCTGGGGAGGTCCGTGGACGCGAGGACCTGGGCCTCGGGCTCGCTCGAGGGCGACACCGCGCCGATCGAGGCCAGGCTCGGGCTGGTCGCCACGTCGTCCTGCTCGCGCTGCTCGTCCGTCGGGCCCCCGTCGAGCAGCCCGGAGGCGGGCTGCATCTTCATGGACGAGCTGCCGCTGAAGGTGCTGTCCTCGAACACCATCTCGGCGCTGTCGACCGGGCTCGCGGCCGCCTCCGCGACGGGGGGAGGTTCGGGCGGAGCCGGCGGAGGGGGCCTCGGGATCGGGGCGGACACCGACTCGGCCGGCGGTCCCGCGGCGGGACGCTTCTTGCGCTTCCGCCGCTTCTTCGGGGGAGGTGCCGGCTTGCGCCCGAGCAGGCCGGAGACGAAGCCGAGGACCCCGCTCTCTTTGGCCTTCTGCTTCTTCCGCCCCTTCTTACGGGCGCGCGGCCGCTTCACCGCAGCCTCGGCGGGCACGGCCTCCATGCGCGTGGACGTCGCGCCGCTCAGCAAGAGCTTCTCGAGCTCGTCCGCGGCGCTGTCGCAGTCCGGGTACCGGTCCTCCGGCGCCTTCTTCCACATGCGCCCGAGGATCTTGCCGACGCCGGGGACCAGGGAGTCGGCCACCTCGAGCGCGTCCCCGATGTCGGCGCGCGCGACCCGCTGCATGATCATCACGAGGTTCCCGGCCACGAAGACCTGGTCGCCGGTGAGCAGCTCGTAGAGGACGGTGGCGGCCGCGAACTGGTCCGTGCGACCGTCGAGGTCCTTCCCGGTGACCTGCTCGGGGGCCATGTAGATCGGGGTGCCGCGGACCTGGCCCACGGTGGTGATGCTGGCGGCTGCGACCTTGGCCTTGGCGATGCCGAAGTCCATGACCTTCACCTGCCCGTGGCGGGACAGCATGATGTTTCCGGGCTTCAGATCGCGATGGATGATCCCGAACGGGGTCCCGTCCTGGTCCGTCAGGTTGTGGGCGTACCCGAGGCCCTTGAGCACCTGGATCATCGACTCGACCGCGAGCACCTGCGGGAGGCCGGCCCCGCCCTCGTCGGCCGCCTTCGTGAGGAGGTCGGCGAGCGTCTCGCCCTCGACGAACTGGAGCGCGAGGAAGTGACGGCCAGCGTCCTCGTTGAACTCGAGGGTCTGCACGATGTTGGGGTGCTGGAGGCGTGAGCCGATCATCGCCTCGCGGGCGAGGAGCTTGACGAACTTCTCGTCGCGCGCGTAGTCGGGGCGGACGACCTTCAGAGCGACCTTGCGACGGAACCCCCCGAGGGCGTCCAGCTCCGCCAGGTAGACGCGAGCCATCGCGCCCTCGCCGAGAGGCTTGAGCAGCCGATAGCGACCGATCCTCCCGAGCTGGAGGGTCGGCTCTTCGGCGAAAGGCCCGCCTTCGGTCATCGGATCACCACCGGGGTCCGGACGCCTGCCCGGGCCCCGTCATGGATCCTGCTGGACTGGTCAATCGTCCTCAAGGATCCAGACCTCATCGTCGTCGGCGGCGGGCATCGGGGGGGGCGCCTTGCGGCGTCGGATGCGGGACTCGGCGCCCTTCGCGGGCGACGACCGCGACGGCTTCGGCGGGGGCTTGGGCGGGCGCTTGGCGGCCTTGGTGGGCTCGTCGTCGTCGTCCTCGTCGAAGTCCCAGTCCCAGTCGGGATCCCAGTCTTCTTCGTCCCCGTCCTTCTTGACCTTCGGAGGCGGCTTCGGCTTCTCCTTCGGCTTCTCCTTCTCCTTCGCCTTGGCCTTGGGCTCGGCCTCCTCGTCGTCGTCGTCCTTCGGTTCGCCGTCCTCTTCTTCTTCCTCGTCCCAGGGATCCCAGTCGTCGTCCCAGACCTCGGCCGCCTTCTCGGCCTCCTCCCGGGCGCGCTCGTCGGCGCGACGCTTGCGGTCGGCCTCCTCGGCCTCCTGCCGCTCTCGCTCCTCGCGAGCCAGGCGCTCGGACTCCTCGCGTTCGACGCGCTCCTCTTCGGACTCTTCGTCTTCCCAGTCGTCGCCCCAGTCGTCGTGTCCGGTCTCTTCCTCGACGGGCTTGGCCGCGGGCTTGGCCTTGGCCTTGGGCTTCGGCTTGGGTGCCTTCTTCTTGGCCGCCTTCTTCTTGGTCTCCGCGGGGGTGTCCACGGCGGGCAGGTCGTCGGGCGACGGAGGGCTCGTGGGCGCGTCGTCGGTGGCTGCCTTGGTGGCGGAGGAGGCCTCGGCGCCGGACATGCCGCGCACGGGCTCGTCGTCCGGCGACGGCGGGGCGCCACGAGGAGCGGGCGACGCCGCCGGATCGTCCACGGAGGCGATGAGACCGCGCCCCCGCCGCACCCGAGTCCGTCCCGCCTTCTTCTTGGCCCTCGGCTTGGCGACGGGCTCGGGCTCCGCGGCCGTCTCGATGCGGAGAGAGACCCCGCCTTCGCCCTCGGCGACGATCTCGTCGTCCGCCTCGTCCATGGCCTCGGCGGCGTCGGCCTCGGCCTCCGCCTGCTCGACCGCGGGGGCGTCCTCCGGATCCGGCTTCTTGGGCCGCGCCTTCTCCGCGCTGCCCGAGGCCTTGCGCGCCGACAACTCGGCCTCACGCGCCGCCAAGGCGTCCTCCTCGGCGCCTTCGGCCGCCATCTGCGCGGTGGTGGCCGCCTCTTCGGCGTCACGCGCCGCGGCCTCGGCTTCGGCCGCCGAGTTCATCGCGTCTGCCGCACTCTTCGCGGCGGTCTTGGCGTCGTCCGCGTCCAGCGCCTTCTTGGCGAACCGCTTCGCCCGCGTCGCCTCGCGGGCGGCGGCACCGGCGGACAGCGCGGCCTTCTCGGCGGCCGTTTGGGCGGGCCCCGAGTTGGGCGCCGCTTCGGAGGCTTCCTCCGCCGCGACGGCGTGGTCGGTCGCTGCGTCGGCCGCCTTGCGCGCACGCTTCTGGGCGTCGTCGGCGTCGGCCTTGGCCTTCTCGAGGGTGAGCTCCTCCTCGGCGATCTGGATCGCCACCCCGGCCTCGGTCTGAGCCTCCACGGCCGCGTCTTCCGCCCGCGTCGCCGCCTTCGCGGCGCTCTTGGCCAGGGTCACGGCGGTCTTGGACGACTCGGCCCCGGCGGCGGCTCGGGCCGCGGTCTCCGCTTCGGTGGCCGCACGCGCGGCGAGCCGGGCCTTCGTGCGTGCGGTCGTGAGGGCGGCGGCCACGTCCGCGTTCTCGACCCGCTTGCCCAGCTCCTTGGCCTTCTCGACCTCGGCGTCGGCCCGCGCCTTGGCGGCGCCCGCCCGGGCAGCGGCCTCTTGGGCAGCCGTCCGCGCGCCCTCGAGGGCCTCGCGCTCCGCCGCCTCCGCGACGGCCGCCTCCTGGGCCGCTGTCAGGGCCGTCTGGGCCTGAGCCACGGCGGCTTCGGCGGCGTCGGCTGCCTTCGCCGCGTCGGCCGCGGCCTTCTTGGTGAGCTCGGAGCGCGTGGCCGCGAGCGCGGCTTCCACGGCGGCCTTGGCGTCGGCCGCGGCTGCGCCAGCCTTCTTCGCGGCCGCCCCCGCCTTCGCGACGGCCTTCGCCCCCGCCGGGGAGGACCACCCCTCCATGGCCGACGTGGCCTGGTCGCGGTATGTCTCGGCCTTCTCGACGGCGTCCTGGGCGCGCTCGGCGGCAGCCTCGGCCTCGGCGGTCGCGAGGGCTCGCGCGGACACCTCGGCTTCCACCGCGTCCTGGACGGCGGCCTCGGCCTCCGCCGCGTCCGTGGCCGAGGTCTCCGCCTCCTCGGCGGCTCGCTCCGCGGCCGTCGCCGAGCTCCGGGCCACGCCGGACCCCGCGGACTTCGCCTTCTCCCCGAGGCCTCGCGCCTTCTGCAGGGCCTTCGCCGCCTGCGCGGACGCTTCGGCTGCCTTCTGCGCCTCGTCTCCGGCCGCCGTCCCGGGAGCCGCCTCCGCCGCGGCGCCTGCGGCCTCCGCCGACGAAGCGGCCAACGCGGCGGCCGCCTCTACCCGCGACAGGGCGGCCTCGAGTCGCTCCAAGGCCTCCTCGAGCAGGGCCCGCTCCTCGGCCTCCTCCGCGGCGACTCGGCGCGCCTCGTCTCGGGCGGCGGTGGCCTCGGCCTTCGCCTCCTCCGCGCGGGTCGCCGCGGCCTCCGCGGCTTGGGCCTGGGCCTCCGCCGCGGCGGCGGTCGTCGCCGTCTGGGCCGCCTCGTGGGCGGCGCCCGCCTCCTCCGACGCTACCTCCGCTCGGGCTGCGGCGGCCTCCGCGCGCCGGCCGGCTTCGGCCCCTTCGTCGCCCTCGCAGCCCTCGGCCGCGACGATGGCTTCGGTGGTGATGTTCTCGGAGTTCTCGGCGGCCGCCATCGCGCGCGCCCACGCCGCCTCGGCTCGGCCCAGCGCCTCTGCCTTGCCCCGCGCCTCGGCGACGGCCGAATCGGCGGCCTCTCGGGTCGACGCGGATGCCTTCGCCGCGGCGTCGGCGGCCCGAGCGGCCTCCACGGCTTCCGCCTCGGCGGCGTCGGCCTCCGCCTCGGCCGCGGCCGGTTCTCTCGCCGCTGCCGCCCGCCCCGCGGCCGCCCTCGCGGTCTCCGCGTGGTCCGCAGCCAGCGAGGCGGCCGTTCGGGCCGCCGCGAGGGCCTCGACGACCGTCTCCTCGCTCAACTCCCCGGCCCCGTCCTCCGCCAACGCGAGCTCGGTCGCGGCTCGCTCGGACGCGTCCGCCGCCGCCGCCGCCGCTGCCGCCGCCCGCTGTCGGGCGGCCTCCAGGGCGGCTTGCTCCGCGCGCGCCCGCGCCTCGGCCTCTGCGGCTGCCGCGGCCGTGCCGTCGTCCGCCGCGGCCTCCACGTCGGCGCGGGCCTCCGCGGCCTTCTTGCGCTCGGTCTCCGCCTCGTCCCGCGCGGCCGCGGCGGCGTCCGGGTCGTCGGCGTCGGCGGCTCGCCCGGCTGCCTGCTCGGCTCGCCCGGCGGCGGTCCGGGCCCGCGCCACCGCGGTGGCGACCTGCTTCAGGGCCGCTCGCACCGGCTCGCCGCCCGCTTCGTGCACGGAGATCGCCTTGCCCAGATCCGCCTCGGCCGCTTCGGCGGCCTCGACCTGCTCGGCGGCCGCCCTCGCAGCCGCGTCCGCGGCGGCGCGAGCGGTGTCCACGGCGGCGCGGGCCGACTTGGTCGCGTCGACGGCCGCCTGGAGGTCGCGCAAGGCGCTGTCCGCCGCGTCCGCTCCCCGGCCCGCCTCCGCGGCGGCGGTCTCGGCGGCCTCGGCGGCGCTCTCGGCGGGGCCCGCGGCGATGGCGTCCTCGCTCTCCTGCGCGGCCGTGCTCGCGCGCTCCGCAGCCGCGGCCGTGGCGGCCGCGGCCTCCACGACGGCCGCGAGGAGGTCTCGGATCGCCGCGTCGCCTTCGCCGTCCGCGACGTCGCGCGCCACCACGACCGCGTCCTCGGCGCGGCGGCCCGCCCGGTCGGCGGCGGTCTTCGACTTCTTGGCAGCCTTGCGGGCCGTCCCCACGCGGGCCTTCGCGGCGTCGACCGCCTCCTGCGCGGCCCGCACGGCCTCGCGGGCCTCCTCCGTAGCCTTGGCGGCTGCCTTGGCGGCCTCGTCCGCGGCCTCCCGCGCCTCCTCGACGCAGGCCTCCGCCGCATCGCGAGACTCCGCCTCGTCCGCCCGCTCCGCCGCATCGTCCGCCCGGCCGGAGGCCTCCTCGACGGTCGCCAAGCCCTGCCGGGCGCGGGCGACGGCATCGGCAGCGTCCGCGTCGTCGGTGCGCTCCACCGCTTCGACGGCGTCCGCGACCGCCTGGCGGAGCCCCTCGAGGGACGCCTCGGCCTCGTTCGCGAGCCGGGTCGCGTCCTGCGCGGCCTTCGCGATGGCGATTCGCTCGGCGGCCTCCGCGTGCGCGGCGGCGATGGCCTCTTCGAACGCCTCGATCGCGCCCTCGGCGGCCTTCACCGCGTCCGCGCTCGCACCTTGCGCTCGCTCCGCGGCGGCCCGAGCGTCTTCGGCCGTGGCGGACGCCGACGCCGCGTCCGCCGCCTCGTCGCAGGCGCGTACGGCGTCCCGCGTCGCGGCGAGGGCGTTCCCGGCTCCGTCCAGCAAGGCGGTGAGCGCGTCGCTCGCCGCCTCGTCGACGGCGGCTTCGGCCTTCTCGCTCGCGGCGAGGGTGCGATCGAGCGCCGCGGCGGCCGCCTGCTTGGCCTCGCGGGCGGCGTCCAGGGCGGCGCGCAGGGCTTCGGCTTCCTCGCGAGCGGCGCTCTCGGCGCTCGCGAGCAGCTCCTCGATCCGGGCCTGGCCGTCTTGAATGAGTGACTCGGCGACCTCGGCCGAGACCCGCACCCGTCCGGCCTCGGACGCGGCCTCTTCCACGGTCTCCGCGTTCGCGCTCCGTTCGGCCGCGGCGCGGGCCTCGCCCACCTGCTCCTTCGCCCCCGCGAGCAGCTTGTCGATCTCTTCGAACGGGGCCTCGTCGTCCGGGGCCATGGTCGCTGCGCCCGCGCGGGCGGCTTCGGCGCTGGAGAGGAGGCCTTGGACTCGGTCCGCCTCCGCGCCCGCCGCCGTCGCGGCCGCCGCGATCGCCGCGCCCTCCTCCGCCTTGCGGGCAGCCTCCTCCTCGGCCTCGACGCGCGCCTTCTCCTCGAGCTCCGCCTCGAGCCGCTCCTGCTCCAGGCGCTCGTTCTCGACGCGTTCGGCTTCGACGCGCTCGGCCTCCTCCTGCTCCGCCTTGAGACGTGCGGCCTCTGCGAGCGCCTCGTCGGCGGACGTCGCGAGGTCGGCGTCCATCCGGGTCGCTTCTTCCTCCTCCTCGAGGTCCACGGTGGGGGGCGAATCGGCGTCCGTGTCGACGATCTCGACGGCCGCCACCTCGGCCTCGGTGTGCGCGCCGTCCGCGTCCTCGGGGCCGTCCGGCCCGAGCCAGTTCACCCCCCCGGGCAGGTTGTCTTCGGTGACCAGGCTGGTCTCGCTCGGCCGCGCCTCGGCGTCCCCGTCCCACAGGTCCTCGGCCTGCTCCGCGCCGTCGATGAGCACCGCGCCGAGCTCCGCCGAGCTGATGAGGGACGAGTCGTCGTCCCACAGCTCGTCGTCGTCGGCCCAGCCGTCGGGGGGTGCGGTGGGCGGCCCGTCCGCCTCGGGGGCCTGCGACGAGTCGGCGATGATCTCGGGGGAGACCGCGTCGGTCGGGGGGTCGTCGCTCTCGAAGTCCTTGAAGAGATCGTCGCCCGCGAGGCCCGGGCCCAGCTCCGCCGGTCCCTCGGGAGTGACCGCGTCCATGGGGCCGAGGGTCCCCGAGTGCGCGGGCACGGGTCCCGTCGCGAAGAAGTCCTGCTCGAGCGTGTTCGACCAGCCGGGACCTGACTCGCTGCCCACGGGGGCGGACTCGTCAGCGGTGCTCTCGAGGTCGGGGGTCGCGGCCGCGGGCTCCGGCTCGTCCTCCACCTCCTCGAAGGCGATCTCCTCGAAGTACATCTCATCGTCGAGGTCGGCCTCGTCGGCTTCGTCCACGAGGAACGTCTCGAGGCTGTCTTCGGCCTCCTTGGCCTTCTTCCGCTTCTTCTTCTTCTTGGCGGGCGCCTTCTTCTTGAACCCGAGCGCGCCCAGCAGCCCCGCGGGCTCCTCCTTCTTCTTCTTCTTGCGCCGCTTCTTGGGCGCTCCGTCGGCTCCCTCGGGGCGCTTCTTCTTGCGGCGCTTCGGGGGCGCCTCGGCGGGCGCGGGCGCGGGGGCGGCTCCCGCTCCGGGGGGGATCGACGACGTGGACCGACGGCCGAGGCGGCTGATCTCCTGAGACGCCTTGCCCTTCTCCCCGATCGTCGGGCGGTCGGTCACCCCCGAGAGGTCGAGCGCCGCCATCCGCGTGATCGTCGGCCCCGCGGCCACGGGCACGCCCGTCTCTCCGAGGAGCAGGCCCTTGAGCTCATCGGCCAGCTCGGCCGCTCGCTGGTAGCGGTCGTCGGGGTGGGGCGCGAGCAGCTTGCGCAGCACCGCCCCCATGCCCGCCAGCCGACGCTCCGCCTGCTCGAACGCGTCCCCGACCTCCACCCGCGCGACCCGCTCCATCACCTTGAGCATGGTCGCGCCTTGGAACAGCACCTCCGACGTGAGCAGCTCGTAGAGGATGGCGCCGAGGCTGAACAGATCCGAGCGACCGTCGAGGTCTCGACCGAGGACCTGCTCGGGGCTCATGTACGACGGCGTGCCTCGGATGACCCCCTGAGCGGTGAGGGCGGCCCAGGAGGCGGTGGCTCGGGCGATCCCGAAGTCCATCACCTTCACCACGCCGTGGCGAGAGCGGATCAGGTTCGCGGGTTTGAGGTCCCGGTGGACGATGGTGAGGGGGTTGCCGTCATCGTCTCGGAGGCTGTGGGCGTAGTCGAGCGCCCGGCAGCTCTGGATCACGACGTCCAGCGCCGTGCTCGCGGGGATCGTCTCGGACCGCTCCTTGGAGCGGGTGAGCAGATCGTCGACGGTCTCGCCCTCCACGTACTCGAGCACCAGGACGTACAGCTCGCCGTACTGCTCGAACGAGAGGGTCTGGATGATGTTCGGGTGGCGGAGCATCCCGCCGATGGCGGCCTCCCGCATGAGCAGCCGGACGAAGTTCTCGTCCTGCGCGAACTGCACGCCCACCACCTTGAGCGCGACCTTCTTGCGGAAGCCGCCGGGCCCCGCCTGCTCGGCCAAGTAGACCGACGCCATGGAGCCGGATCCGAGCAGCCGCAGCGGCTTGTACGGCCCTACCTGTTCCGGGATGTCGATTTCGGAAGCAGGGCGGTTCATCTCGAGCCGGAAAAACTCCCCAGGGCGGTCTCGAATCGCGCGAGACGAAGGTCGCCGACTCTACCACGCGCGCGTGAGCAGACGCCGCAGTGGGCGGACCGTCGACGGCTCGGCGCCCCGGGTTCGGTCAGTACGCGAGGAGGCGCGGGAGGTTCCGGTCGATCCATCGCCGCGCGCGGTCGTGGTCCGGATGCCGGGCTTCCCGTCGCCGGAACTCGGCGGAGTGCACGATGCGCCGGCCGCCCGCGGACTCGGACTTCAGATCCGCGTGCAGCAGCTCGTGGAACACGACGAAGTTCACGACGTAGCGGGGCACCGACCGCTGGTCGAGGGCCGGGTGGATCCGGATCAACCGATGCTCGGAGCTCCAGGATCCGAGGCGGATCGTGCGGCGCTTCAGCCCGCGGTCCGTGCGGGACCAGCCGATCCTCCCGTCGAAGGGCGCGCGGAAGTGTCGGCGGGTCTGGGCCGCGACGATGACCTCGAGGTCGTGGTGCCGACCACGGAATGTCTGAACGCGTGGACCCCTGCGCTTCGGCGGGCGGAGGCGGAAGCGCTGCGCGGCCCCGCGGACGAGCGCTCGGCACGCCGGGTCGCCCGTCCGGATCAGCTGCGCGGCCGCTCGGATCACTTCGTCCGCCTCGAACGCGAACTGGCGCTGCATCCGGACCCGCAGGACGCCCGACTTGCGTCGACGCCAAGAGATCAACGTACGTCGATTGTCGGTGGCGATCAGATCGATCGACTCGTCCAAGAACCCGGCAAGGCGGCGATGCAGGTCTTCCACGAGGGCCGCAGGCACCACCGGAGCCGCAAAAAGCGACTCCGATGGCGCGCGGTCCATGGGTAGGGGCAGCCGGAGCTGGAGCGGTTCAGTAGCAGGCAGCAGCAGCATCAGAAACAAGAGCAGTACAGCGTTCAGGACGAGCGAACGGATCTCACCACCCGCCGCCTCCCCACAGCCACCCCGTTGTACCATCGGCCCGGAGGCAAATGGAAGGGGTTCTCCCAGTATTTTCATGGATGATTCCAACCCGCATGTAACTCGATCCCAGCCTCGGATCGCCTCCACGATCGCCAGCTCCCACTCGGGTCGGATCACCTCGTCTCTGGGATCCCACTCTAAGTTTCCGCCCTATGGGATCAGGATCAGAAGGGAATGTCCTCCACGACCTCGCCTCGCTCCTCGCCCTGGAGGCTCGGACGGGGCTCCGGCGGGCGGGCTCGAGGGGCGGTGCGGGCCGGGGCCCCGGGGCCCCCGCCGAGGAGGATCAGCTCCCGCGCGTTGATCTCCATTCGGGTGCGGGACGTGCCGTCCTTGTCGGTCCACGAGGTCGAGGACATCGACCCCTCGACGTACAGCGGTGAGCCCTTCCGCACGTGAGCGTTCACGATGTCGGCGAGGCGGTCCCAGAAGACCACCCGGTGCCAGGTGGTCTCCTCGGGCCCGTCTTTGCGGCGCAGGTTCGTCGCGACGCTCAGGTTGAGGACCGACTTGCCGCTCTTGGTGGAGCGGAGGACGGGATCGTTGCCGGCGTGACCGAGGACGACGGCGCGGTTGTAGGTTCGCATGAGGACATTCCTTCCGTTGTGGAGCCGGGCGGAGTGCCCGACGACGTCCCTCTGTGTCGCGAAGAACGTGCCGGCTTCGTCTCTTTTTGAGATTTGTTCCGCAACTAGCTGAAATCAGGGATGAAAACAATTTACATGCTGGGCGCAAGCACCTGCGGGGGAGTGTCCGGGAGTGTCCATCTCCCGGACAGAAATGGACACTCCCGGACGGTCCCGGACGCGAAGGCTCCGCGGTGGTAGAACACCGGCCGATGAGGAGCCCGCGCTATATCGCCGTGGAAGGCGTGATCGGGGTCGGGAAGTCGAGCCTGACGCGCATCCTCGCGTCGCGGCTGGGCGGGCGCGCCGTGCACGAGCCGGTGGTCGAGAACCCGTTCCTCGCGCGCTTCTACAAGGATCGGAAGCGATACGCGTTCCAGACGCAGCTCTACTTCCTGCTCACGCGCTACCAGCAGCAGCAGGAGCTCAGACAGCCGCAGCTGTTCGATACGAGCATCGTCTGCGATTACATGTTCGCGAAGGACCGTCTGTTCGCGACCCTGACCCTGGATCGCGACGAGCTGCGCCTCTACAACCAGATCTTCGATCAGCTCGACGCGCGGCTGCCGGCCCCGGATCTGATCATCTACCTGCAGGCGGACATCGACATCGTGCTCGAGCGGATCGAGGCGAGGGGACTCAGCTTCGAGAAGAAGATGGACCCGCAGTACCTCCGCGACTTGAGCTCCCTCTACAACGATTACTTCTTCAATTACCGCCAGACCCCCTTGTTGGTGGTAAATACGAGCGGAATCGACTTCGTCCACAACTCCCAGGATCAGGAGTGGCTGGTGAACGAGATTCTCGGGATGAAGGGCGGGACCAAGCACCTGGTCCCGCTGGGATCGCTCTAGCGAGCGACCTGGACGGGGCGCGCAGCTCGTCTTACATCTCGAGAGACGCGAAACCGCGGCGACGGTCGCCGCACAGATACGACGGGCAGGCCGTACGGCCGCGCGATCGGAGGTTCGATGTCCCGGGACAAGCCTGTAACTACGCTCGATCTTCGCCGGATGAAGGCGCAGGGTCGAAAGATCACCATGCTCACCGCGTACGACGCGGTCTTCGCGCGGCTGCTGGATCGCTCCGGCGTCGACGTGCTCCTGGTCGGCGACTCCCTCGGGATGGTCGTCCAGGGCCGCAAGGACACGCTCAAGGTCACGGTCGAGCAGATCGCCTACCACGGCGCCGCCGTGACCCGCGCCACCGAGCGCGCACACGTCGTCCTCGACATGCCGTTCCTGAGCTACCACGTGAGCACCGAGGAGGCCGTGCGCAACGCGGGGCGCCTCATCCAGGAGGGTGGCGGCCACGCCGTGAAGCTCGAGGGCGGCAAGGAGCGCGCGGACACGATCCGGGCGATCGTCGCTGCCCAGATCCCGGTGATGGCTCACATCGGCCTCACGCCCCAGTCGGTGCATGTCATGGGCGGGTTCAAGGTGCAGGGCCGCTCCACGGAGGCCGGCGAGCGGATCCTCGAGGACGCCCTCGCCGTGCAGGAGGCGGGCGCCTACGCGCTGGTGCTCGAGGGCATCCCCGCCGAGCTCGCCGCCGAGATCACCGAAGCCCTCGACATCCCCACGATCGGCATCGGCGCGGGCAGCGGCTGCGACGGCCAGGTGCTCGTCGTCACGGACATGCTGGGCCTCGAGGAGGACTTCAAGCCGAAGTTCGTGCGGCGCTTCGCCGACCTCGGCACGCTCGTGCGCGAGGCCGTCGGGACCTACATCGAGGACGTCCGCTCCGGCGCCTTCCCGGACGACGCTCACTCCTTCCACCGCAAGCGCAAGCGCGCCGCGAAGGGCAAGCTCGCGGTGGTCCCCGAGGCGGCGAGCGGGGCCGGCAACGGCTCGAAGCGGGTGGCCTACGGGCCGACCGACGACCTGCCCCCGCGCATCACTCACTGACCCGGCGCGCTCGTCGATGCTGACGATCGAGTCTCCCGCGGCCATGGCCGAGTGGGCCCGACGTGCTCGCACGGACGGCCTCACGATCGCGTTCGTGCCCACCATGGGCTACCTGCACGACGGGCACCTCTCGCTCATGCGCGAAGCCCGACGTCGGGGCGATCGGCTCGTCGTCAGCATCTTCGTGAACCCGCTGCAGTTCGGCGAAGGCGAGGACCTCGACACCTACCCCCGCGACCCCGAGGGGGACGCGGCGAAGTGCCGTGAGGTCGGCGCCGACGTGCTCTTTCTGCCCTCCAAGGCCACGATGTATCCCGCCGGGTTCCAGACCACGCTCGTCGCAGGACCGCTCGCGGATGCCCTCTGCGGCGCGTCGCGGCCCGGGCACTTCGACGGCGTGCTCACGGTCGTCCTCAAGCTGTTCCAGGTCGTGAAGCCGCAGGTCGCCGCGTTCGGGCGCAAGGACTTCCAGCAGTTCGCCGTCCTGAGCCGCATGGTGCGGGACTTGGACCTCGACGTGGAGATGCTCGGCCTCCCCATCGTTCGGGAGGCCGACGGGCTCGCCATGTCGAGCCGGAACGCGTACCTGTCCGCGGAGCAGCGCGCGCAGGCCCTGGCGCTCTCGCGGTCCCTCCGTGGCGCCGAAGCCGCGTTCGCTGCGGGCGAGCGGTCGGCGGACACCCTGCGCGCGGCGATCCGGGCGGGCATCGAGGCCCAGCCTCTCGCGCGGGTCGACTACGTGGAGATCCTCGACGCCGAAGACCTGGTCGCGCCGGCAGACCCCGTCGATCGTCCGGCCGTGGCGGCCGTCGCCGTCTTCTTCGGGAAGACCCGCCTCATCGACAACGTCGTCCTGACGCCTTAGCGTCCCCCTCGTGCAACCCGAAGACATCCTCCTGCTCGGCGTCGCGGGCGTCGTGGCGCTGAACCGCGGCTTCTCGGGCACCGGGCTGCGCGAGTCCAACGCCGCCTACGTCCTCATTCAAGCCGTCAACGTCGCCGCCGCCGTCAGCCTCTACTTCTTCCACCTCGAGGGCTTCCCCGCGCAGCTCGACTTCTGGGTGCGCGCGTTCCTCACGCTCTTCGTGGGCTGGCAGATGGTGAACAACAACCAGGTCCGCGTCGCCTTGCGCCGAGCTCGATCGGATCAGGAGCGGCGCGAGCGAGAGCGGCAGCGCATGCTCGACGCGATCCACGCAGAGAACGCGGACGTGGTGGTGGAGACCGACTGAGGGGGAGCCGCTTGGGCGGCGCCGCTCAGGCGCGGGCGGAGGGCTGGTGCGACTCGATGACGGCCCAGACCTCGTCGTCCGTCAGGTTCCGGTTGCCCCGCTTCGCGACGCTGAAGATCGCATCCACGAGCGGCCCCTCGGGCTCCACGTCGCGCTGCTTGAGCCAGCACACGACGTTGCTGCGACCGGCCATGTGGCCGATCTCGATGACCTGACGCAGCCCGAACATCCCCGCGGGGACGCCCGAGTAGACGTGATCGGCGAGCCAGTCGTCGCCCTTGTTCATGGCCTTGATGACGGCCGCCGCGTGTACGCCGGTGCCGGTGCGGAAGGCGTCGGTCCCGAACACGGGGTAGTTGAAGGGCAGGGGGGTCGACGTGGCCTCGGCGCCGAGCTCGGCGTACTCCCGCAGGAGGGCCAGATCGCCGTCGATCTTCACGCCCATCAGGTGCATGTTCACGAGCAGCAGGTCGATCGCGGTGTTCCCCACGCGCTCCCCGACGCCGAGGATGGTCCCGTGGATCCGACGCGCCCCCGCCTGGGCGGCGGCGATCGCGTTGATCAGCCCGAAGCCGCGGTCGTTGTGGCCGTGCCAATCGACGACGGTCTCCGGATAGCCCAGCTCGACGACGAGCTCGCGGACCCAGCGCACGAGGTTGGCGGCCCCCTGGGGCGTGGCGTGCCCCACCGTGTCGCACAGGCAGAGGCCCTTCGCGCCCTCGTCCAGGGCCACCTTGAACAGCGTCTTGAGCGTCTCCGGCCGGGAGCGGACCGTGTCCTCGGTCACGAACGTGCAGGGCAGCCCCGCCTTCGTGGCCATGGAGACGGCGTCGCGCGTGAGGTCGACCATCTTCTCGACGGTCCAACCCTCGGTGAAGATCCGGATCGGCGACGCGCCCAGGAAGGCCATCACCTCGATGGGGACCCCGACCTCCTGGGAGATGTCGATGATCGGGCGAATGTCGTTCGCGTGCGTCCGCGCCGCGCAGGTCAGGTTGATGCGCAGCTTGTGGTCTCGCGCGTAGGTCGCGAGGTGCTTCACGTCCGCGACCGCGCGCGGCCCGGCGCCGGGGAGGCCGATGTCCGTGTGCTGGATGCCGACGTCGTCCTGGAGCTGGAGGATGCGCTCCTTCTCCTCGATGGACGGGTCGGTGGCCGACGGGGACTGGATGCCGTCGCGCAGGGACTCGTCGTAGAACTCGAGCCCGACCTTCCAGTCGGCCTCGGCTCCGGACTCGTCGTTCCAGTCGTGGATGATGTCGTCCTGCCGCACGGGAACTCCGTTACTCGTTGATGGCCTCGACGATCACGGCGATGCCCTGACCGCCGCCGATGCACGCCGAACCCAGACCGTACCGCGCGCCGCGCCGTCGCAGCTCATGAATCAGGTGCAGGGTGATGCGGGTGCCGGAGCAGGCCAGCGGGTGGCCGACGCTGATCGCGCCGCCGTTCACGTTGGTCTTCTCCCGATCGAGCCCGAGCTCCTTCTCGACGGCGACGTACTGCGCGCCGAAGGCCTCGTTGACCTCGATGAGGTCCATGTCGTCCAGGCTCAGGCCGGTGTCGGCGAGGGCCTTGCGGGCGGCGGAGGCCGGGCCGATGCCCATGATCTTCGGGTCGCAGCCCGTGACCCCCCAGCCGACGAGCCGCGCGATGGGCTTCAGGCCTCGATCCTTCGCGGTGGCGCCCGACGCGACGACCACGGCCGCGGCGCCGTCGCAGATCCCCGAGGCGTTGCCGGGGGACACGAGCCCGTCCTTCTGGAAGACGGACGGGAGCTTCGACATCTTCGCGCGGTCCACGTCGAACCGTGGGTGCTCGTCCTTCGCGAAGGGCACCATCTCGCGCCGCTTCTTCACCATCACGGGGACGATCTCGTCCTCGAACTTCCCGGCGTTCCAGGCGGCGATGTAGGCCTGCTGCGAGCGGAAGGCGTAGTCGTCGACCTCCTCGCGGGTCACCCCGTACTGGGCGCCGAGGCGCTCGGCGGTCTGCCCCATGGAGAGCTCGGCGAAGGGGTCGTAGAGGCTCTCCCAGAGGGCGTCCTTGAGCGCGTGATCCTTGCCGAAGCGGGTGCCGTAGCGCGCGTCGCGGTCGACGAACGGGGCCTGGGACATCGACTCGGTGCCGCCCGCGAGCACGACGTCCGCCTGGCCCAGGAGGATCTGCTCGGCGCCCGACACGATCGACTGGAACCCCGACCCGCACAGCCGGTTGATGGTGATGGCCGGGACGCTGTGCGGCGTGCCCGCGCGCAGGCCCACGTGGCGGGCGAGGTAGATGGCGTCGCCGCTCGTCTGGAGGGCGTTGCCGACGATGACGTGATCGAGATCCGAGGCTTCGATGCCCGCGCGGCCGATGGCCTCCTTCGCGGCGACCACGCCCAAGTCGGTGGCGGTGTGCTTCTTCAGCGAGCCGCCGAAGGCTCCGAAGCCCGTGCGCACGCCCGAAAGGAAGACGATCTCGTTGTTCTCGACCTTCATCACGCTCTCCTGGTTCGATGCCTCGAATCGATCGACGTCTCGGCATCGACCTGTTTCGGAGGGTGGCGAACCCTACTGCTCGGAGGCGCGGCGCGCCACCTCGGATCGCAGGAAGTCGGACACGCCGGAGGTGCCGAGATTCCCGCCCAGATCGGGCGTCGTGTGGTCCCCGAGCAGCGCGGCTTCGACCGAGTCTTCGACGATCGCGGCCTCGGCCGGGAACCCGAGCTGATCGAGCATGAGCGCCGCCGTCGCGACCGCGGCGATCGGGTTGGCGATCCCCTTGCCGACGATGTCCGGGGCCGACCCGTGGACCGGCTCGAACATCCCGATGCCGCGGTCCGGGTTGATGTTCGCGGACGCGGCCACGCCGAGGCCGCCCTGCAGCGCCGCCCCGAGGTCGGTGACGATGTCGCCGAACAGGTTCGAGGTGACGATGACGTCGAACTCCTCCGGGGCCTGCACCATGCGCATCGTCAGGACGTCGATGTAGAGGTGCCGCGACTCGATGTGCGGGTACTCGGCCGCGACCAGCTTCCACACCCGCTGCCAGAGGTCATGCCCGTGGCGGAGCGCGTTGGACTTGTCCGACATGCAGACGCGCTTCGCCCCGGTCCGGTCGGCGTACTGGTAGGCGGCGCGCAGGATCCGCTCCACGCCCTTGCGGGTGTTCACCGAGGTCTGGATCGCGACCTCGTCGTTCGTCGTCTCCTTGAACCGCCCGCCGACGCCCACGTAGGCGCCCTCGGTGTTCTCCCGGAACGCGGTGAAGCGCACGTCCTCGCGCCCCTTGTCCCGCAGGGGGCAGAGGCGCGGATCGAGCAGCCGGCACGGGCGCAGGTTCACGTACAGGTCGAGCTTGAAGCGCGTGCCCAGCACGATCTCCCGCGCGTGCGCGCTGTCCGGCACGCGGGGATCGCCCACCGCGCCGAGGAAGATCGCGTCGAAGCGGTCGGCGATGTCGAAGAGGTCCTTGTCCGGGAGGCCGGTGCCGTCCTTCAGGTAGCGGTCGGCCCCGTAGTCGAACCACTCGAACTCGAGATCGAGCCCGGGTCGAGCGCCCGCGAGGGTCTGGAGGACGTCGACGCCGACGCGCACGACTTCGGTGCCGATTCCGTCGCCGGGGATGACCGCGATCTTGGGCATGGGGTGGGTCTCTGGGGGGTTGGAAGGACGCGGCGCGTCCGGCGCGGTTTCCCGCGCTTCGAGGGACGCGTATTCTTCGGGCCGGTGTCCGACCCGTCAAGCGCGCTTCTGTGCCGAACGGGCGGTCGAGTGATGATGGCGACGTATCGAATCAAGAAGGGCAGGCGGGTCTTCAAGGCCGCGAAGCTCGCGACCCTCACGGAGCTGGCCGGGCGCGGACTGCTCGGCGCGGACGATCGCATCTCCGTGGACGGCGGGCCGTTCGGTCGCGTGGGGGACATGGAGGAGCTCCAGGGAGCCTTGGCGGAGGCGACCGCCGTCCAGCTGGAAGGGGAGGAGACCGGCCCCGACGAGACCGGAGGGGACGGGATCCTCGAGGCCTTCCTGAGCGAGGTGAAGGACGCGGAGGTCGGAGCCACGACGGGGAGCGTCCCCGTGCAGCCGCCCGCGCCGGTGGGCCTCGGCAAGCGACGTGCGCGATCGGCGCCCGTCGTCGGTCGCATCGAGCGGGACGTGCCGGAGCCCATCCCGGAGCTGGTGACGGGCAGCCTCGAGGCGCTGGACTCCGAGTCGGGGCCCGCCGTCACGCCGACCCCGCCCCAGCCCCCGGCCGCGCCCGCCCAGTCCCCCTCCGGGGCCACGGCGGAGAGCCTCATGCAGGACGAGAAGTTCCGCGCCGCGCAGGCTCGCCTCCACGCGATGGCCGCCGGAGCGGGCGCGCCGTCCGCCCCGATCTCGTTCGCCGACTGGGTCGCCAAGAACGACGAGGGCGAAGCCAAGACCGTGCTCGAGAACTTCGGCATGGACAACACCTTGACGGCCCTCAAGCAGGCGCCGCAGGTCCACGCCACCTTCTCGGTCCTCCGACTGCTGCTCATCGTGGGGTTGGGGGCCTTTCTCGTGGGCGCGTACTACCTGTACGTCCGCACCGGGGCCGTCCAGCAGTTCCCGGTGGAGTCGCAGCTCACCGCGCGGGAGCGCCGGCCCGCCCGGGCTCGGGGCGCGGACACGACGCCCGCCCCCGTCGACTCGGAGGCGACGACCGAGGCGGCTCCTACGCGCACGGCGGCCGAGCAGGTGCGGGACGCCGCGCTGCGGAAGCGCGTGGGCAGCGACGTCTTGGACTTCGGCAACCCGGACGAGTTCGAGGCGGCCCTGTTCGTCGAGCTCCAGAACCTGGGCTGCCGACCGCTGTCCGTGAACGTCACGGTGCTCTCGAGTCGCCGGAACCGGCCCACGGAGGTGGACCTCGAGATCCGACAGTCGCCGGTGCCGGAGGGCAGCAAGAAGCTGGACGAGATCCAGGACCGCCTCGGCACCACGTGGATGCTGATCGGCAAGTACGGCCAGCTCGGCCGGGTCAGCGCCCGCACCGTGACCGTCCACCTCGACGGCCAGCTCTCCACCACCCGCAACGGCGGGCGCCTCGTCCAGCTGTACAAGGGCGCCACCACCTCCAAGGACATCTTCCTGGAGGAGTAGTCTCCCCCCGCTTCATGCGGATCCGTCGCCTCGAACTTCAGGGCTTCAAGTCCTTCGCCGACCGCACCGTGCTCCGGCTGTCGCCCGGGACGTGCGCCGTGGTGGGGCCGAACGGCTGCGGCAAGTCGAACGTCGTGGACGCGCTGCGCTGGACCCTCGGGGAGCAGAGCGCAGGCACCCTGCGCGGTCGCGCGATGGAGGACGTGATCTTCGCGGGGAGCGACGGTCGCGCGCCTGCCGGACGAGCCGAGGTCGTGGTCGTGTTCGACAACTCGGACGGGCGCTTCGGGGGCGACCTGTCGCGGTTCGCGGAGATCGAGGTCGCCCGACGTCTGCACCGGGGCGGACGCAGCGAGTACCTGCTCAACAAGACGCCGTGCCGCCTCAAGGACATCACGCGCCTCTTCCTGGACACCGGGGTCGGCGCCCGGGCCTACTCGATCATCGAGCAGGGACGGGTCGCGTTCATCGTGCAGGCGAGGCCTCGAGAGCGCCGAGTCCTCGTGGACGAGGTGGCGGGGATCAATCGCTTCAAGGCCCAGCGTCAGGAAGCGGAGCGACGCCTCGCGAAGACCCGCGAGAACCTGGCCCGGGCCGCGGATCTGGTCGACGAGATGGGCAAGCGACGCCGCTCGCTCCAGGCCCAGGCCGAGCGCGCCGAGCGCTTTCGGAGCCTGCGCGGCGAGTGGCGTCGGGCGGCGCTGCTGTCCCAGCTCGGCGGCGCCCTCGCCCGGCGGCTGCGCGAGGCCGACCTCGAGCGCCGGTTGGAGGGCCTCGCCGCCCTCGAGGCGACGGTCGCCGCCGAGGCCGCCGAGGCCGGGGAGATCGCCCGCGCCACCCACGAGGCGGCCGACGCCGCGCGCCGGGTCCTCGACGACACGCGGACCGCCCTCGGGGAGGCCCGGGCGGGCGCGGCCCTGCTGCGCCAGGAGGCGACCCTGAAGCGCGACGAGCAGGAGCGGCTGAGCGCCACGGTCCCCGACCTCCGCACGGAGCTCGCCGACGCGGAGGGGGTGCGGGCGTCCCTCGAGAAGGAGGTGCGTCGTTTCGAGACCCTTGAGGGTGTCGCGCGCGTGGCGCTCACGCGCGTGGAGGCCGAGCTCGCCCCCGCGGTGACCGACCAGCAGGCTCGCGAGGAGTCGCGGCGGCTGGCGAGGGAGCAGGTGGAGGCGGCCAAGGCCGCGGTCCTCGGGGCCATGACCGCGGAGGCCAAGGCCGACGGGAGCACCCACGGCGCCGACGCGGCCCACGCGGCCCTCGTCGAGCGCATCGCGCGACACGACGCCGAGGGCGAGGCTCGGACCCGCGCCCGGGACGAAGCCCGAACGCGGGAGGCGGCCGCCGGAGAGGCCGTGACCGAGGCCGTCGCCGCGCGGGTCGAGGCCGCGCGAGCTCGCGAGGAGGCGGGGGCATCGCGTCGCGTCGCACGGGAAGCCTTGGAGCGCGCCCGCGCCGAGCAGGGAGACCGGGAGCGGTCGCGGCTTCGCGCCCAGGCGCGGCGGGACTCCCTGGCGGAGTTGGTCGACGGGTACGCGGACCTGGGCGGCGCCCTCCAGGACTTCCTCCGAGACCCACCCGCGGGTGTCCTCGGGCTCGTCGCCGACCTCCTCCCCGTCGACTCCCCGCTGGTGCCTGCCCTCCAGGCGGCCGCCCCCGACGTCCTCGAAGCCGTCGCGGTGCGCGATCCCTCGACGCTGGAGGCCCTGGCCGCGGACCCGCCCCCCGGGCTCGGCTTCCTCGTCTCGGCCGACGGCGGGCCCGCCCTCGAAGATCTCCTCGCCGACTCGCTGACCGTCGTGGACGATCCGGCCGGGCTCGCCGCCCCGTTCCCGGAGGCACGACGAGTGACCGAGACCGGCTGGTCGTCGGACGGCCTCCTGGTGCGCTCCCCGGGCGAACGCTCCGACGCCGCCGGCCGCATCGCCCGTCGCGCGGAGCTCGCCGCCCTGGACCTGCGCCTCCAGGCCGCTTCCGCCGACGTGGCGGCGGCCGAGCGCCGGGTGGGGGAGGCCGAGCCGGTCCGCGGGCGCGCCGAGGAGGCTTGGGCGGAGGCCGCGGACCGAGCCCACCAGGCCGAGTTGGCGGAGCTCTCCGCCCGGCGTGATCGCGATCAAGCGCGTCGGGAGCGGGCGTCTGCGGACGAGGCCGTCTCCCGAGCGGCCGCGGCGCGCTCGGATCTGGTGCGGCGCGCCGAGGCAGCCGACGAGGAACGTCTTGCGGCGGGCCGGGCGTTGGCGGCCGCGCGAGAGGAGCGCGCCTCGGCGGGCAGCGGGCTGGAAGAGGCGCGCGCCCGCCTCGGCGCGCGTGAGGCCGAGGCCGACGAGGGCGCCGAGGCGCTCACCGAGCTGCGCGCGTCCGTCGCCGAGCGCCACCGGGCCGCGGACATGGCCGCTCGAGATCGGGACTACGCCCGCGAGCGCATGCGGGACGCAGACCGGCGCTTCGGCCGCTCTCGCCGCGATCTGGAGCGGGTCCGGCGCAGGCAGGACGAGTTGACCGCCCGTCTCGGCGCGATCGAGGGGGAGATCGCCGACCAGGACGCCCGCGCGGAGCGCCTGTCGGAGGAGACGGCCCGCGCCGAAGAGCTGCGTCGCACCTCCAGCGAAGAGGCGACGTTCGCTCGGGAGCGGGGGGCGCGGCTCTCGGGCCGAAGAGAGACGACGCGCGCCGAACGGGAGGGGTGTGAGGGCGCCCTGGCCGAGGTTCGCGCCGGCCTCGAGGCGCGCCGGGTTCGGGCGGCCCGGGACTTCGACGTCGACATCGTCCCCTTGCTCGCCGCGCTGCTCGCGTCGCCGACGGGCGAGACGGAGGTCGAGGTCGGCGCGAGCCCGGTGACCGTGCGTCGGGCCGAGATCGAGGACGCGGACGCGGCCCGACGCCGGGATCGTGACGCCGTCCGCCTCTCCGCCGCCATCGACGCCCTCGGACCGGTCAACCTGGCGGCCCCCGCCGAGTTCCGCGACGTCGACGCCCGCTGGCAGAAGCTGCGCGCCGCCGCGACGGACCTCGAGACCGCAGTCGCCGACCTCCGTAGGGCGATCGAGCGCATCGACAAGGAGACCCGGTCGCGCTTCAAGGACGCGTTCGCGGCGGTGTCCGCCCGCTTCGAAGCCCTCTATCCCCGCCTCGTGGGGGGCGGCCGCGCCGAGCTCCGTCTCGTCGACCCCGGCGACCTGCTCGGCACCGGCATCGAGATCGTCGTGCAGCCGCCGGGCAAGCGGCTCTCCCACCTCACGCTCCTCAGCGGGGGCGAGAAGGCGATGGCGGCCGTCGCCCTCCTCTTCGCCATCTTCCAGGTCAAGCCGTCCCCGTTCTGCGTGCTGGACGAGGTCGACGCACCCCTCGACGAGGCCAACAGCCGACGCTTCAACGCCATGCTGAGGGAGCTGTCCACGGAGACGCAGTTCATCGTCATCACCCACAACCGGACGACGATGGAGGTCGCCGACGTGCTGCACGGCGTCACGATGCAGGACCCCGGGGTGTCGACCACCGTCGCGGTTCGCCTCGACCGCTGATCCTGCTACGGTCCCCGCCCTTCGCTTGGAGGCGTCGTCATGTCCGAACTGATGCAGAACCCCGCCGTCCTCGGCGCGATCGTGGGCGCCGTCGTCCTCGTGGCCGTCGTCGCGGGCGTGGTCCTCTCGCGGGGCAGGAAGAACGCCTGGGAAGAGGCCCTCACGGGCGAGCTGGACGCGTCCTCCAGGCCCCTCCCGGGCCCCGCGAAGGAGCGCGCGCCGGAGGCTCCCACCGCCTCCGTGTTCGGGCGACTGGTCGACGGTCTGGCGCGCACCAAGGGCCGCATGGTCGGCCGCGTCGACGACCTCTTCCGGGGCCGCAAGGTCGTGGACGAGGAGCTCTGGACCCAGCTCGAGGAGCTCCTGATCACCAGCGACGTCGGCATCCGCGCGACCACCCGGCTGCTCGAGTCGATGCGCGCGAAGGCCGACCGCGAAGAGCTGCAGGACCCCGAGCGCCTCCGCGAGCTGCTCCGCGAGGACGTGCATCGAGTCCTCGAGTCCGCCTCCGGTCGCCTCCCCGACATCCCCGCCGACGGGCCCCTCGTCATCATGGTCGTGGGCGTGAACGGCGCGGGCAAGACCACCACCATCGGCAAGCTCGCGGCGCGCTACGTGGCGGAGGGGAAGAAGGTCCTCATCGCGGCGGGGGACACGTTCCGAGCCGCCGCGATCGAGCAGGTCGTGGTCTGGGGCAAGCGCGCGGGCGCCGAGGTGGTGCGCCACGAAGCGGGCAGCGATCCCGCGGCGGTCGCCCACGACGCGGTGAGCGCCGGCGTCGCCCGGGGCGTAGACGTCGTCATCTGCGACACCGCGGGCCGACTCCACACCAAGGCCGACCTCATGGGGGAGCTCACGAAGGTGCATCGGGTCATCGGCAAGGTGCTCGACGGCGCGCCCCAGGAGGTGCTGCTCGTCCTGGACTCGACCAACGGCCAGAACGCGATCGCCCAGGCCCGGGAGTTCGCCGGGGCCGTCGGGGTCAGCGCCATCGCCCTCACGAAGCTGGACGGCACCGCCCGCGGCGGGGTGATCATCGGGATCGCCGACGAGCTGGGGATCCCGGTCAAGCTGATCGGCATCGGCGAAGCCGTGGAGGACCTCAGGGACTTCGAGCCCGCGGGCTTCGTCGAGGCGCTGTTCGGCAGCGAGAGCGGCGCCCTGGGTCGCGGCCGGAACTCGGCGTCGGCGGCTGCGGAGGACGAGGAGCGCGGGATCTCGGTCGAGTCCGAGGCGGCTCCGCCCCCCTCCTGAGGCGCCCCCGTCGCCGGTTCGCCGCGTTGACGGTCGGGGTCCCCACGCCTAAGGTGCCGAAGAAACAAACCCCCGGTCCGACCACTACTTGGACGGACTTGGGAGGAACGAACAAGCACCCTCCAGCGGCGAAATGGACGGCATGGAAGTCGTCGAAATCGAAATCCTCGGACGCCGCTATACGCTCCAGAGCGATCGACCCGCGAGCCACGTGAAGCAAGTGGCCTCGTTCGTCGATGGCCGCCTTCGCGAGTTGGCCGGAGGCAGCGCCTCCGCCGTTCAACGCGACCACGCGATCCTCGCTGCGTTGAACATCGCCTCTGAACTGTTCCTCCTACGCGATCGAACCACGCGGTTCCGCGGCGCGGTCAGCGAAACGCTCGACCAACTCGTCGGCCGCATCGATCGCGCTGTAGCCACCCCCGACGACTCCTCGGTGGAGTCCGGAGGCGCCGCAGAGCCCGCCTGAGGGTCGGACCGTTCCTGGTCCGTCGGGCTCCGGCCCGACCCGGAGGTGCACGTCATGGATCCCCTGATGGGACTCTTGGGCCTGCTCGTCCTCGTTCTCGCCGGCCTGGCCGTCGTGCAGATGCGCAAGGCAGCCGCCGCCTCCACGTCGGCCGCCGCCGCAGAAGCCCGGGCAGCCACGATCGAGGAGGAGGCGCACGCGCGCGCCGAGCTCGCCCGAAAGGCCGCGGAGGTCGACGCCCAGGAAGACCTGGAGAAGAAGCGCAGGCGCCTCGAGGACGAGTTCGACGGCACGCGGAAGCGGCTCCAAGAAGACGAGCAGCGCCTGCAGGTGAGGCTCGACGAGATCGACCGCCGCGCCGAGCGAGCGGAGCGGCGCGAGGAGGACCTGGGGCGTCGCGAGCAGAAGCTGGAGACGCGTGAGAAGATGGTCGAGAGTGGCCGCTCCCGGCTCGACGAGCTGAAGGAGGAGGCCGTCGCGGCCCTCGAGCGCGTGTCCGGTCTCTCCCGAGAAGACGCGCGCGCCGAGCTTCTGGCGCGCATCGAAGCCGACAGCCGCAAGGTCGCCGCCCGCAAGGTCAAGGAGATCGAGGACGAGCTCCGCGAGCGCTCCGAACAGACCGCCAAGAACGTGCTCTCGATGGCGATCCAGCGGTATGCGGGCGAGTACACGTGCGAACGGACCGTCTCCCT
>Ga0209992_10000077_pt1:0-62500 | contig 146617 bp, 113 predicted proteins | sample 2SBtaG_2_FD_182564 | JGI IMG/M metagenome (GOLD analysis project Ga0209992, IMG submission 182564) | Deep subsurface microbial communities from Kolumbo volcano to uncover new lineages of life (NeLLi) - 2SBTROV12_ACTIVE470 metaG (SPAdes)... | ecosystem: Environmental > Aquatic > Marine... | reverse complement strand
AAACCTATTTACGTAGGGCGTCACGTATCACCATCGGAGGTAGAGCACTGGAAGGGCTAGGGGCCCCACAGGGTTACCAACCCCTACCAAACTCCGAATGCCGATGAGTGCAATCGTGGCAGTCAGTCCATGGGTGATAAGGTCCTTGGACGAGAGGGAAAGAGCCCAGACTACCGACTAAGGTCCCCAAATCCATGCTAAGTGGCAAAGGATGTGGGGATTCGAAAACAACCAGGAGGTTGGCTTAGAAGCAGCCACCCTTTAAAGAAAGCGTAATAGCTCACTGGTCTAGAGTCTCTGCGCCGAAAATATAACGGGGCTGAAGCATGGTACCGAAGTCGTAGACTCCTCCGGGAGTGGTAGGCGAGCGTTCCGTACGCCTGTGAAGGTGCATCGTGAGGTGTGCTGGAGGTATCGGAAGTGATTATGCCGTCATGAGTAGCGATAAAACAGGTTACAAACCTGTTCGCCGTAAGCCCAAGGTTTCCTGCGCAAGGGTAAACCGCGCAGGGTTAGTCGGCCCCTAAGCCGAGGCCGCAAGGCGTAGGTGATGGGAAACGGGTTAATATTCCCGTACCTCTTATCTGAGCAGAGCAGGGACGGAGAAGGGTAGCTGAGCCACCGTGTGGTAGTGGTGGTTCAAGCTGGTAGGCCGGGACCGTAGGAATAAAACGCGGACCCAAGGCCGAGAAGTGATGACGAGGGGCTTCGCCCCACAAAGTCAGTGATCCCATGCTTCCTAGAAAAGCTGCGTACTGTGTTGAAGAATAGGAGACCGTACCGCAAACCGACTCAGGTGGGCGGGGTGAGTATCCCAAGGCGCTTGAGAGAACCCAGGTTAAGGAACTAGGCAAAATGACACCGTAACTTCGGGATAAGGTGTGCCACGGTAGGGTGACTGGACTTGCTCCAGGAGCTCGAGGTGGTCGCAGTGAAATGGTGGTAGCGACTGTTTACTAAAAACACAGGTCTCTGCTAAGTCGCAAGACGATGTATAGGGACTGACGCCTGCCCGGTGCCGGAAGGTTAAAAGGAGTGGTTAGTTCTTCGGAGCGAAGCTGCGAATTGAAGCCCCGGTAAACGGCGGCCGTAACTATAACGGTCCTAAGGTAGCGAAATTCCTTGTCGGGTAAGTTCCGACCTGCACGAATGGCGTAACGACTTCCACACTGTCTCGACCTGGGACTCAGCGAAATTGAATTGGGCGTGAAGATGCGTCCTACCCGCGGAAAGACGGAAAGACCCTGTGAACCTTTACTATAGCTTGGCACTGGTACTAGGGCATTCATGTGTAGGATAGGTGGGAGACTTTGAAATGGGGCCGCTAGGTTCCATGGAGTCACCGTTGAAATACCACCCTTGAATGTCTTGGTCCCTAACCTGCGCCGGTCATCCCGGCGAGGGACAGTGTCTGGTGGGTAGTTTGACTGGGGCGGTCGCCTCCCAAAAAGTAACGGAGGCGCGCGAAGGTTCCCTCAGGCTGATCGGAAACCAGCCGTAGAGTGTAAAGGCATAAGGGAGCTTGACTGCGAGACAAACAAGTCGAGCAGGTGCGAAAGCAGGCCTTAGTGATCCGGTGGTCCCGAATGGAAGGGCCATCGCTCAACGGATAAAAGGTACTCCGGGGATAACAGGCTTATCTCCCCCAAGAGTTCACATCGACGGGGAGGTTTGGCACCTCGATGTCGGCTCATCACATCCTGGGGCTGAAGTAGGTCCCAAGGGTACGGCTGTTCGCCGTTTAAAGTGGTACGCGAGCTGGGTTTAGAACGTCGTGAGACAGTTCGGTCCCTATCTTCCGTGGGCGTACGAGAGTTGAGAAGAGTTGCCCCTAGTACGAGAGGACCGGGGTGAACGAACCTCTGGTGTTCCGGTTGTCAAGCCGTTGGCATCGCCGGGTAGCTATGTTCGGACGGGATAACCGCTGAAAGCATCTAAGTGGGAAGCCTCCTTCAAGATTAGCTCTCGCTTCGTAAGACTAAAGGGCCGTGGGAGACGACCACGTTGATAGGCCGGGTGTGGAAGCACAGCAATGTGTGGAGCTAACCGGTACTAATAGCCCGTGAGGCTTGAACACTTTCTGAGGACCTCCAGCCCTCATTCAATCCATCAATCACCATGCGGTAGCCGCACAGCAGTGCGGCTGCGGATAAAAGTTGCCTGGCGATGATAGCGGAGGGGCCACACCCGTTCCCATTCCGAACACGGAAGTTAAGCCTTCTTGCGCCGATGGTACTGCAGGGGAAGCTCTGTGGGAGAGTAGGTCGTTGCCGGGCATATTACGAAGGAAGGCCCCGAGAGAGATCTCGGGGCCTTTCGTCGTTCTGGGTCGTCGGATGATGTAGGGACGCCTCCTCGAACCTGGCCGGCTGCCCTCCAGGCGGGTCGCCTCCCGTGGGGCTCCTCTTTCAGGCTTGCTGGGAACACCCGCGCCGTCGAGCCAGTTGGACGAACTCCCGCAGCTCCGGGTGCTTGAACAGCGCGCAGGGCAGGAAGTAGGCGACGCACGCGGCCGCGAGGAGCGCCGCATAGGGACCAGCGAGCTCGAGGAAGCCGTGCTTCGACGCGGTGTCGAGCAGCTCTCGCCCCCAATACACGACCCCCGCCATCCCCGACGTCGCTCCCAGCGAGAGAGCGAGGGACCGGCGGGTGACGTCGTCCTGCAGGACCCCGGTGTGACGCCGCAGGAGGGCCGCCAACAACATCGCTTGGACGAAGGCCGACGCCGTGTTCGCCAGCGCGATCCCGCCGTGGCCGAGGGGTCCGGCCAGGCCGTAGCAGAGGCCCACGTTGACCGCCATGCTCACCGCCGCGACGTACACCGGCGTCTTGGTGTCCTTGAACGCGTAGAAGACGGGCACGAAGACCCGTGCCAGGGCGATGTGGACCAAGCCGAGGATGTGGAAGCCGAGGGCGTAGGCCGTCCAGGCCGTCGACTCGGCGGAGTAGGCCCCCCGCTCGAACAGGAGCGACGCCGTCTCCGCCCTCAGCAGGAAGAACCCCGCCATCACCGGGAAGCACACGAAGGCGCACAGTCGCACGGAGTACAGAACCGTCTCGCGGACCTTGTCGAGAGACCCGGCCGCGGCGTCGGCGGACAGCGACGGCAGCACCACGGTCGAGACCGCGACGGCGAACACCCCGAGCGTGAGCTCGAGCAGCCGCCCCGAGTACTGCAGGGAGGACACGGCGCCGCTCCCCAGACTCCACGCGATGGCCTGGGAGACCAGCACGTTCACCTGGTACACGCCGGCTCCGAACAGCGTCGGGACCAGCAGCCACAGCGCGCGCACCACCGCGGGCCCGGGCCGGAACGCCGGTCGCCACCGGAACCCGAGCTTGTAGACGTACGGGAGCTGGAACCCGAGCTGCAGCGCTCCCCCCAGGAGCACGCCGATCGCGAACCCGAACACCGGCTGGTCGAGGTGCCCCGCGAGTCCGAGCGCGCACGCGATGATCGCGACGTTGAGCAGGACCGACGTGAAGGCGCTCACCCAGAACACGCGATACGTGTTGAGGATCCCCTGCGCGATCGCGGCCCACGAGACCAGCGCGATGTAGGGGAACATCCAGCGCGTGAGCTGCGTGGTGAGTTCCTGGGCCTCGGGGGCGATCTCGCGCCCGCCGATGAACGCGAACGCGGCCACCACGAGCCCCGCCCCCAGGGCCCCCAGGGCGGAGATCACCGTCAGCGCGAGCAGCGACAGGTTCAGGAACCGGACGGCGAAGTCCTTGGCCGCGTCCTCTCCCTCGTTCTCTCGCTGGTCGCTGAGTACGGGGATGAAGCCCGCGCTCATGGCTCCCTCCGCCACCAAGCGACGGAGCAGGTTGGGGATCTGGAACGCGATGCCGAAGGCGTCCGACGCGAACGAGGTGCCGAGCAGCGCGGCCCGGACCTGCTCTCGCACCAGCCCGAGCACCCGCGAGCCCATCGTGATCGCGCTCACGGACGCCATCGAACGGAGCAGGCGTCGGCGACGACCGGCGGATTCGCGGGTGGCCTCCTCCGTCATCGCTTCTTGCGGCGGTGGCCGGCCGCCTTGCGGTCTCCCCAGATCCGCAGACGTTCCCGGACCATCTTCTCGTAGCCCTGGTCGCCGGGCTCGTAGAACCGGGCGTCGCGAACCCCCTCGGGGAGGTACTCCGCGGCCACGAAGTCGCCCTCGTACGCGTGCGGGTTCTCGTACCCGCGGCCGTACCCCAGCTGCTTCATGAGCGGCGTCGCGGCGTTGCGCAGCTCGTTGGGGACGGGCAACGCGCCCCGCTTCCGCACCGCCTTCGCGGCCTCGAAGTACCCCTTCGTGGACGACGACTTGGGCGCGGTCGAGAGGTAGAGCGTGGCCTGCGACAGCGCGTACTTGCCTTCGGGCAGGCCGAGGAACTCCACGGCGTCCTTGCACGACACCGCGACCTGCACCGCCCGCGGGTCCGCCATGCCGACGTCCTCGCTCGCGAAGATCACGAGCCGACGGGCCACGAACAGAGGATCTTCGCCGGCTTCGACCATGCGCGCGAGGTAGTAGAGCGCCGCGTCCGGGTCGCTTCCGCGCATCGACTTGATGAACGCCGACACGACGTTGTAGTGCTCCTCCCCCGTGCGATCGTAGAGCAGCGACGCGTCGCCGAGGGCCTCTTCGGCTTCCTCCGGCGCGAGCGGAGGGGCGTCCAGCGCGCGGCTGCGAAAGTGGAGGGCGACTCGCTCGAGCGCCCCGAGGGCCCGCCTCGCGTCGCCCCCGGCCGCGAGGACCAGGCGATCGGCCGTCTCGGGAGCGAGCGTGAGCCCGAGGGTTCCCAGGCCCTCCTCTTCCTTCAGAGCCCGGTGAAGCAGCTGCGTGAGGGCCTCGGTCGGGACGGGCTTCAGAACGTGCACGGCGCAGCGGCTCAAGAGCGCGCCCACCACCCGGAAGGACGGGTTCTCGGTGGTCGCCCCCACGAGCGTGACCAGCCCCGATTCGACGTGGGGGAGGAACGCGTCCTGCTGCGTTCGATTGAACCGGTGGATCTCGTCGACGAACAGCAGCGTCCGCGCGCCCGCCGCGGTCTGCTTGCGGAACTTCGCGCGGGAGATGATCTCGCGCAGGTCCTTGAGGCCTCCGAGCACGGCGCTGAACGGCTCGAAGTGGGCGTCGGTGTGTTCGGCGAGCAGCCGGGCGATCGTCGTCTTCCCGCAGCCGGGGGGGCCCCACAGGATCATCGACGTCAGGCGATCGGACTCGATCGCGCGTCGGAGGGGGCGCCCGCTCCCGAGCAGGTGCTCCTGCCCCAGGACCCCGTCCAGGGAGGTGGGCCGCATGCGCTCGGCGAGCGGCGTTCGAAACAGGGCGGGGAGTGCGGCGCGGTCGGACACGTGCGGACGCGAGTGTACAAGCCGGAGTCGGTCCGCCGCGCCCCTGGAACCGCGGCGGACCCGGCCGTATACACTTCCCTCCTTGGCTTCTCCGGCACCAAAGGCGAGCGCGCGCACGACCGAGCGGCTCCGCTACTACCTCGGCACGGAGTCCCGGAACTTCGTCCTCGGGGCCGTCGCGCTCGTCGCCACCAACCTCGCCCGCGCCGGGCTCCCGTACCTCACGAAGCTCGTCTTCGACGCGCTCGAGTCCCTGGAGGGGGCCGGGGTGTCGACGGACGTCGCCCGAGACGTCGGCTTGCTGGCCCTCGGGATGGTCGGCTTGGCGGTCGTGATGGGCGCGTTCCGAGTCGCCTCCCGCCTCGCGATCTTCAACGGCGGCAGGCGCGTCGAGTACCGGCTCCGCAACGACATCTACGCCCACCTGCAGAAGCTCGGCCCGTCGTTCTTCGGCCGCATGCCCGTGGGCGACCTCCTGTCGCGCGTGACCAGCGACATCACCGCCGTGCGCCTGCTCGGCGGCCCCGGGATCCTAAACATCATCAACACGGCCGTGGTCTACGTCACCGCCGTCATCCCGATGCTCCTGATCTCGCCCAGGCTCACGGCCTGGGCGTTGGCCCCGCTCCTGCTGGTGTTCGCGTCCACGCGGGTGGTGGGCAGGCAGATCTACCTGCGCTCCCACGAGTCCCAGAGCGACCTCGCCGAGGTGACGGCGCTCGCGAACGAGAACATCAACGGCATCCAAGTCGTGCAGGCCTACGCGAAGGAGGCGGCTCGCCAGCGAGGGTTCGCCGACGCCTCGGACACCTACCGCCGGTCCTACCTCAAGTTCGTGCTCCTGCGGTCCGTGCTGCTGCCGATCCTCGCGGGGACGGGCGGTCTCGGCGTCCTCACGATCCTGTACTTCGGGGGCAGCGACGTGATCGCCGGTCGCCTCACGCTGGGCGACTTCGTGGCCGTCATGGGCTACCTGGCGATGCTGCTCTGGCCCACCGTGGCGCTGGGCTGGATGGTGAGTCTGTGGCAGCGGGGTCGGTCGGCCATGGACCGCGTCGGGGAGATCCTCGACAGCGAGCCCGAGGTGGTGATGATGCCCCCGACGGCGGACGCCCCGACCCGGGTGGTCGGCGGTGTGCGCGTGCAGGGGCTGGACTTCGCCTACCCGTCCGACGACGGGCCCGTGCCCGTGCTGCACGACATCGAGTTCACCATCGAGCCCGGCGAGACCGTCCTCCTGGTGGGACCGTCCGGGGCGGGCAAGTCGACGCTGGTCTCGCTGCTCCCCCACCTCGCCGAAGTGCCGCGGGATCGCATCCTGATCGACGGCCGCGACATCCACGACTTCCCTCTCGACCTCCTGCGACGCCGCATCGCGTTCGTGCCCCAGGAGCCGTTCCTCTTCTCCATGACCGTCCGGGACAACGTCGCGTTCGGGCTCGAGGAGGACGACGAAGAGGCCCTGCACGCGGCCACGGCCATGGCGGCACTCACCGGGGACATCGAGCGGTTTCCGGAGGGCCTCGACATGCGGGTCGGCGAGCGCGGTGTCACCCTGAGCGGGGGGCAGCGCCAGCGCATGACGATCGCGCGCGCGGCCGTCCTCAAGCCGTCGATCTGGGTGTTCGACGACTGCCTCTCGTCGGTGGACGCGGCTACTGAACAGCAGATCGTGCGGAACCTGCGGGGGATCACCGCCGACGCGACGGCCATCTTCGTGACCCACCGCCTCCTCGGCTTCGAGTCGGTGGATCGGGTGATCGTCCTCAACGACGGGCGGGTGGTGGAGCAGGGCGACCACGAGGAGCTGCTCGCGGCGGGCGGGTGGTACGCGCGGCTGTACCGCAAGCAGCGGCTGGACGAAGACCTCGCCGGCGCCGACATGGCGGAGGCGGGCTGATGCGCTCGCGCGGCAACCCCGACGAGGGCGGCGGGACGACGAAGATCTTCGACTTCGGCCTGCTGGGTCGCATCGCGCCGTTCGCGGTGCCTCAGCGGGGGCCGCTCGTCGTCTCCCTCATCCTGCTCCCGCTGGTGGCGGGCGGGCAGCTGATTCAGCCGTACCTCATCAAGGTGGCGATCGACGGCCCCATCGCCGACGGCGACGTCGCGGGGCTCCTGCCCGTCGCGTTGGCGCTGCTGGTCGCGCTCGTGGGGCTGTACTCCGTGCAGCTGGTCCAGTCCTATTCGATGCACCTCGCCGGGCAGGGCATCGTCCACGAGCTGCGGGTGGCCGTGCACGAGCACCTGCTCACGCTCCACGACCGCTACTTCCGTCGGCACCCCGCGGGGAAGCTGCTCACGCGCTGCACATCGGACGTGGAGGGCATCGGCGAGATGTTCGCGTCCGGCTTCCTCACGCTGTTCGCCGACCTCGTGCTGCTCGCGGGCATCTGCGTGGCGCTCGTGCTGCTCAACTGGCGGCTCGCCCTCGTCACCTTCGTGACCCTGCCGGTGCTCATCGGAGTGTCGCGCTGGTTCCAGACGCGGCTGCGGGGCGCGTACCGCGAGATTCGTCGCCGGGTGGCCGTCCTGAACGCGGAGCTGCAGGAGAAGATCTCCGGCATCCGCGTCATCCAGCTGTTCGCGCGGGAGGAGCGGGCCAACGCCGACTTCGAGCGGAGCTCGCGGACGCTCATGGACGAGAACCTGCGCAGCATCAAGCTCGACGCTTCGCTGTTCGCGTTCGTGGACAGCATGGGGAGCCTGGTGGCCGCGCTGCTGATCTGGTGGGCGGCCGAGCCGGTGATGGAGGGCGCGCTGACCTTGGGGGCGCTCGTCGCGTTCCTCGACTACGTGCAGCGGTTCTTCGTGCCCATCCGCGACCTGAGCCAGAAGGTGGCGACGATGCAGTCGGGGCTCGCGTCGGCCGAGCGCGTGTTCGCGCTGCTCGACGAGCGGGAGCAGATCCCGGTGGTGGAGCAGCCGTACACGCCGAGCGAGGTCCGCGGCGCCATTCGGTTCGACGACGTGCGCTTCGCGTACGTGCCCGAGGAGCCCGTGCTGCGCGGCCTGAACCTCGAGGTCGAGGCGGGCGAGCGCGTGGCCCTCGTGGGGGTGACCGGGGCGGGCAAGTCGACCCTGCTGCGCCTCCTGAATCGCACGTACGACGCCGACGACGGGACCGTCAGCATCGACGGCCACGACGTCCTCGAGTGGTCTCCCGCGCGGCTCCGGTCCAGCGTCGGGATGGTGCTCCAGGACGTGTTCCTCTTCCGCGGGACCATCCGGGACAACCTCGCCCTCGGCGACTCGAACCTGTCCGACGAGCAGCTTGCAGAGGCGCTTCAGCTCGTCGGCGCCGAGTCGATCCTCGCGCGCCTGGGGGGCCTCGACGGGGTCCTGGGCGAGCGCGGCGGCAACCTCTCCGCGGGCGAGCGACAGCTGATCGCGTTCGCACGCGTGATGGCCCATGAACCCTCGGTGCTCGTGCTCGACGAGGCGACCTCCAACGTCGACACGTTCTCCGAGGAGCGCATCCAGCAGGCGATCGCCGTGGCGCTCAAGGGCCGCACGGCGCTCGTGGTGGCGCATCGGCTGTCGACGATCCAGGAGGTCGACCGAATCGCGGTGCTGCACCGCGGTCGCCTGGCGGAGATCGGCACGCACGACGAGCTCCTGAAGGAGGACGGGCTCTACCGTCGACTCCACGAGCAGTACTTCGCGGGCGCCGACGCCGCCTGACGATTTCGGGCGACGGTTGCGCCCCGTCGCGCGGCTCGCTATCCCCCCCCGCATGCCTGCGCCCGAACCCGCCGCCGCCGCTCCGTTCCGCCATGGGCGCACCTTGGCGATCGTGGGGACGATCGCCGCGTTCGTCTTCGTGGCGTCGAACAGCAAGCTCGCGCCGGTCGCGCGGGGCATCCTCGAGCGCGAACCCCACCCGGGGCTCGAGGAGGAGCCCTTCTTCCCTCCCTACGACGCGACCACGGAGCGCACGCTCGGGGCGTTGCGGGACGGGCTGAACGCCCGCGCGTGGAGGGAGGCGACAGAGCCGACGATCACGGAGCTGGACCGTGATCGCGTCTGCATCGCGTCTCTCTACGTCCCCATGGGCCGCGGCGACGTGGGCCCCTACACGGCCACCCTGTCGCAGGAAGGCATCGACAGCGGGGTCGCCGAGGCGGTGGACACGATCTGGGCGCAGCTCGAGCCGCGCGCCCGCACCCCCCGGAACATCGCCCGGAGCCGCCTCAAGCTCGACTGCGTGGTGGGCGGCGAGCGGCCCTGGGATCAGGACGCCAACTACGGCGGCGTGCTGCTGGACCAGGGCCTCGACGGCATCGTCCTGCGGGTCGACGGGGAGGAGCCCTTCTACTGGTTGCCGTCGTGGGCGATCGAGCTTCCCGTGGCCCGGCGCCGCATGCTCCGCAGCGCGCGTCGCCTCGCCCGCGAGGAGGGCGGCTGGTCCAAGAAGGAGGCGAAGAAGGCCTCGTACGCCGCGATCCGCACGCGGGCCTACGTGGAGTCCGAACCCGGCGGCGGGGTCATCCGCGCGGTCGCGCGAGGCAACGTGGAGGGGCCGCCGCTGACCTCCGAGGCGCTCCGTCACGCGATCGCGATCTCAGGGCGGTACATCGCGCGGGAGACGGACGAGCGCGGCAAGGTGACCTACCACTACGACGACCGGAAGGACCGGGTCGAGGGGGGCTACAACCTGCTCCGCCACGCGGGCACGACGTACTCGATGCTCCAGGCCTACCGAATCTCGGGCGACCAGGCCGTCCTCGAGGGGGCCGAGCGGGCCATCGGCTACTTCCGCCGCAAGATGAAGGAGGACACCAAGCACCCCGGCGAGTGGTTCGCGGTCGAGGGCCGTCGGGCCAAGCTGGGAGCCATCGGGCTGGGCCTGCTCATGTACGTGGAGCACGCGAAGGTGGCGCCCGACCGGGCGGCCGACATCGAGCTGCTGCGGGGCATGGGCCGACACATCGAGCGGATGATGCTGCCGTCCGGCGAGCTGGTCTCCTTCTACGACTGGGACGGCAAGGAGAAGTCGACCCGCAAGTCGATCTTCTACTCGGGAGAGGCGATCCTCGGGCTGGTCCGACTCCACCAGCTGACCGGCGAACAGCAGTGGCTCGACGTCGCCATCAAGGCCTCGGACTTCCTGGTGCACGAGCGCTGGGTGGCCCTCGGCATTCGGCTGCACGTCCCGCCCGACGCGTGGCTGCTGCAGGCCCTCGTGGAGCTCGACCGCGTGGCGCCCGACGAGGCTCGGGCCGACTACGCGAACGCCCTCGGGCGCAGCATCGCGCGGCTGAAGCTGCTGGACGCGGAGCTCACGCCGCCGGATCTGCTGGGCGGCGAGATCTCGACGCTGGGGAGCCTGCCTCCCACGGCCACGGCGGGCTCGTTCGGGGAGGCGCTCTCGGCTTGGGCCCGGCTCGAGGCGCGGCGCACGCCCGAGATCACCCGGGCTCGGGAGGTGGCGGCGAAGAACGCCCTGTTCCAGCTTCGTTCGCAGCTGGTCACAGCGAACACCTGGTACCTGTCCAACCCCGGGCGCGCCCACGGCGGCTGGCGCAAGCGGATGACCAGCGGCGAGGTCCGCAACGACCACGTCCAGCACAACCTCTCGGGGCTGTTCGGCATCCTCGCGCTGTACGACGACGAGGCGCCGGACATCGGCCTGATGGTCGCGGAGGCGAAGTGATGGAGCGCGGGGTCGGGTTGGTGGCGTCGGCGGTGGCCGCGTTCTTCGCGGTGGAGCTGGTGTGGGCGGCGTCCGGGAAGATCGGCGTGCGCCAGAAGGAGGCCGAGTGGGCCGCGTCGCAGTTCGTCTCGACCGGGCTGTGGGCCGGGATCGCGGCGATCGTGGCGGTCGTGGCCGCGGTCGTGTCCCTGCGGGGCGACGGCGAGACGAAGATCACGCACCTGGTCGAGGTGCTCGCGGCCCTGGGGGTGTCCTTCGCGGCGGCCTACACGCTGTCGGCGGCGGTGGAGGCCGAGCGGGCGAACTACTGGGACGCCATCCACTTCTCCTCCCTCGTCTGGATCGGGTTCCTGACGGCCTTGGGGGCGGCCGTAGTCTCGGGGCTGGCGAGTCGTCGAGGGGACCGGCCCGTGGTCGTGCTGGGGTGGCTGCCCGGCTTCCTGGTCGCGCTCTGGGTGCTCCTGTGGCTGGTGACCTGGTTCGAGCCGCTGGGCGACTTCATCGCCTGGATCGCGAGCCGCTGGTACCTGGCGACGCATGGCTGAGGCGCCGACGTTCTTCGTCTCGGACCTGCACCTGCGGGGGCCGGACGACGCGAACCAGCGCCTCTTTCTGGAGTTCCTCGACCGCCGCGTGAAGCCCTCGGGCGGAGCCCTGGTCGTGGCGGGCGACCTCTTCGACTTCTGGTACGGGTTGCCGGAGCGCGTCCCCGAGCCCTTTCGAGAGGTCGTGGACGCCCTCGAGGCCCTGCCGTCGGTCGTGTACTTCGAGGGCAACCACGACGTGCGCCTCGCCCGCGCCCTCGGCCGCGGCAGTCGGGTGGAGGTGGTGGTCGGCGGACGCCGCATGCAGACCCACGGCCTCGACATCCACGTCGAGCACGGCGATCACGTGGACGAGGACGACGTCGGCCACATGGCGTTCAAGCGGCTGATGCTCTCGAAGCCCGCGGCGGTGGTCGCGCGGGTGCTCGGGGAGCGGGCGCTGCAGTGGGTCGGCGGCACGGCGGCGGTCGTGAGTCGGGGCGACATGGACGCCGTGCTCGGCCAGGACCCTCGCTGGCTGGCCGCCGCGCGACGGTTCGCCGCGGGCAGGTCGCAGGCCGGGGCGGACCTCACGGTCCTGGGCCACGGCCACTGGCTGGGGTGGTGGGACGAGCCGCTCGTGTGCCTCGGCGACTGGCTGGTCTTCCGCTCGTACCTGCGGGTGGACCCCGCAGGCGCGCGGCTCCATCGCTATCGAAGCGACGGGGACGACGTGCTGTCGGCTGAGTCGCCGGTGGGCGCGATCGCGCCCTGATCATGTAAGCCGCGGGTGAGCAAGGCCGTTCTGTAAGTGGCTGAGATCACTGAGTCGAGCGCGAGCTTTCCGAAGCAGGGGGAGGCGTCTGGGACCGGGGGACGCAGTCCCCCACTCCCAGCTCGTTTCGGGTCGAGCAGGCCGTGTGAGTCGATGCTCAGGTCGTGCGGCGGCCGGGAGGCCCTCGCGCCTCGAGCTCATACGTCCGGGGTCCCCTCGAGGCGGCCCGCAAGATCCTTCATCCAGGCTGAAGAGGGCACCGGCGGAGGACTCATTCGCCGCCGCCACAGACGGAGTCGAGGTACTCGGCGAACTGGGAGACGCCCGTCGAGTCGTTGCTGTAGCTCCGGGCCTTCGACAACGACCCGCTGGACCAGACGACGAACCGTCGCTTCGCGATGTCGATGCCGACCACGGCAGTCGTCTCGGCCACGAACAGCATCCTCAGGAGCTGCAGGACGTGGGGCTTCCGCCCCATAGGATTCTCACTCGAAGAGCGAGTCGGCGGGAGGCGGGACGAGGACCTGGCCCGGGGGCTCGGAGGGGACGGGCGCGAGCACCGGCTGGGTGTCCTCGGCGTCTTCGCCCGCGACCTCGACGACCGCGCCGTTGGTCGGCGCCTCTTCGGCCACGGCCTCCTCTTCTTCCTCTTCCTCTTCCGGGGCCGCCTCGACCTCGACGGGCGTCTCCGCCTCGCCGTCTTCGGTCTCGTCGACGTCCGCGGCCTCCACCGCTTCCACGGTCTCGGCCGAGTCCTCGGCGTCTGCGGCGGCGGGCTCCGGCTCGTCGCCGTTGAGGAGCTCGCCGTCCGGCCCGAACTCGAGCGTGTCGGCGGCGGCGTCCACGTCCTCGATGCCGTCCGCTTCGACCACGGCGTCGGGGCGACGCTTGCGCTTGCGGCGTCGGCGACGCTTCTGGGAGCGGGTCAGGTCCTCTCCGTCCTCGTCCGAGGGACCCGCGTCGTCGCTCGGGGTCTCGCCGGCGTCGCTCTCGGCGGACGCCTCGGCCCCTTCGGTCGTCCCCTCCTCGCGCTCGCTGCGGTTGCGGCCTCGCCCTCGGCGTCGACGGCGGCGGCGACGGCGCTTCTCGCCCGTCTCCTCGTCGCCTTCACCCTCGGTCTTGGCGGCTTGCTCTTCGCCGTCCTCGGCGCCGTCGGTGTCGTCGGCCTTCTTCTTGACGTCCTTGGTCTCGCCGACCTCCTTCTTGTCGTCGCGATCGCGACCACGACGGCGTCGGCGTCTACGCTTCTTCTTCTCGCCGGACTCCTCGGCCTCGGCCGCGGCCTCGGCGGCCTCCTCTGCGGCGGGGTCGTACTCGGGCAGCGGGGCGGGGAGCTTCTCGTCGTTCCTGAGCTCCTTGCCCCGGGCCAGGATCGACTCGCGGTGAGCCTCCAGCTCGGCTCGCTCGGCGGGCGCCAGCTGCGTGATCGAGAGCCACCGGATGTCCATCTTGGAGACGGTCAGCTCGGGGCGGGTGTCGATCTTCACCAGGATGCCGCACTCGTCTTCGATGAGCGTGAGGTCTCGCCGGTGCTTGTTGAGCAGGTGAAGCGCGAGCTCCGGGTTGAGCCCCAGGACCACCTTGTCGACCTTGCCCGCCGCGGCCTTCGCCTGGATGCGGCGGAGCAGCCCGCGGGCCGCGAACTCCGGCGACGGCACGATGCCGCGACCCTCGCAGGCCGGGCAGTCGATGTGCGTCTGAAGCCGGATGGCCTGCTTGATCCGCTGGCGGTTGACCTCGCAGAGGCCGTTCTCGCTGATCTTGCTGACGTAGGTTCGCGCCTTGTCCGTCTTGAGGACGTCCTTGAGGACTTTCTCGACCTGCCGGTTCTGCTTCGTCGAGACCATGTCGATGAAGTCGATGACGATCAGGCCGCCCAAGTCCCGCAGGCGAAGCTGGCGCGCGACCTCGGCCGCCGCTTCCAGGTTCGTGTGGAGCGCAGTGTCCTCCTGGGAGCGCTGTTTCGTGGAGCGCCCGGAGTTCACGTCGATGCTGATGAGCGCCTCGGTGGGGTCCACCAGGATGTACCCGCCCGAGGGCAGGTCGACGCGCCGCGAGAAGATGGCCTCGATCTGCTCCTCGACCCCGTAGGCGTCGAACAGCGGGATGCCGCCTTCGTAGTGGGTCAGGACCTTGCTGCTCCGCGGCATCACCGCCTTGAACCAGGCCCCGGCGTTGGCGGCGGCCTGGGCCGTGTCGACGATGACCTCGGTGGTGTCCGCGGTCAGGTAGTCGCGGAGCATGCGGATGATGAGGTCACGGTCCTCGTGGAGGAGCGCAGGCTGCTTCTTCTTGAGCTTCTTCGTCTGCGCGAGGACGTTCTTCCACAGCCGCACCAGCTGGGTGCCGTCGCGGTTCAGGTCCGTCTTGGTGCGGTCGAGGCCCGCGGTTCGGACGATGAATCCGAACTCCTCCGGGATCTTCAGGCCCGCGGCGAGCTCCTTGATCTTCTTGCGCTCGGACTCGCTCGAGACCTTGCGGGAGACGCCGCGGCTGTCGTCCAGCGGCATCAGGACCATGTACCGGCCCGCGAGGGAGACCCGGGTGGTCAGGGCGGCGCCCTTGTTGCCGGTGGCGTCCTTGACCACCTGGACGACGATCTCGCGACGGCGCCGCATCACCTCTTCGATGCGCGGCTTCTTCTTGTTCTTGCCGTCCTTCGGCTTCTCGTGCCAGCACTCCTTGGCGATCTCGTCGAACGGCAGGAAGCCCTGCTTTTCGGCGCCGAAGTCGACGAAGCAGGCGTTGAGGCTGGGCTCTACGTTGGCGACGATGCCCTTGTAGATGTTGCCCTTGAGGAGGCCCGCGTCGCGGACTTCGAATTCCAGCTGCTCTAGGGAGCGGCCGGTGAGAACCGCCGCCCGGACCTCTTCGGGTCGGGTGGCGTTGATGAGCATGGTTCGGGACACGTGTTTCTCTCTTCGAATGGCCGCGGGCCTCGGGGGCGGACTGAATGAGCCGCCTCGCCGGGCCACGGGCCGAGTAGGCCACCTCGAGCACGCAGGGACGCGCCGGCGAGAACTCCCTCGGCCGGGCGAATGCTGCGCATCGATGGGTTGGTGGCGATGTTCATGAACTTCGATCGGGGTGCCGCTGGTGCGTCCACTCAATCGTGGGACGGGGGCGACGCCCCCCGGGGCTCGCCCCGGCTGCTCTCGTCGAACCTTCGACGGAGAACTGGCGGAAGGATGGCGCCTGCGCGGCAAATGTCAAGGGCTGCGACGCTCGACGGCTTGCGTCGCGGCCCCGCCCGCGCCTATTCTGCGTGGTAGCAGAGAGCCCGCGAACGTATGCGTGGCCTGCTCCCGGGGCACGAAGCCCGCATGCAACAGGAAGGCCCGCCATGACCCGCTGGGAATACCGCGTTCTCCACGACCTCTCCCTGCCCCAACTCAACGAGCTGGGGGAAGAGGGCTGGGAGATCGTGACCGCCGAGTTCGACGACGAGGGGGAGATCTTCTCCGCGCTGGCGAAGCGAGGTCGTTCCGGCGGCGGTGGTGGTGGGGACCGCAAGCGCAGCCGGCGGCGTCGTGGTGGCGGCGGTGGCGGCGGCGGCGGCGGCAACATCGGCCCCATGACCTAGGCACCCCTCTCGATGAATCGGCTCGCTTCGCGTCCGCCGATTCATCGCCGGGGGCCCCGCAGTACCTCCTGAACTTCGGTCGGACTCGCGTCGCGAGTTCCTCCCTGCGCGCGCTTGGTGCGCTTGCGTGGGGGTCGTATCGGGCCATTGCGTCGCTCGCTTCGCGTCCGCCGATTCATCGCCGGGGGCCCCGCTCGCTTCGCGTCGGTCTGAGAAGAACCTCTCGGATTCGCCCGAAGCGAAGCTTGCTTCCGCCGATCTTGAGAGGTTGTTCTCGTTCCGGCCCGAAGCGGCGGTGGAGCGCTGCTCGCCCGCCTCGTCGTCATCGCCGGGGGCCCGCTCGCTTCGCGTCCGTCTGAGAAGAACCTCTCGGATTCGCCCGAAGCGAAGCTTGCTTCCGCCGATCTTGAGAGGTTGTTCTCGTCGCGGCCCGAAGCGGCGGTGGAGCGCTGCTCGCCCGCGTCGTCGTCATCGCCGGGGGCCCGCTCGCTTCGCGTCGGTCTGAGAAGAACCTCTCGGATTCGCCCGAAGCGAAGCTTGCTTCCGCCGATCTTGAGAGGTTGTTCTCGTCCCGGCCCGAAGCGGCGGTGGAGCGCTGCTCGCCCGCGTCGTCGTCATCGCCGGGGGCCCGCTCGCTTCGCGGGGGTCTGAGAAGAACCTCTCGGATTCGCCCGAAGCGAAGCTTGCTTCCGCCGATCTTGAGAGGTTGTTCTCGTTCCGGCCCGAAGCGGCGGTGGAGCGCTGCTCGCCCGCGTCGTCGTCATCGCCGGGGGCCCGCTCGCTTCGCGTCGGTCTGAGAAGAACCTCTCGGATTCGCCCGAAGCGAAGCTTGCTTCCGCCGATCTTGAGAGGTTGTTCTCGTCCCGGCCGGAAGCGGCGGTGGAGCGCTGCTCGCCCGCGTCGTCGTCGTCGGGAACGCTCCGCGTTCCTTGGCGAATCCCCGGCGCTCGCCCCTGCGGGCTACTCGCCTGCGTCGTCGTCGTCTCCGGCGACGGGCGCGGCGCCCGTGCGGATCAACATGTACGAGAAGCGGTCCAGGCTCCAGTCGTAGCTGTTCTGGCAGTTCGCTTCCTGGCTGATCTCCCGGTAGCCGTACGACCACAGGTTCACCACCTGGAACGCGCCCCCCAGGTACGTGAACTCGCCCGTCTCCGTGGGGTAGAGCTCGAAGGCGGGGCCGTCCGGGCCGTCGACCTCTTCGGGCTTCACCAGGAACTGCAGCGACAGGTTGTACGGGTTCGCGCACGCGCCCGGGTCGTTCCGGGTGTTGGGGCACGCTCGGTCGCGCGTCTCCACCACCGAGAACATCGGGTGGTTCGGGCCGGGCGTGTAGACCATGCCCTCGTTGCTGGGCTCCGCGATGAAGAGGATCTCGCCCCCGTCGTCCTTGCTCTGCACGATGGCGAAGCCGTGCACCAGGATGCCGCGGCTGATGTCCATCACCATCTGCGAGAACACGCCCTGGCCGACCTCGACCGGGATGTCGTACTCGTCCGGGAGCCGATAGTCGATGCGCAGCACCATCGCCTGGAACTCGGGGTCGGGCTCTTCAGGCGGGTCCTGGGTGATGACGATCCGCGTGAACGTGGTGTCCGGGATGGGGGCCCTCTCGGTGATGCTGCCCGGGAAGTTGAACGGGAAGACGTCGACCCCGAACTCGACCATCAGGTCTTCGATCGTGTCCTCGGTGTACTCCTCGCCCTCGATGGTGACCGCCCAGTCGAAGACGACGTTCGTGAGCGCGAGCAGATCGCAGCCCGCGGGGGGAGCGATGGTGCGGTCGGAGTCGTCGTCGTCGGTGTCCTCCGAGGGGCAGGCGACGAACGTCAGGGGGACGAGCAGCGCGAGCGGGGCGAGGACGAAAACGGGGCGGAAACGATGCATGCGGGGCACTCCAGCGAGTCCGCGAGCTTACACTTCGGCTCTCGAAGGAGGACGGGCACATGCGGGTAGGGATCTTGACCGGAGGCGGCGACTGCCCCGGCCTCAACGCCGTCATTCGGGCCGTGCGGCGGACGCTCCAGCACGAGGGCGACGACGTCGAGACCGTGGGCGTGAAGGACGGCTTCCTCGGCCTCATCACGGCCGACTTCGACCCCCTGGGGCCCGGCTCCGTGTCGGGGATCCTGCCGCGCGGGGGCACGATCCTGGGCACCTCGAACCGGGACGACCCCTTCCGCTGGCGCGGCACCGACCCTCCCTCGGACGTCACCGACCGCGTGCTCGCCAACCTGCGCGACGCCGAGATCGACGCCCTGGTCGTCATCGGCGGGGACGGCACCCTCGACATCGCGCACCGGCTCACGCCCCTGGGCGTCCGCGCCGTGGGCGTCCCCAAGACCATCGACAACGACCTCGCCGCCACCGACCGCACCTTCGGCTTCGACACGGCGGTCACCATCGCCACCGAGGCCATCGACCGCATCCACACCACCGCCGCCAGCCACCACCGCGTGATGTTCGTGGAGGTCATGGGGCGGCACGCGGGGTGGATCGCCCTGCACGCGGGCATGGCCTCCGGTGGGGACGTCATCCTGATCCCCGAGATCCCCTTCCGCTTCGACGCGATCGTGGCCGCGATCGAGGCCCGCAAGGCCCGCGGCAAGCGTTCGTCCATCGTCGTGGCGGCGGAGGGGGCGAAGCCGCTGGGGGGGACGCTCTCCGTCTACAAGGAGGTCCAGGGCGGCGCGGACACGGTGCGGCTCGGGGGCATCGCGAAGCAGGTGGGGGACGCGATCGAGGGCGAGATCGGGCTCGAGGTGCGCGCGACGATCCTGGGGCACATCCAGCGCGGCGGCAGCCCCACCGCGTACGACCGGGTGCTCGCGACCCGCTTCGGGGTGTGCGCCGCCCGCCAGGTCCTCGCCGGAAACTGGGACAGTATGGCGAGCCTCCGCGGCGCCGACGTCGTCCCCGTCCCCCTCGCCGACGCGTGCTCCGGGCGGCGCCTCGTCGATCCCGAGGGCCCGCTCGTCTCGGTGGCCCGGGCCACCGGCATCAAGTTCGGCGACGAGCCCACGGGCTGACTCGTCGAGGGGGTCCCCAAATCTAGAACGGAGGCAGGCCGAGGGCCTCGTCGCACTGCTCCGTGAAGCGGTTCTTCTCTCGCGCCTGGGCCGCGACGTCCATGCAGATCGTCAGCGACTGACGCGCCTTGAGCAGCAGGGGGTCGAGCCGGTCCCCGATCCAGGCGGCCAGCGCCCGGGCCTCGGCGACCTTCCAGCCCTTCGGTGGGCCCTCCTCCAGGACCTCCTTGTAGCCCCCGAGCAGCGCGTGGAACTGCACGTAGAGCGTGCCGAGGTGCAGCGTCGCGGCCGACGCCCAGGTGGGGTCGCGACGCTCGAGGGCGTTCACGTAGTAGCTCTCGGCGGCGCCCGCGGCGTCGGCGGCACGGGCCAGGGCCTCCTGGAGCTTCTCGTAGCTGCCGCTCAGCTTCACCTGCAGCGCCCGACGGCCCACCAGGTCGCCCATCGTCACGGACGCGAGGGCGAGGTGGACGTCGAGACCTCGCCGGTCGTCCTCCGCGTGCGCGGCCTCGAGCTTCGGCACCGCGGTCGAGAGGCGTCGGGCGGCCGCCTGGGCGCGGCCCGCCTGACTGTCGAGCCAGGCGAGGTACACCTGCACCACGTCGGCCTCCGGCGAGCGCTTCACCTTGAGGGCGAGGGCGGTGAGGGTGCGGTGCGCCTCCTCCTTGTCGTCCATCACGACGTGGATCAGCGCGACGCGGAAGCGTGCGTCGGCGCGCAGGTCGGGGGACGCGCCGAAGTCCTCGGCGACGGCCGTGTGCGCCTCGAGCGCGGCCTCGGCGAGCTGCAGCTCCTCGAAGCACACGGCCTGGTTGTAGCGGGCGACCGGCACGAGCTCGGACTCGGGGGCGGCCTCGATGAACTGCTCGTAGCGGAGCACGGCCTCGTCGCACGCGTCGCCGTCCTTGAGGGCGTTCGCTTCGTCGAAGTGGAGCTTCGGGTCGGGGTGCGCGGCGGCCGCGGACGGGACGAGGAGGGCGAGGATCAAGAGGACGAAGCGCATGCTTGCTCCGGACAGCACAGGGCCGGGCGTTGTTCGCGCCCGGCCCTGCTGAAGACGTACCGCTCGGTCGACTCGGTCACTGACAGCACCCCCTAGTAAGGGGGGCATCGTGGTAGGTGCTTCAGGCGCCACTTACAGAAGGGGCGCACACCACACCCAGGGACAACTCCCGGTGGAGTAAGTAGGGCACTCGTCTTTGTGCCGGTTGTCGGGCCTCGCAGGATGCGTCTCTCTCTTCTCCACGTTAGGAGGATGGCTCGCGTCGATCAAGGTGTTAGTTTCCCGCCGTCGCGAGAGGTCCTCGGCAGGCCCCTTCTCTCGCCCCTGGAGTTCCCCTTTGTTCCCCTCTGTCGCACCCCTGGGTTCACGCCTCCCGCTGCCGATCGTCGCGGCCTTGGCGGTCGTTCTCGCGGCCTGTCCGAAGCCCACGCCGCCCCCCCAACCCACGCCGGACGATCGGCCCGCCGAGCCCACGATCGTGATCGACTCGGTCGACCCGAGCGAGACGAAGGAGGGGCGCGCGGTCACGGTCACCGTCCGCGGCAAGGGGTTCGAGGACGGCGTGTCCGTGTACCTGAACGACCGCAGCATGAGCGGCGTCGACGTGTACGACGACGGCGAGCTCACCTTCCGCGCGTCCGAGGACCTCGCCGCCGGCAAGTACGACCTGCGCGTCGAGGCGGAGAACGGGGACGACGCCGTGAAGCGCAACGGCTTCGTGGTCCGCGCCAAGCGCAGCTCCGCCGGCGACTGCACGCTGGACGTCGTCTCCTTCGAGTTCAACGAGGCGGGCCTCACGGACGCCGCGCGCGACTCGATCGCGTCGGCCGCCCGCTGCATCGAGGCGCGGGGCCTGAGCGTCGTGCGGCTCGAGGGCCACGCCGACGAGCGCGGCAGCACCGAGTACAACCTCTCCCTTGGCCAGCGCCGGGCCGAGTCCGTCCGCAACTACCTCGTGGGCCTGGGCGTGTCCGAGTCGAAGCTGCGCACGTTGAGCTACGGCGAAGAACGCCCCGCCGACCGCGGGCACGGCGAATACGCCTGGGCGAAGAACCGCCGCGTGGAGTTCGTCGTCCCGTGAGGGTCGCCCTGGGTGTCGCCGTCGTCGCGCTGCTGGCCGGGTGCGGGCTCGACCACACCGGTCGCAGCGCCAGCTACCTCATGGACGCGCGCATCGACGCCAATCGCGACCGCTCACGCTCCATCGAGCGCGACGTGCAGGTCGAGCGCACGCGGGTGGACGACATCGAGGAGCGGGCCGCCAACGCGCGCCGCATGCTCGCCGACTCCGGGGCCACCCTCGAGACCTTCCTCGCCGAGCTGCAGCAGATCCGCGGCGACCTGGCCGAGCTGAAGCACACCCTCGAGGAGAAGGACAAGCTGACGTCGGACGTCGACTTCCGCCTCACCACCCTCGAGCTCACGATCTCTCACGTGATGACGGAGCTGGACGTCGCGCCGCCGTCGATGCTGGGCGCCACCTACTCGGGCGAGACCGGGCTGGGGTCCATGGAGCCCGAGCCCGCCGAGGAGGGCAGCGACCCGGGCGGCGAAGTCATCGACGGGGTGGACGTGGAGCCCGCGCCGCCGGAGCCCGCGCCGCCGACGTCGGAGGAGACCCTCTCGCTGACGAAGGACGTGGGCGCGGACCTCCCCGCGGAGTCCACCGGCAAGGAGGACGCCGAGTTCGGCGCGGGCCTCGTCGACTTCAAGGACGGCGCCTGGGAGGCGGCCGGCGGGCGGCTGCAGAAGTTCGTGATGCGGTACCCGGACAGCAAGTGGTGGCTGCAGGCGCAGTTCCTCGTGGGGCAGTGCCTCTACGAGCTCGGGCGCTACAAGCCGGCCATCACCGAGTACCAGCAGGTCATCGAGAAGGACGAGTCGTCCCAGTGGGCGGCGCGTTCGATGTTCATGCAGGGGATGGCGTTCCAGGAGCTGGGCACGGCGGAGGACATCGACGCCGCCAAGGTGTTCTTCTCGGAGCTGGTGCGTCTCTACCCCGACCGCCCCGAGGCGGAGCGCGCGAAGGCGCGTCTGGAGGCGCTGGATGCGCAGTAGGATCGCACTGGTCGCGTGGCTCGCCCTGGTGGGCTGCGGCGGCGACGAGGCCCCCCCCGAGCCCACGCAGGCGCCGATCGTCATCGACGGGCGCACCGGCAAGGTCGAGACCCCGAAGGACGACCACGCAGGCCACGATCACGCGGGGCACGACCACGCCGCGGACGCCGGCGACGCCCCCGAGTGGGTCGGCGGGCCGGGCACGCTGACGGTCGTCTACTCCAACAACGTGGACGGTGAAATCGAACCCTGCGGGTGACCGAAGAATCCCCTCGGCGGTCTTGCCAGGCGTTCCACGTATCTCTCCTCCCTCTCCGACCACGCGGCCGTGCTGCACGTGGACGCGGGCGACTACTTCTGGGGCCGCGACACCGTCCCGCCCAAGGAGCTGGCCCAGCGCCGCTTGAAGGCCGAGCTGCTCGCCGAAGCGGCGGGCCCGGAGTACCTCGCCCTCGACGCGATGACCCCCGGCGACGGCGACTTCGCGTTCGGCCTGTCGTTCCTCCAGCAGCAGGCGAAGGAGCACTCGCTCCCGTACGTCTCGGCGAACCTGCGCACCACGGCGGGCGACGCGCTGTTCCCGGCCTACAAGGTCGTCGAGAAGGGCGGCAAGCGCATCGGCATCACCGGCGTGCTGAGCGAGATCGTCTCGATCAGCGGCGTCCAGGTCGCCTCGTCCAAGGACGCGATCGCGGGGGTGGTGAAGACCCTGCGCGAGGCGGAGAAGGTGGACCTGGTCGTGGTTCTGTCCCACCTCGGCCTCACGGACGACAAGGCCCTCGCGTCGGCCGTCCCCGAGATCGACATGATCTTCGGTGGGCACTCCCGACGCCACCAGGAGCAGGCCGCGATCGTGGGCGACACGGCCATCTTCCAGGCGGGCAGCCGCGGCAAGGCGCTGGGCGAGGCCGCGTTCCTCTTCCGGGGCGGCCGAGGCTTCGCGAACCCGGGGGCGAAGGTGCAGATCGAGCGGCAGCGCGCCGTCATCGAGCAGCAGGTCGCGCGCTTCGAGAAGCAGCTCGCGGGCGACGTGCCCGAGAAGGACCGTCCCCGCCTCCAGCGGGTGCTCGACTTCAACAAGCGCAAGCTCGAGGAGCTGGTGGTGCCCCCCGAGGACGACGGCTCCCGGTCGCTGATCGCGGGTCGCAAGGTCGACATGCATCGATCCCTGGCCGACGAGCCGAAGATGACGAAGCTGGTGGACGCCACCCTCGAGCAGCTCGGTCCGCTCCTGGCGGCCGAGGCCGCGGAGAAGGCGAAGCACCATCCGAAGCCGACCGCTGAGAAGTCCAGGGGCGACTGGGTGGGCGCGAACGCGTGCCGCACCTGCCACGCCGTGCAGTTCGAGGACTGGCGCAAGACCCCTCACGCGCGCGCGTACGTGACCCTGCTCAAGGAGAAGCGGCAGTACGACCTGGACTGCTGGTCGTGCCACGTGACGGGCGCGGGCGCGAAGGGCGGACCGGCGTCGCCGACGGAGGTCGGGTACCTGCGGAACGTGCAGTGCGAGGCCTGCCACGGCCCCGGCCGCGAGCACGTGGAGAACCCCACGGTCGACATGAACAAGTCGCCCAAGGAGGCGCACTGCAAGGGCTGCCACACGGATGAGCAGACCGAGGGGCGGTTCGTCTTCGACGACTACCTCCCGAAGATCGACCACAAGGACTGATGTACCCCCTGCTCGCCATCGAGACGTCGTGCGACGAGACGGCGGCGGCCGTGCTCGGCCCCGGCGCCACGGTGCTGTCGAACGTCGTGCGCAGCCAGATCCCCGAACACCGGCTCTACGGCGGGGTGGTCCCGGAGGTCGCGTCGCGTCGCCACGTGGACTGGCTCGGGCCGGTCGTCGACGAGGCGCTGGAGCAGGCCGGGATCGGCCGCGACGACCTCGGATCGGTGGCCGCCACCCGGGGCCCCGGCCTCGTCGGCTGCCTGCTGGTGGGGCTGTCCTACGCCCAGGGGACCGCGCGCGCCCTCGGCATCCCGGTGATGGGCGTGAACCACATGGAGGGCCACCTGCTCGCGCCGTTCGTGGGCGACCCGGACCCGCCGTTCCCGTTCCTCGCGCTCGTGGTGTCGGGCGGTCACACGCTGCTGATCCACGCCCGCGGCCTCGGCGAGTACGAGCTCCTGGGCGAGACGCGCGACGACGCCGCGGGCGAGGCGTTCGACAAGGGCGCCCGCCTCCTGGGTCTGCCGTACCCCGGCGGGGTGGAGATCGACAAGCTCTCGCAGACGGGCCGCGCCGACGCCGTGGCCCTGCCCCGTCCGATGTCGCGCAAGCCCGGCTACGACTTCTCCTTCTCGGGGCTCAAGACGGCCACCCGGCAGCACGTGGAGAAGGCCGGCGCGCTCGAGGGCGAGGCCCTGAGCGACATGTGCGCGTCGCTCCAGGAGGCGATCGTCGACTCGCTCCTGCTCAAGACGCGCAAGGCCGCCCGCACCCTCGGCATCCGGCGGGTGGTCGTCACGGGAGGCGTGGCCGCCAACTCCCGGCTGCGCTCGGCGTTCGCGGCCGCCGCCGCGAAGGAGGGGTGGGAGCTGCACCGCCCGGGGCGCGGCCTCTGCACGGACAACGCGGCGATGATCGGGTACGCCGCCGCGCTCCACCTGGCGACGGGCGAGGTCCCTCCCGAGGCCGACGTGGCGCCCGGTCTTCGCCTCGCGAGCCGCGCCTGACATGGTGAAGGCGTACAACCGGGCGAAGAAGTCCCTCGGCCAGAACTTCCTCGTGGACGGGGGTGTGATCGCGCGGATCATCGGGGCCGCCGGCGTGGTCGGGAAGCCGGAGACCGTGATCGAGATCGGGCCCGGGCGAGGCGCCATGACGCGCGGGCTCGTGGACGCCGCCGACCGCTTCGTCGCCATCGAGAAGGACGACGACCTCGCCGCGAAGCTCACGGCCGAGTTCCAGGGGCGGGACGGGGTGGTGGTCCTCAACCGCGACGCCCTCACCCTGGACCCGTCCGAGGTGCCGTTCGGGGGCCCGTTCCGGGTGGTCGCGAACCTGCCCTACAACGTCGGTGGCCGCATCACGATGCACCTGCTCGAGGAGTGGGGCGACGCCGTGCTCGAGATGACGCTCATGTTCCAGCGGGAGGTGGCGAATCGCCTCGTGGCCCCCTGCGGCACCAGCGCCTACAGCGCCCTGAGCGTCCTCGTGCAGTCGTTCTGCGAGGCGTGGCTCCTGTTCGGCGTGCCGCCCGGGGCGTTCCGACCCGTCCCGAAGGTGCAGTCGGCCATCGTGAAGCTCAAGCGTCGCCCCGTCCCGCTGTTCGACGGCGTGCCCTACGACCGCTTCAACTCGCTCGTGCACGCGGCCTTCGCGTCGCGTCGCAAGATGATCCTCAACGGCCTCACCAAGGCCCCGGGGTTGCCGTCGGACGGGGACTTCTGGCGGGCGATCCTGGCGGAGGCGGGCGTGGACCCGAAGCTGCGACCGGACGCCGTGCCGCCCGAGGCCTTCGTCGCCATCACGCGCCTGTTGCTATCGTCCGAGGCCTGAGCCGAGGGGTCCTGTTCCGTGCACGTCGCCATCCTCGCCAAGTCGTCCGAGCGCACTCCCAAAGCGGAGGTGCAGCGCGCCGTGGACGCCGTCCGTCGCGTCCAGACGTTCCTGGAAGAGAAGGGCCACACGGTGGTCGTGGACGAGCGCACCGCCGAGGTGGGCGGGTTCGCTCCATCGGCGTCCCTGGAGGCCCTCCCCGACGGCGCGGACCTGGCGATCGTCCTCGGCGGCGACGGCACGCTCCTCTACGCCGCCCGGCAGTTCGCGCCCCTGGACCTGCCCATCTACGGGATCAACCTCGGCCGCCTCGGCTTCCTGAGCGACACCGACGCCGAGCACGGGCTCGACGGGCTCGGCCGGGTGCTGGACGGCGACTACACCGTCGAGCAGCGGATCATGCTGTCGGGCGCGCTGCACCGACCCGACGGCACCGTCCTGGGGCCCTACATCGCGCTGAACGACTTCGTGATCAACAAGGGCGCGCTCGCGCAGGTGGTGCGCCTCTCCACCCGCGTGGACGACCGGTTCGTCTCCAGCTACCTGGCGGACGGGATCATCGTGTCGACGCCCACGGGCTCTACCGCCTACGGGCTGGCCGTCGGGGGGCCCATCATCGTGCCCACGACCGAGGTCATGCTCGTCGCCCCGATCTGCCCGCACATCCTCACGAACCGGCCGCTGGTGGTCGCCGCGGACTCGGGGATCGACGTGTGCCTCGAGGAGGCGCGGGACGACTGCTACCTCACGATCGACGGCCAGGAGGGCGTACGCCTCCAGCCGGGAGACACCCTCAAGGTGAGCCGCTCGACCCAGAGCGCCCGCCTCGTGCGGACGGACTCGGCGGACTTCTTCGCGATCCTGCGCACCAAGCTCCGCTGGGGGGGATAGCCCGGAGTGCTGCGGGAGCTGCGGATTCGCGACATCGCGATCATCGAGGACGTGGCCGTCGAGTTCGGCGACGGCCTGAACGTGTTGTCCGGCGAGACCGGCGCGGGCAAGTCGATCGTGCTCGGCGCCCTGGGCCTGGTGCTCGGCGGGCGCGCGGGGAGCGAGTGGGTCCGCACCGGCAAGTCGGCGGCCGAGGTCCAGGCGCGGTTCGATCGCACGAAGGAGATCGACGTCGCGCTCGCGGAGCTCGATCTCTCGGTGGACCCCGAGGAGGACGGGCTCCTGCTCCGTCGCGTGGTGACGGCGGCGGGCCGGTCTCGGGCCTACATCGGGGCCTCGGCGGTCCCCCTCACGGCGCTGCGCCGGGTGGCCGTGGAGCTCGTGGACTACGCGGGGCAGCACGAGCACCAGGTGCTGCTGGACGACGCGCGACACCTCGGGATCCTCGATCGCTTCGGGGTGGACCCGAAGACGCTGGATCGGGCGACCACGGCCGTCGCGGCGGCCCGCGCCCTGACCGACGAGCAGCGTCGAATGGACCGGCTCGACGCAGACCGTCGGGCGCGGGAGGACTACCTCCGCTACCAGCTCCAGGAGCTCGACGAGGCGGACCTGAAGGACGGGGAAGAGGACGCCCTGGAGGCCGAGCGCGCCGTGCTGCGCAACGCCGTGGCCCTCGCGGACCGGGCCCGTCGCGCCGAGGCCGCGCTCTACGGGGACGCGGGCAGCGCGGTGGAGCGGATCGGCGACGCGGTGGGGCGACTGCGTGAGCTGGTGGCGATCGACGCGGCCATGGCCCCCGTGCTGGAGGCGGTGGACGAGTCGCTGATCGGGATCGAGGAGGCCGGTCGCGAGCTCGCGGCCTATGCCCGCCGCACGCGCCAGGACCCGGCGCGCCTGGAGGAGGTCGACGACCGGCTGACCCTCGTGCACGACCTGCAGCGCAAGCACCGTCGCGACTTCGCGGGGCTGATCGAGCTGCGTCGGGACATGCAGGCCGAGCTGACGGAGCTGGAGGGGCTGACCGAGCGCCGCGGGGCCCTCGCCGGGGAGCTCGCCGCGGCGCGGGCGGGGGCTCGGGACGCGTGCGCCGCCTTGTCCGTCGAGCGGGCGGCCGCGGCCCAGCGCCTCTCCCGGGAGGTCGAGGCCCAGTTGGCGGGGCTGGCCATGGCGCGCGCGCGCCTCGTCGCCACGCCCGTCCCGGTGCCGGAGTCGGCCGACGCCGTGGCCCTGGGCGACGACGGTGGGGCCCCCTTCTCGGTCTCCACGGGGGCGGAGCAGGTGGCCTTTCTGCTGTCCGCGAACCCGGGCGAGGAGCCCCGTCGGCTGAGCCGCGTGGCGTCCGGGGGCGAGCTGTCCCGCATCCTGCTCGCCGTGCGTCGCGCCCTCGCCGGGGCGTCGGGCGGCCAGGTCCAGGTCTGCGTGTTCGACGAGGTCGACACCGGCCTGGGCGGCGCGACGGCCGAGAAGGTCGGGGACCAGCTCCAGGAGATCGCGACCATCGGCCAGGTCCTGTGCATCACACATCTGCCCCAGATCGCGGCGCGCGCGGACCGGCACTTCCGGGTCGAGAAGCACGTGGCGGACGGGCGCACCCACACCGTCGTGGCTGCGCTGGACGCCGATCAGCGCGTCGCGGAGCTGGTCCGGATGGTGGCGGGGGCGGACGCCTCGGGGTCGGCGGAGGCGTTCGCGCGGGAAATGTTGGCCCGCTCCCGGGGACCCGCGGCCCCTGCGACGGTAGACTGATCGACTGTGACTGTACGCGGAGGAGCCATGCGCATCACGTCGGCCGGCATCACGAATGTCGGCATGAAGCGCCAGAACAACGAAGACAACTACCTGATCAACGACGGCCTCGGGGTCTACGTCGTGTGTGACGGGATGGGCGGCCACGCGGGCGGCGAGTACGCCAGCCAGATCGCGGTCACCACGGTCGAAGAGGTCCTCGCCAACATCCGCGACGAGAATCCGGACGGCGACGGCGCCACGGACGAGCAGATCACGCAGGAGAAGATCAAGTACGCCGTCCGCCTCGCGGGCAAGCGGATCTACGAGCGCGCCCAGGCCGATCCGGAGTTTCGGGGCATGGGCACCACGGCGGTCATCCTGCTGTTCCGCAAGGGGATGGCCTACCTCGCCCACGTGGGCGACTCGCGCGGTTACCTGATCCGCGGCGGGGAGATCACCCAGCGCACCGAAGACCACTCCTGGGTCAACGAGCAGATCAAGGCCGGGCTCATCACGCCCGAGACCGCCAAGCATCACCGCTTCCGCAACATCATCACGCGCTCGCTGGGCTTCCAGGAGGAGGTCGAGATCGACACGCAGGTGTTGCGCGCCGAGCCCGGGGACCTCTACCTGCTGTGCTCCGACGGCCTCTCCAACCTCGTCGAGGACGACGAGATGCGCGAGATGCTGGTGGAGAAGTCGTTCCAGGAGACGCTCCGCCTGCTCGTCGAGATCGCCTGCCAGCGCGGCGGAGACGACAACATCACGGCCGTCATCGCCCGGGTGGACTCCAACTAGACGCGCCTTCCGGCGGGCCGCGCTCCGCGCCGAAGATCGGCGGATTTCCCCACCGCTGTTAGGGTGGGATCGGGAAGGCTCCGCGCGCCCGGGTGTTTTCATTGACAGTCCGGAGCCGGGGTTGGTAGGAGACTGCGCCCGCTCGTCGCGGGCGGCCCGCACCCGAGGGCCTGGAGGGCATCTGGCCGACCGAATCGTCATCGAAGTCGAGTCCGAAGACGGCGCATCGCGCCGGTGGGGATTCGACCGTCGTCGCCTCGTCGCCCTGGTCACGAGCCTGGCCTTCGTGTTCGTGGGCGTGCTCATCGGCACCAGCGCGACCACGTGGTGGGCCGCGAACAGCGTCGGGAACACCCCGTCGGCGAAGGCCGAGAACGTCCTCCTGAAGTCCCGCCTCACGGCCCTCGAGGCCCGCCTCGGTCGCGTGGATCGCGCCCTCGCGCGCGTGGCCTCCTACGACGCGAAGATCCGCGCCCTGACGCAGGAGGACCGGGGAGCCCGCGCGTTCGGCATCGGGCCGCTCTCGGAGCTCGAGATCGCGGCCGCCGAGCGCGAACGCCGCGGCGTCGCCCTGCCCGGTGGCGAGCTGCCGCCGGCGCCCCAGAAGAACGACCTGAGCGCCGTCCTCGACGACCTCGACCAGCGCACCCTCGACCTCGAGGACCGGGCGCTTCAGGAAGAGGTGTCCCTGCAGGAGATCCGCGGCTACCTGGACGACCGCACGTCGCTCATCAACGCGTACCCGTCCGAGTGGCCGGTGCGCGGCTGGGTCACGTCGCGGTACGGCTGGCGCACGAGCCCCCACAGCGGCGTGCGGCGGCTGCACACGGGCATCGACATCGCGGCTCCCCGGGGCACGCCGATCGTCGCCGCCGCGGACGGTCACATCGTCTTCGCCGGGTACCACAGCGCGTACGGCAACCTGGTGGTCGTGGACCACGGCTACGGGATCACCACCAAGCACGCACACACCTCGCGCATCCTCGCGAAGGTCGGCGACCGGGTCCTCCGCGGCGACGTCATCGCGCGGGTCGGCAACACCGGTCGCTCCACCGGTCCTCACCTGCACTTCGAGCTGTTGCAGGACGGCGTGCCGGTGAACCCGTTGCCGTTTCTCCGATCGGAGTAGTCGCGCAGCGGCGGCCTCAGTAGCGGCCCGTCCGCTGCATCATCCACGGCCACTGGGCGAGCACGGGGCCGTCGATCAACTCGTACTCGCGGCGGAACCAGTCGACGTCGGGCCCGTCGCCGTCCCGCAGCAGCTGCTCCTCGTGACTCCGGAGCGCCGCGAACACGACGGCCCCGAGTTCGGCGTACCCCCGCCAGTCCATGTGGCAGGAGTCCAGGAAGCGGGGCTGCTCGGCGGACCTCGGGGGCAGCGCTTGGAAGGCCTCGTCGAGGTCCACGAGCACCACCTCATCGCTCTCGGCGGCCACCTCGCGGATCACGCGGTTGAAGCTCGGACGGCAGCGGTTGCGCGGCACCAACTCCAGCGCCTGGAGTAGGAGCGATCGGCCCTCGTCCGTGTGGCCGAGCCCGAGCTGGGCAAGGCCCGACCAGCGGATCGCCTCCTCCAGGTCCGCGTCGCACCGCGCGAGCTGGGTGGCTGCGGTCTCGAACCTGCCTTGCGCTACCGCCGCGACGCCCTCCACCACACACGGGTCGAGGTACCGGGAGAGGATCTCCTTCGCCGCCCGAGCGTCGCCTCCGGCCAGGTGCGCCATCGCGAGCGCCGGCACCGCGCGGATGGCTTCGACGTCTCCCGCTTTCACCTCGTCCGCGAGGCAGGTCTCGAGGAACGGGCGGGCCTTCGCCAGTCCCCCCGCCTCGGCGAGCTGAATGCCGGCCACGCAGGGAGGCAGGCCCTCCCACCCCGGGGGCAGCGCTGCGGGCTCCCTCGTCAGCGCGGACAGGTCGATCTCCGGGCCCCGACTCGCCTTGTGTCCACCGGACCCACGGCCCGCGCGGCCCAGGAGGTGCCCGAGCGTGAAGCCGCGGTACTCGAGGTGCACCGGGAGGGTCGCGAGGTACACGGTCGCCCCCGCAGCGCCGCCGTCGCGCACGATCGAGCGCAGGTTCTCCCGAAAGGCCTCGCGTACCGCGCTGGCATCGGGATGCTGCGCGGAGAACCAAGCAGGAGCCGAGCGGTCCGTCAGCGCGGCCCGCAACAACCGGAAGCCCCCCTGCTTGACGAGCGCTCTTCGAACCGTCGAAGGCGGCAGCGCGCCTTCGTTGTTGCAGGTCATGACGAGCAGGGCGTCGGGGTCGTGCTGCGCGACCTCCGAGACGATCGCTGCGACGCGGTTGCTGTCCTGGCCGCCGGCGGCGGCGTTGATCACCTCGGTCGGTCGCTGGCTCCAGGTCCCGAGCGCGGATCTGAGGTAGTCCGGGATGCCTCCCGCCGCCCCGGGCAGATCCTGCGAGACGTACGGCTCGCCCATCGCGAACGAACCGCCCACCACGAAGAGGCGGAACGCGTCCCCCTTGTCGACCGGGAACCGAGACCGGACCATCGTCCGCGCGCCGTACTCGCTGGTGACGATGTCGTCACCGTCAGTGCGGAACAGCGGCTCCACCACGTGTTGGACGTCGAGGTCTCGGTCGTAGGTGTCGAAGGCGCCCGTCTCTTCGAGGTGCTCGGCGGCGCGGCTCACGATCAAGAGCACGCCGCCTGCCACGAGCGCCGAGAACGCGATCAGCTTCGGAAGGCGGAGACGACGGCGTGGCGGGTGTGTCGACCGCGAGTGGCCGCTCTCGTCGCCCGGGTCCCGGGTCACCTAGCCGGCGGGCGGGGACGCCGCGGCGGCGGCCGCCGTCTCCTTGTCGTTGCCCATGTGGCACTTCTTGTACTTCTTGCCCGAGCCGCACCAGCAGGGGTCGTTGCGCCCCACCTTGTCCTTCTCGCGACGCACGGTGGTCACGGGCCGCATGGCCTGACGCGCGGCCGCCCCGGTGGTGACGCCGCGGCGCCGCTTGAGGTTCGCCTTGGCGGAGCCGCCCATCTTGTTGGCGCGCTCCAGCGCGGCGGCGGCGGCGGCCCTCTCGGCCATGAGCTGCTCCTCGAGCAGCGCGGCCTTCTCCTCCTCGGTGAGCGCACGCTCGTTGCCGAGGTTCTCGAACAGCTCTTCGAGCACGCGCTGGTCGCGCAGGTCCAACATCATGTTGAACATCTCGAAGCCCTCCTTCTTGTATTCGAGGAGGGGGTTGCGCTGGCCGTAGCCGCGCAGGCCGATGCCGCCCCGCAGGTGGGACATGGCCTGCAGGTGCTTCTTCCAGAGGTAGTCGGTGGTCTTGAGGAGGAAGTAGCGCTCGCGGTACCGGGTGTTCTCGGCGCCGATCAGCTCCTCCTTCTCTGCGTACCACGTCTCGATGTAGCCGATGAGCTCGTCGGCGACGTCGTAGGCCTTGCGCATGTGCACCTGGTGGTAGTCCACCTGGACCGCGTCGAGCTTGAACTGCGCCTTCAGGTCCTCGTTGAGGCCTTCGACGTCCATCTCCTCCGGGGGCGCCTTGTAAGGCGTGCGCTCGGACACGAAGCCGGCGATCATCTCGCGGGCCGTCTCCATGATCATCGCGCGGGTGTCTTCGCCGCCCAGGATGCGGTTGCGCAGCCCGTACACGGCGTCGCGCTGCTGGGACATGACCTCGTCGTACTCGAGCAGGTTCTTGCGGATGCCGAAGTTGCGGCCCTCGACCTTGCTCTGGGCGTTGCCGACCGACTTGCTGAGCCAGGGGTGCACGAGCGGCTCGCCGTCCTCCATGCCCAGGCGCTCCATGAGGCCCTTGAGCTTGTCGCTGCCGAAGATGCGGAGGAGGTCGTCCTCGAGGCTGAGGAAGAAGCGCGACGATCCCGGGTCGCCCTGCCGGCCCGACCGACCCCGCAGCTGGTTGTCGATCCGTCGCGCTTCGTGGCGCTCGGTGCCGATGACGTGCAGTCCGCCGACCTCCTTGACGAACTCGGCGTCCTTCTCGCACTGCGCCCGGTACTGCGCGGTGCGCTCCTTGAGGCGACGGTCGTATTCCTCGCGACCCTCGACCTCGGCGTCGAACTCTCCGACCTCGTCGATGGCCAGGGCCTCCGGATTGCCGCCGAGGACGATGTCGGTACCGCGCCCGGCCATGTTCGTGGAGATGGTCACGGCGCCCGGGGTGCCCGCCTGGGCGACGATCGAGGCCTCCGACATGTGGAACTTGGCGTTCAGCACGTTGTGGGGGAGGCCCTCCCGCACCAGCAGCTTGTGCACGAGCTCCGACTTCTCGACCGAGGCGGTGCCCACGAGCACGGGCTGACGGGCTGCGTGGCACTCCTTGATCTCTTCGATGACCGCCTGGAACTTCTCGGGCTCGGTCTTGTAGATGACGTCGTCGTGGTCGAGGCGGGCGATGGGACGGTTGGTGGGGATCACGACGGTGTCGCTGTCGTAGATCTTCTGGAACTCCTCGGCCTCGGTGTCGGCCGTCCCCGTCATGCCGGAGAGCTTGTCGTACTTCAGGAAGTACTTCTGGTACGTGATCGTCGCGAGGGTCTCATTCTCCTTCTCGATGCGGATCTTCTCCTTCGCCTCGATCGCCTGGTGCAGGCCGTCGGACCAGCGCCGCCCCGGCATCTTTCGACCGGTGTGCGGGTCCACGATGACGACCTTGTTGTTCTCGACCACGTAGTGCTTGTCCCGCTTGAACGCGAGGTGCGCGCGCAACGCCTGGTTGACGTGGTGCAGCATCTCGATGTTCTCGGGGAGGAACAGGTTCTTGATGCCCAGGCGCTGCTCGACGACGTCGATCCCCTGCTCGGTGAGGCTGACGCTGCGCGCCTCCTCGTCGAGCACGAAGTCGATCTCCTGCTTCATGCCGGGGACGATCTTGTCGACCTTGTAGTAGTTGTCGAGGTCCGCGTCGGCGGCCCCGGAGATGATCAGCGGCGTCCGCGCCTCGTCGATGAGGATGGAGTCGACCTCGTCCACGATCGCGAAGTTGTGGCCCCGCTTCTGGACCATGTGGTCGACCGACAGCTTCATGTTGTCGCGCAGGAAGTCGAAGCCGAACTCGGAGTTGTTCCCGTAGGTGATGTCGGAGTTGTAGGCGTTCCGCCGCGCCTCGTTCGTCATCCCGTGGCTGATGCAGCCCACCGAGAGGCCGAGCCACTCGTGGACCTGGCCCATCCACGCGGCGTCGCGGGTGGCGAGGTAGTCGTTGACCGTGACGACGTGCACGCCCTTGCCCTGGAGCGCGTTGAGGTAGCAGGGGAGGGTGGCGACCAGGGTCTTGCCCTCGCCCGTCCGCATCTCGGCGATGGTGCCCTCGTGCAGGAAGATGCCGCCGATGATCTGGCAGTCGTAGGGGCGCATCTGGATGCTGCGCCAAGCCGCCTCCCGCACGACCGCGAAGGCGTCGGGCAGGATCTCGTCCAGGCTCGCGCCGTTGTCGAGCTTCTCGCGGAACAGCGGCGTCATCGCCTTGAGCTCGGCGTCGCTCGCCTTCTCGTAGCTGGGGCCGAGCGCGTTGACGCGTGCCACCAGGGGCTTCAGCTTCTTGATCTTGCGGTCGTGCGCGGTCCCGAAGACCTTCTCGAACATCGCGGGCATCTTCAACATCGCGGTCGCTGCCTCATGGCTCTTGGTGTGTCGCGCGCGTGAGCGCGGCGCGGCGGTTTGATAGCACATAGCTACCGTCGGGCCTTCCGCAAGCCGAGAAACGAATCTTGCCGACGTCGGGAGCGTGTGGTAGCACCCCTCGCCCGCGCCGACGTCGCAATCTCGCGACCTCGGCTCGGCTGAATCCCACGCGCGGATTCGCCCCCTCCGGTGACGACCTCACGGTCGGTTGAAGGGGCCCCTGCTCGACGGTCGTAGGCTCGACCTCGAGGGACCGCGCGGAGGCCCAACCGGAGGAAGGCCAAGCCCCATGCCCGACATTTCTCTTCGCGATCTGCTCGAAGCCGGCGTTCACTTCGGTCACCAGACCCGTCGCTGGAACCCGAAGATGAAGCCCTACATCTTCGGCGAGAAGAACGGCATCCACATCATCAACCTGCAGAAGACGGCCATCCAGCTGATCGCCGCCACGCAGTTCGTCAGCCAGGCCGTCGCCCGAGGCCAGAAGGTCCTCTTCGTGGGCACGAAGCGCCAGGCCGCCGACATCGTCGTCGAGGCCGCCGAGGCCGCGGGCCAGTTCCACGTCACCCACCGGTGGCTGGGCGGCATGCTCACCAACTTCAAGACGGTGAAGGGCTCGATCGACCGCCTGAACAACCTCGAGAAGGACCGCGACAGCGGCCGCTTCGACGGGCTGTCCAAGAAGGAGCGCATCAGCCTCGATCGCCAGACGGCGAAGCTGAAGAACTCCCTGGGCGGCATCCAGGAGATGACCGCGCTCCCCGGCGTCGTGTTCATCATCGACCCGAAGAAGGAGCACATCGCGGCCAAGGAGGCGAAGCGCCTCGGCATCCCGATCGTGGCCGTGGTCGACACCAACTGCGACCCCGACGGCATCAAGTTCGTCATCCCCGGCAACGACGACGCGCTCAAGGCGATTCGCCTCTTCACGAAGGCCATCTCCGACGCGTGCATCGAGGGTACGCAGATGGCGAAGGACTACGCGCGCCGCGAGTACTCGAGCCTGGGTGGCGGCACCGTGTCCGCCGGTGGCGAGGAGGGCGCCGCGGCTCCCGAGCCCGAGGTCTTCAAGAAGGGCTCGTCCGACGAAGCCGCCGCCGCGCCCGCCGAGGAGGCCGCCGAGGCCGCCCCCGCCGCCGAGGAGGCCGCCGAGGCCGCCCCCGCCGCCGAAGAGGCCGCCGAGGCCGCCCCCGCCGCCGAAGAGGCCGCCGAGGCCGCCCCCGCTGCCGAAGAGGCCGCCGAGGCCGCCCCCGCTGCCGAAGAGGCCGCCGAGGCCGCCCCCGCTGCCGAAGAGGCCGCCGAGGAGGCTCCGGCCGGCGCCGCCGAGGCCGCCCCCGCGGAGGAGGCTGCGGCCGAGACCGCCCCCGACACCGAGAACGCCGCGGCGCCTGCCGAGGCCCCCGAGACCACCGAAGCTGCTCCCGCGTAGCTCGAAAGGAACGAACAGATGTCCATCAGTGCTGCTCAGATCAAGGAGCTCCGCGGCAAGACCGGCGCGGGCATCCTGGACTGCAAGAAGGCCCTCGGCGCCGTCGACGGCGACTTCGAGAAGGCCGTCGACTGGCTCCGCACCAAGGGGATCGCGAAGGCCGCCAAGAAGGCGACCCGCGCGGCCACCGAGGGGTCCGTCTTCTCCTACATCCACGGCGGCGGCCGCCTCGGCGTCCTCGTCGAGGTGAACTGCGAGACCGACTTCGTCGCTCGCGGCGACGTCTTCCAGGCGTTCATCAAGGACGTGGCGATGCACATCGCCGCCGCCTCCCCGAACTGGGTCCGTCGTGAAGACGCCCCGGCCGACGAGGTCGGGCGCGAGAAGGCGATCTTCCTCCAGCAGGCGATCGACTCGGGCAAGCCCGAGCACATCGCGGAGAAGATGGTCGTCGGCAAGCTCAACAAGTACTTCGCCGAGAACTGCCTCATGGAGCAGGCCTGGGTGAAGGACGACAGCAAGACCATCGAGCAGTACCAGACCGAGGTCGTGACGCAGACGGGTGAGAACATCCGCATCCGTCGCTTCGCTCGCTGGTCGCTCGGCGAAGGCCTGGAGAAGAAGTCGGACGACTTCGCCGCCGAGGTCGCCGCCATGGCCGGCACCAACTAACCGACTCGCGCAGAGTCCCGAGAGGGCGGTCGACCAAGCGTCGGCCGCCCTTTCTGCTTGGGGCGTCCCTGCTAGTATTCCGCGCCCGGCGGGGCCGCGCCGGAGAGCGGGAGCAGCAGATGGACGAGTACATCGAAGACCTCGGCGACGAGATGGACAAGCCGGTGAGGCACCTGCGGTCCGAGCTGGCGAAGAAGCGCACCGGGCGCGCGTCCCTGGCCGTCCTCGACGACATCCGCATCGACTACTACGGGGCGCCCACGGCGCTGCAGGGCGTGGCCACGCTCACCGTGCCCGAGGCGCGGATGATCATCGTGAAGCCCTGGGACCCGACCATGCTGCCCGCCATCGAGAAGGCCATCTCGATGTCCAACATCGGCATCACGCCCAACAACGACGGCAAGATCATCCGCCTCGCCTTCCCCGAGCTCACCGGCGACCGCCGCAAGTCGATGGTCCGCGAGGTCGAGCAGGCGGGCGAGAAGTGCAAGGTGTCGATCCGGGGCGTCCGCAAGGACTACAACGACCTCCTCAAGAGCGCGCAGAAGGACGGCGAGATCTCCGAGGACGACCTCAAGCGGGGCCTCGAGATGATCCAGAAGTCGACCGACGCGCACTGCACGAAGGTCGACGACGTGGTGAAGGCGAAGGCCAAGGAGATCCTCGAGGTTTGACCTCGGAGGCTGCGTCCCCGCGGTCCCTCCCCCGGCACGTGGCCATCATCATGGACGGCAACGGACGCTGGGCGCAGGCTCGTGGGCTGCCCCGTCACCGGGGCCACGCCGAGGGCGTCGAGTCGGTGCGCGTCATCACGAAGATGGCCCGCCGCGTGGGCGTCGAGGCGCTCACGCTCTACTCGTTCAGCACGGAGAACTGGGGCCGTCCCCAGGACGAGGTCGACGCCTTGATGGGCCTGCTCGTGCACTTCCTCGAGGCCGAGCGGCAGCTCATGCTGGACGAGGGCATCCGCCTGCAGGTCTCCGGAGAGGCCGAGCGGCTCGTCCCGGCGGCGCGCGAGGCGCTCGAGCGCACCATGGCCGCCACCGCGCACGGCACCGGGATGGTGCTCAACCTCGCGCTGTCCTACGGGTCCAGGCAGGAGCTGGTTCGGGCCGCGCGGCTCATCGCCGAGGACGTCGCGGCCGGCACCCTCGACCCCCGGTCGATCGACGAGGCGTCCATCGAATCGAGGCTGTACACGGCGGGCCTGCCCGAGCTGGACCTCGTCATCCGCACGGCGGGTGAGATGCGGCTGTCGAACTTCCTGCTCTGGCAGGTGGCGTACGCCGAGCTCTACGTGGCGGACATCGCGTGGCCGGACTTCCGGGAGGACGCCTTCGCCGCGGCGCTCGGTTCCTTCGGCCGTCGCGAGCGTCGGTACGGGCTCACGTCGGCGCAGATCGAGGAGAGCGCGTGAGCGGGACGAAGACCCGTCTGATCTCGGGGCTCGCGGCCCTCGCGGTCGTGCTCCCGATCCTGATCTTCGGGAACTACTGGTGGATCGCCGGGCTCGCCTTCACCGCGGGCTGCTGGGGCATCGTCGAGTACGTGGGGATGACGCTGAGGGACGACCGCCGCGTCGCCCTGCCGATGATGCTGGGGATGGGCCTGCCGATCTTCGCGTCCTCCGCCGCGGGACCCCAGGCGAGCGCGGCCCTCGCCAGCGGCGTCTGGCTCGTGGCCGTGCCGGTCTCCGCGGCGGTGTTCCTCTTCACCGCGAAGGACACCGACCTGCTCGCCGACAAGTGGGCGCGGTTCCTCTGCGGGCTCCTGTACGTGCCCTTCCTCATCGGGTTCCTGCCCGCCCTCCGCGCCCTCGAGTCGGGCTCGTCCTGGATCTGGATCCCCCTCGTGGCCGCGTGGCTCGGCGACACCGGCGGCTACTTCGCGGGCCGGGCCTTCGGCAAGCACCCCATGATCCCGCTCATCTCCCCGAAGAAGACGTGGGAGGGGTTCGTGGGCGGCGTCGCCCTCGCCGTGTTCGGCGTCTTCGTGTGGAAGTGGTTCTTCCTGGACGTGCTGACCTGGTGGGACTGCGTGATCCTCGGCGTCCTGGGCAACCTCGCGGGCGTCACCGGCGACCTCGTGGCCTCCATGATCAAGCGCACCCACGGCGTGAAGGACACCGGCAGGTTCCTGCCCGGCCACGGCGGCATGCTCGACCGCATCGACTCCGTCATCTTCAGCCTCCCCGTGGTCTACGGGTACGTCGTGTTCGCGCGGCCGCTGATCGTCGGGGGCTGAGCGATGGGCGTGAAGCGTCCCCGGCGGAGCCGAGGCCCCGCCCCCAGCCCGCGGGTCGAGCCCGACCCCTCCGCGCCCCTCGTGCTGGCGGTGGACACGTCCTGCGCCGTAGAGACCCTCGCGCTGGTGCAGGGGGAGCTCGCCCTCGCCCAGTGGCAGGCGCGCCGGCCGAAGCATCGAGGGGCGTCCCTGGCCTCCACGATCGAGGGCCTGCTCGCGTCCTGCGGGCGCTCGATGGGGGACCTGTCCGCGGCCGTCGTCGTCGGGGGCCCGGGCGCGTTCACCGGCCTCCGGGTCGGCATCGCGACGCTCCAGGGCCTCTGCGCCGCCCGCCGCATCCCCCTGAGCTCCGTCTCCGCGCTCGACGGGTGGGCGTGGGCCGCCACCACGGACGTCGTCGGCGTCACCCTCGACGCCCGGCGGGGCGAGCTCTACACGGCCCTTTTCCGCCGCACTCGCGACGCCCTCGAGACGCTGATCCCCCTCGATCTGGTCACGCCCGACGCCTGGGCCGTCGCCCTGGGAGAGGCGGACGTGGACGTGGAGTTGGTGGGGGACGGGGCCCGGCTGTACGAGACGCGGTGGACGTCGCCGCGGCTGTCCGTCGCCCCCGCTCACGTGCTCGGCCCCAACCTGATCCCCGTCGCCCGGGCCGTGGACGTCTCGGCGACGCCGGGCCCCGTCGCGCCGATCTACATGCGTCGCCACGACGGGACTCGGACGGAGCCCCGAGGGTCCGACGCGATCGGTTAGGCTGGAAGAACCGGCACATGCCGTGCCGTCGAGGACCTCCATGACGCCCTCCGATCTGCACCTGATCGAAGCCCTGACCCCCGACAACCCGGAGCTGGAGACCCTGCTCGCCGACCACACGCGGTACGAGTCCGCGCTGGAGGCGTTCGCGTCGCGCAGTTGGCTCAGCCCGGAAGAAGAAGCCCAGGTGAGGCGTCTGAAACGCGAGAAGCTGGCGGGGCGCGACCGAATCGAGACGATCCTCGAACCTCACCGCGCCGCCCGCCGCGCAGGCTGATAGAAGCGTCGCCGACCCGCGCCCCGCCGGGTCGGTCGAGAGGACGTCATGGGTTCAGCAAGCACAGACGCGCGTGTCGCCGTCGTGGGGGCGACGGGCGCCGTCGGCCGCGAGATGATCAAGGTCCTGGAGGAGCGCGAGTTCCCCGTCGCCGAGCTGCGCCTCTTCGCCTCGGCGCGCAGCATGGGCGAAGAGCTCCTCTTCCGCGGCCGCACCATCGACGTGGAGCTGCTCGACGAGGACTCGCCCGGGGACCTGGACCTCGTCCTCTTCTCCGCGGGCGGCGACGTCAGCCGCGAGTTCGCCCCCCTGTTCGCCGAGGCGGGCGCGGTCGTCATCGACAACAGCTCCGCCTGGCGCATGGACCCGGAGGTCCCGCTCGTCGTCCCCGAGGTCAACCCGGACGCCATCGCCCTCGCCACCGGCGGCAAGAAGATCATCGCCAACCCCAACTGCTCGACGATCCAGCTCGTGGTCGCGCTCGCGCCCCTGGCCGAGGCGTTCGGGCTGCGGCGGGTGATCGTGTCGACGTACCAGTCGGTCTCGGGGGCCGGTCAGAAGGGGATCGAGGAGCTGTCGGGGCAGGTCGTCGCGATGTTCAACCAGAAGGACCGCGTGGTGGACAAGTTCCCCCACGCCATCGCGTTCAACTGCATCCCCGCCATCGGCCCCTTCCGCGCGGACGGCTACTCCCAGGAGGAGTGGAAGCTGGTGGAGGAGAGCCGGAAGATCCTCGGGCGGCCGGACCTCAAGGTCACGCCCACCGCGGTGCGGGTGCCCACCTTCGCCTGCCACGGCGAGTCGATCGTGGCCGAGCTCGACAAGCCCATCACCGCCGCGGCCGTGCGTCGGGAGCTCAAGGTGGCGGACGGCGTGGTGGTGCGGGACACCCCCGCGGACGAGGAGTACCCCATGGGCCTCGACCTCGCGGGCACGGACGAGGTGTTCGTGGGCCGCATCCGGCGCGACCCGTTCGACGACCACTCCGTCGCGATGTGGGTCGTCGCCGACAACCTGCGCAAGGGCGCCGCGGTGAACGCGGTCCAGATCGCGGAGGCCGTATGGATGGCGTGAAGCTCGCGACGGTCGTCGCCTCCCTCTTCGTCGTCGGGACCGCCCACGCGCTGCCCGGCGGTGAAGCGGGGAGCCTCCCCATGGGCGCGGTCACCCTGCACGGCATCGACGCCAGCCCCGACGGGCGCGTCGTCGGGGCCGCGGGCACGGGGGGGCTGTACATCTGGCACGAGGCGGCCTTCTCTTCCCCGATCTTCGCGGGCGGCTGCGACGTGGCCGAGTCCGTGGTGTTCGTGGAGAGCGCGACGTTCGGCGATCGCTTCTACGTCGGCTGCGGCTCCGAGGGGACGATCTACGTGGTCGAGGTCGACGACTCGACGCCGCCGGTGGCGAACACGCCCAGCGCGGTGGTGCTCAACGACGGCATCGGCGCGGTCACCGAGCTGGCTTGGGCCGACGGGGACGACTACGTCCACGCCGTGGTGCAGGACGGCAGCACGTACAGCCTGCACCGCTTCGACGTCGCGGGGACCGGGACGGACGGCGGGGGCCTCCCGCTCCTGGGGACGGGCACCGTCGCGGCCATGACCGTCGGGGTCGACGCCGGCGCGGTGCTCGTGGCGGACACCCGGGGCGTGATGTCGTGGGTCTCCCGGAACACCGGCACCTACTCGGCGTCCACTTCCCCCCCCGTCGTGGTCCAGGGCAGCACCCTGGACATGGTCACCAGCGAGTGGGTGACCACGTCGCTGTGGGCCGACTCCACGAGCGGCGACGTCTGGACGCTCTCGAACGTCACGGCGTCCACGACGGCCACTCGGTTCCTCTCGGGCATCGCCGATCCCTCGGCGCTGGGGTTCGTGTACGACGGGTCCGTTCTCCGCCTGTGGCTCGGTCGCCAGGACGGCACCATCGAGGCCTACGGCGCGGACGACGCGGAGCTCGACGGCAGCCTCTCCATCGACGGGAGCTACGCGGTGGAGTTCGCGATGCCGAGCTCGGGGGACGATCCCGTGTACGTCCGAGCGTCCGACAGCACCGTGCGCGTGGTGTCCGACCGCCCCTGGATCGACGGCATCACGGCCACGCCGGACACCGTCCAGGACGGCGACACCTTCACCATCACGTTCACGCCCGACGCCGACGGCGACTACGACATCCGCGACGGGGGGCCGGACGCCGACGACGGCTCGAGCATCGCCACGGGGCGGGCCACCGCGGACGTGGAGGTCTCGGTCGAGCTCTCCGTGGACGACCTCGAGGAGGAGGGCGACAACCGCCTGTTCGTCTACCTCGAGGACGACGCCGGGAACGTGGGCAAGGACAGCGTGGTCGTGAACCGCGACACGCCCCCGGAGGTCGTGACGGGCCTGTCCGCCGAGGGCGGCGACAACAAGCTGGTCGTCACCTGGACGTCGAGCGACGACCCCGACATCGACCACTACGAGCTCTACCTGTCCGACGTCGTCTTCACGGGCGAAGGCGACCTGCCCGCGTTCGCCGTGCTCGTGAACGAGGGCGAGGACGACGAGCGCACCGACGACTACCCCATGGACGTCGAGTGGACGGCGGCCTCGACGCAGCACAGCGTCACGCTCGAGGGGCTCGTGAACGACACCGTCTACTACCTGACCGTGGTGTCCATCGACTCCTCGGACCTGGAGAGCGGGCCCGCGACCGTCGTCACCGGCATCCCCGTGGCCACCTGCGCGGCGTCGGAGTGCGCGGGGGACACCTACGGCTGCACCTGCGCGCCGAACTCGATCGCCGCGGCGCCCCTTCGACCCCGAGCGCTCGCGTGGGCGGCCTTCCTCCTGGCGATCCTGGCGCCGGTCGCGCGACGACGGTGACGGCCGTCGGCCCGGAGACCCCCGGGGCCCGCAACTACAAGCTCACGATCGAGTACGACGGGGCCGACTTCCACGGATGGCAGCGGCAGCCCCGCGGCCTGCGGACCGTGCAGGGTGAGCTCGAGGACGCCGCGCGCACCCTGTTCGGCCACGACGTCGTCGTGCGCGGCTCCGGGCGTACGGACGCGGGGGTCCACGCCCTCGCCCAGGTGGCGAACGTCCACACCACGCGGGAGCTCCCCACGGGGCGGATCCTGCGCGGGTTCAACGGGCTGTGCGGGCGCGACGTTCGGGTCGTGAAGGTCGAAGAGGTGCCTGCGGACTGGGAGGCGCGCTCGCGAGCGCGGGGCAAGTGGTACCGCTACGACCTGCTCCCGCGGATCCCCCACTCGGCGCTGCTGCGCGGGCGGGTCTGGCGGGTTGCGCCCGACCTCGACGTCGCGCGTCTGCGGGACGAGCTCGCGACCCTCCCGACGACGGCTCACTGGGGGGCCTATCGAGCCTCCGACTGCAGCAGCCCCGATCCAGTGAAGACGCTGCACGCGGCCGAGGTCGAGCGCGCGGGCGAGATCGTCTCGCTGCGGTTCCACGGGTCGGGGTTCCTGAAGCAGATGGTGCGCATCCTCGTGGGGACGGCCGTGGAGGTCGGCCGTGGTCGGATGGAGCTCGGCTCCATGGTGCGCATCCGCGACACGCAGAACCGCGCTCAGGCCGGGCCGACGGCCCCGCCTCACGGGTTGTTTCTCGAACGGGTTCTCTACGGGGGCGACGGCCGGGTGTACTAGCTCTTCTTCTTGGCCTTGGGCTTGGCCTTCTTCTTGGCCTTGGGCTTCGCCTTGGCCTTGCCCTTCCCGTCGTCCTTGGCGTCCTTCGCGTCGTCGTCGTCGTCGAGGTCGTCGAGCAGATCGCCCTCCTCCTCGACCGGCTGCTCGACCTTCTTGGGCGCAGCCTTCTTCGCCTTCTTCTTGCCTCGCCGGCGCGGGGAGGCGTAGGCCTCCCGGGGGTCGGGGGCGGGGTCCTCACGCTGGTCCGCCCCACAGCGCGGGCAGAGCGGCTCGGGACGACCGAGGTCGTAGAACTTGCACTGGCACTTGAAGCAGGTGAACTTCGAACCGAGGTCGGGCTTGGGGCTGGCGGCCATCCAGGCAATCTCCATCGCGCTCGGGGAGGCGAGCGGCTCGCGACCCTGCCACAGCGCGGCGGGCCCGGTCAAACCGTGCCCGAGCACCCGCTCGCCCGACTGGTACCCTCCCGCGCATGTCGCGCCGCACCCCGTCCGCTCCGCTCCTGCCGATCGTCGCACTGCTCGCCCTCTTCGGGGTGGGCGCGGACTGCGAGGGCCCCGGCGGCGAGCCCGAGATCATCGCCTACACCACGCAGGACGTGCGCGTCGACTCGAGCGACGCGGGCAACACGGGCGAGCCGGCCATGTGCGTGGCGGGCACCACCGTGTATGCCGTGTGGCACGACGACCGCCGCGGGGGTCGCAACCAGGTCTTCTTCAACGCCGGCCGCGGCGGCGGGGGGAGCTGGGGGCAGGACACGCAGCTGTCCGCGGACCCCACCGGGCAGTCGGTCGCCGAGAATCCGACCATCGCGTGCGTGGGCGAGCGGGTCTACGTCGCCTGGGAGGACGACCGCGACTCGGACCTGGGCCACAGGAGCATCTACTTCCGCTACTCCGAGGACGGGGGCCGCACGTGGGGCAACGACGCCCTCCTGACCGTCGACCTCGAGGGCGACTGGGACTCCCTTGGCCCGGCGCTGTCCGTCGTGCGGGAGGACGACACGGACCACGTGTACGTCGTCTGGTACGACAACCGCCGCGGGGCCTACGACATCTACTTCACGCGCGGGACGAACGGCGCGGGTTGGCTTCCCGAGGAGATCCGCCTCGACACGGACGAGGCCGGGTCCGCCTACTCGGCCCATCCGCTCATCGTCACGGACGCGATCGGGGGCATCTACGTCTCGTGGCAGGACGCCCGGCACGGCGGCAACGACGTCTACGTCCGTCACTCGGCCACCCGCGGAGACTTCTGGGACCCCACGGACATCCGCCTCACGGGCGCGCCGGGGAGGACCATCAACGCCTTCGGGATCTCGATGGTCATCGATCGCGACGCCGCGCAGCCCGCGATCTACGTGGCCTGGCACGACGATCGAAACGGGGCGCGGGACATCTTCCTGGCGTCGTCCACCAACGCCGGCTTCACCTGGACCGACGAGCCCCAGCGCCTCGAGGCGGACGGCGAGGGCGCCGCGGACAGCTTCTATCCCTCGGTGAGCGCGGCCGCGGGTCGCGTGATGGTGGCCTGGCACGACAACCGGGACGTGGGCTTCGACGTGCTCGTGCGCACCAGCATCGACGGCGGGGAGAGCTGGGGTTCGGAGTTCCGGGTGGACACGGACGTCATCGGCACGGCCCACTCGCTGCGGCCGAAGATCGTCCAACAGGGGGACCGCGTCGCCGTGGGCTGGATCGATCACCGCACCACGGGCTCGGACTTCGAGGGCGCCCCGCAGCCCGACGTGTACTACCGAATCTCCACCGACGGCGGCCTCACCTGGGCCCCCGAAGACCAGCGGGTGGACGACGACCCCCAATCCAGCGCAATCTCCGACGACCCCCAGATCGCCCTCGCGGGCCCCGCCGTGCATGTGCTCTGGGTCGACTACCGCCTCGGCAACGCGGACCTCTGGTACCGCACGATGCCGTCGTTCCTCGAGGCGGCCGACTGAACAACGGGTGCGCACGAGGCGATCATTCTTGACCCCACCGGAGGGCTCCTGTAGAAGGCCTCTCCGCGTTCGCCTGGGTCGAGCGCGCGATCGGTTTCGGAGTCGGTAAGACGCCGACGAGGCCGCAGAAGGAAAGAAGTCATGAGCACTTGGTTCGCTCGCAAGGAAGACGTGAACGAGGGCACCATCGCCCGGAACTGGTTCGTGGTGGACGCCGAGGGCAAGACCCTGGGCCGCGTCGCGACCCGGATCGCGGACGTCCTCCGCGGTCGTCACAAGGCCGTCTACACCCCTCACGTGGACACGGGCGACTTCGTCATCGTGATCAACGCCGAGAAGGTCGTGGTCACGGGCAACAAGCGCCAGGCCAAGAAGTACTACAACTACTCGGGCTACCCGGGCGGCCTCAAGGCGCTCAGCTTCGGAGAGCTCATCGAGCGCGATCCAAAGCGCGTCTGGGAGCACGCCGTGAAGGGGATGCTCCCCAAGAACCGTCTGGCCGCGCGCCAGATCACCAAGCTCAAGGTGTACGCGGGCAGCGATCACCCGCACACCGCCCAGCAGCCGCAGCCGCTGGCGCTTTAGGAGAAGCAGTCGATGAGCACCTCCGTCTACTACGGCACCGGCCGACGCAAGCGAGCCACGGCCCGCGTGTACCTCACCCCCGGCGCCGGTCGGTTCATGGTCAACGACCGTGACCTCGACACCTTCTTCTGTCGCGAGACGGACAAGATGATCCTCAAGCAGCCCCTCCAGCTCACGGAGACCGAGGGCAGCTTCGACATCACGGTCCGCGTCCGCGGGGGCGGCACGAGCGGCCAGGCCGGGGCGATCAAGCACGGCATCAGCCGCGCGCTCCTCAAGTTCAACCCCGAGCTTCGCCCCGCCCTCAAGGCGGAGGGCTTCCTGACCCGCGACGCGCGGATCAAGGAGCGGAAGAAGTACGGCCAGAAGGGCGCTCGGGCGCGCTTCCAGTTCAGCAAGCGTTGATCCGCGGGGCGTCTTCGCCCGGCTGAAAAACCACCTCTGGAAGGCGGGTCTTCGGATCCGCCTTCCGTCGTTCTGGGTACACTTCACCGCGGTCAGGACGTCCACCGCGCTCCAAGGGTTTCGACGCATGAAAACGAAGTTCATCTTCGTCACGGGAGGCGTCTTGTCCTCCCTCGGCAAGGGTCTGTCCTCGGCGTCGATCGGCGCCTTGATGGAGTGCCGAGGGCTGCGTGTCCAGCACCTCAAGATGGACCCGTACATCAACGTGGATCCCGGCACTATGTCGCCGTACCAGCACGGCGAGGTGTACGTCACCGACGACGGCGCCGAGACCGACCTCGATCTGGGGCACTACGAGCGCTTCACGAGCGCGAAGACCGGCAAGGCCAACAACTTCACCACCGGCAAGGTGTACGAGTCGGTGATCCGCAAGGAGCGGCGCGGCGAGTACCTCGGCCGGACCGTGCAGGTGATTCCGCACATCACCAACGAGATCAAGTCGCGGATCCTCCGGGTCGCGGGCGACGAGGTCGACATCCTGATCATCGAGGTCGGCGGCACGGTGGGCGACATCGAGTCCCTGCCGTTCCTCGAGGCGATCCGTCAGCTGCGCTTCGACCTGGGCGAAGAGAACGTGCTGTACGTGCACGTCACGCTCGTCCCGTACCTCAGCACCGCGGACGAGCTCAAGACCAAGCCCACCCAGCACAGCGTGAAGGAGCTGCGGTCGATCGGCATCCAGCCGGACATCCTGCTCTGCCGCAGCGACATGTCCCTGCCCGCCGAGATCAAGGCGAAGATCGGCCTCTTCTGCAACTTGTCGGCGGACCACGTGGTCTCCGCGCCGAACGTGAGCTGCATCTATCAGCTCCCCCTGACGTTCCACGAGGAGAAGCTGGACGACAAGATCCTCGAGCGCCTGAACATCTGGGCGCGCGGTCCGGACCTGGTGGCCTGGGAGGCGATCGTCGACCGCATGGTCAACCCGACCCAGGACGTCGTGATCGGCATCGTGGGCAAGTACGTCCACCTGGTCGAGTCCTACAAGAGCCTCAACGAGGCGCTGGCCCACGGCGGCATGCACGTCAAGGCGAAGGTCGAGCTCCGGTTCGTCCCCTCGGACGACCTGGAGAGCGGACGCCTCGATCTGCTCGCGGGCCTGGACGGGATCCTCGTCCCCGGCGGCTTCGGCGAGCGCGGGACCGAAGGCAAGATGGCGGCCATCAAGCACGCGCGCGAGCAGCGCATCCCGTTCCTCGGGATCTGCCTCGGCATGCAGCTGGCGGTGGTCGAGTTCTCGCGAAACGTCCTGGGCCTCGAGCGGGCCAACAGCCGCGAGTTCGACGACTCCACGAGCCACCCCGTGATCGACCTGATGGAGGCCCAGAAGGAGATCACGATGAAGGGCGGCACGATGCGGCTGGGCGCCTACCCCTGCCACGTCCGCAGCGGCACGCTCGCGCACCGCATCTACGGAAAGGCCGAGATCTCCGAGCGGCATCGCCACCGCTACGAGGTCAACAGCGAGTACCTCGAGCAGCTGGAGGGCGCCGGGCTGACGCCCTCGGGTTTCAGCCCGGACGGCAAGCTGTGCGAGACCGTCGAGATCTCGGAGCATCCCTGGTTCTTCGGGTGCCAGTTCCACCCCGAGTACAAGTCCAAGCCCACGGCCCCGCACCCGATCTTCGAGCGGTTCGTGGAGGCCGCCCTGGCGTTCCGCGCGCAGCGGCCCTCGGTCGAGCCTGCGGCCGCGGAGCAGAAGGACCTCGCGGGCGCGGTCCTCTCGAGCGCCCCCGGCGTCGCCTCCGCCGAATCCTGAGCCCTCCGTGACCTCGCACGGGGTCGCCGACCGAGCGATCCGCCTCGTCGCCCGGGTGGGCGCGGCAATCGGGTCCGTCGTGCCTCCCCGCATCCTCCAGCCCCTGCTCGTCGCCGTCGGGACGGTCGCCGCCGTGTCGCTGTGGCCCTGGCTGGCCGTGCGCCGTCGGGCGGCCGCGGCGGGGCTCGCGGTGTCGCCGTGGGCCTGGGGCGCGTCCATGGGGCGGATGCTCGGGGGCCTGCTCCAGGACGACGTCGGGGTGGAGGTCGACGGATGGGACGAGGCCGTCGCCTCGGCCGGATCGCGCGGGGTGCTGGTGCTCGGGGGACACCTCGGACCGTGGGAGGCGGCGGCTGCGGAGCTCGCCCGCCGAGGCCGCCCCCCCACCGTCGTGGCGGCGCCGTGGCCCGGGCTGCATCGGGCCGAGGAGTGGCTCCGCGTACGTCGTTCCCGGCGCGGGGTCACGGGGGTCCCGCGGGGGCGCGCGGGCCTGAGGACGGCTACGGAGAGCCTGCGGCGAGGCGGCACCGTGGTCGTCTTGGTGGACGGAGTCTCGCCCGATCGCGCGGGGCGGCGGGCGTGTCCGTGGGTCCTGGGGAGGCTCGGCGCGCCGGACGCCTTGATCGCCTGGGCCCTGCGTCACGGCGCCGCGGTGTGGGTCGCCGAGGGGCGCCCGCGGGGGGTGACGCTGCATGTCCTCGCGCCGGCGGCGGACCCCGAGCGGGGGGAGCCGGGCCGAGTGCGCTCTCTCAGCGATCGCGCCGTCGCCCTGCTCGACGCCGCCGTGCGCCGCCGTCCGGAGGCCTGGGCGTGGGTGCGCCCCCTCGCGCTGCTGATGTTGGGGCTGAGCCTCGGGTGCGGAGCGGATCTTCCCGAGCCGCTCCCCCTTCAGGCCGACGCCTGGGACGCCGAGGTCGTGGACCTGGCTTGGGACGGGGAGATCCGAAACGGCGAGGGGAGCGGGCCCGCGCGGTTCTTCGCGGAGTCCGCGGTCGTGCGATGGGTCGACGGAGCGCCCGAGGGCCGCTTCCGGAGGGTGGAGATCACCGCCCCGCGCGCCGACGGGGAGCCCTCGTCGGTGCGGATCGAGGCGGCGACGGCGAACGGTCGCTGGCCGGACGGACCGCTCCGACTTCAGGACGTGCGCTGGGAGGCCGTCGGCGTGCCCGCCGGGCGGCTGCCCGTCCTCGCGAAGGCCGCCGGAGGCGCCTGGGACTGCGGGGGCTGCGACCTGGAGGAGCTGCTCGCGATCGGTGGTGTCCCGTGACCGCGACCCGTCTCCCGCGTCCGCTGCTCCGGGCCGTCGACCTCGTGGCCGGGTGGGGGCGAAGGCCGGTCCTGAACGGTGTCGGTCTCTCCATTCGAGCGGGGGAGCGCGTGGGGCTGTTGGGCCCCAACGGAGCGGGCAAGACCACCCTGTTCGACGCCCTCTCGGGTCGCCTGCGTCCTCGCTCGGGGCGGGTGCTCCTGGAGGGCGAAGACGTCACGGGGACCGCGCCTCATGTCCTCGCCCGCCGAGGCCTCGGCTACGTGCCGCAGACGCCGTCGGTGTTCGTGGATCTGACGGTCCGGGAGAACCTCGCCGCCGCGCTCGACGCCCCGGCCGCCCGCCGTTCTCGGCCCCCCGGCGCCGTCGACGAAGCGCTCGCAGGCTGGGCCCTGAAGGACGTGGCCGACCGTCGCGCGGCGGTCCTGTCCGGGGGGGAGCGACGCCGGCTCGAGGTGGCGCGCACGCTGCTGCTGGAGCCCCGGGTCCTGCTGCTGGACGAGCCCTTCGCGGGCCTCGATCCGGGGGGAAGGCGGGCGCTGCGGGAGGGGTTGAAGACGCTGCCCAGGGGCACCGCGCTGGTCCTCACGGATCACGCCGCGGACGACGTGCTCGCGAGCTGCGACCGGGTGGCGGTGCTGATCGACGGGGCGGTGGTCTCGGACGGGGCGGCGCGCGAGTTCGAGCCGACGGATCCCCAGCACCGACGCTATTTCGGCGCTTGACAGCCGGGCCGTTCTGATCAGCCATGCACCAATCGGGCCAATACCCGCCCACATTTTGACTTCGGCCCTTGGCGTTGTTAAGTTCGACGGGCGAGGTCACGGGAAGGCTTCGCGGGGAAGTTGGTGGAATAACTAAGAAACTGGGAGCGGCACATGGCGTTCGAGCTCAAGCAGCAGATGAGGCTCTCCCAGCAGCTGGTGATGACGCCGCAGCTGCAGCAGGCCATCAAGCTCCTCCAGCTCAACCACCTCGAGCTCAGCGACCTCATCAGCCAGGAGCTCGTCGAGAACCCCGTCCTCGAGGAGGAGATCGAGCAGCGGGTCGACCCCATGGCGGAGCGCGCCGCGGGCGAGGCCGAGGCGCCGATCGCGGACCCGAACGCCGAGGGCACCAAGGACCAACAAGACATCGACTGGGAGAAGTACCTCGAGCAGTACCAATCCAGTCCTCGCACCGGCTCCGAGATCCGTCGCGACTTCGACGACATGCCCGGGTACGAGCAGACCCTCACCCGCAGCGAGTCGCTCGCCGAGCACCTGATGTGGCAGCTCCAGATGTCGGACGCGGACTCGATGGTTCGCGAGGCCGCGCTGTGCGTCATCCACAACCTGGACGACCACGGCTACCTCAAGGTCTCGATGGAGGACATGGCCTCCGAGGGCAACTACACGGTGGAGCTGCTCGAGGACGGGCTCGACCTGGTCCAGACGTTCGACCCGGTGGGCGTCGGCGCGCGAGACCTGCGCGAGTGCCTGCTCCTTCAGATCGACACCCACCACACCAAGAACCGGCTCCTGCGCAGCATCGTCTCCGACCACATGGAGCAGCTCACGAAGCGCAACTACAAGGCGATCGGGAGGGGCCTCCGGGTGCCGATGTCGCGTATCGTGGACGCCTGCAAGGTGCTCGCGACGCTCGAAGCGAAGCCCGGGCGCGAGTTCTCGACCGAGGAGCCCCGCTACATCACCCCCGACATCCACGTGATCAAGTCGGGGGGGGAGTGGGTGGTGCAGCTCAACGAGGACGGCGTCCCCAAGCTGCGGGTGTCGAACTACTACAAGAACGTCCTGTCCGGGGTGAAGAAGGGCGACAAGGAGTTCATCCAGGAGAAGCTCCGGTCCGCCCAGTGGCTCATCCGCAGCATCTACCAGCGGCAACGGACCATCTACAAGGTGATGGACTCCATCATCAAGCAGCAGAAGCCCTTCTTCGACGAGGGCATCTCGCGGCTCAAGCCGATGATCCTGCGGGACGTCGCCGAGGACATCGGCATGCACGAGTCGACGGTCTCGCGGGTCACGTCGAACAAGTACGTGAACACGCCCCACGGCACGTTCAGCCTGAAGTTCTTCTTCAACTCGGGCATCCAGCGCGGGGAAGGCGAGGACGTGGCCTCGGAGATGGTGAAGCAGCGCATCGCCGCCATCGTGAACGAGGAGAACCCCCGCAAGCCGTACTCCGACCAGAAGCTGGTCGACATGCTCGCGGGCGAGAACATCAAGATCGCGCGGCGCACGGTCGCCAAGTACCGCGACATGCTGGGCATCCTCAGCTCCAGCCAGCGCAAGCGGCTCTTCTAGGCAGCCCCGCAGGGCCTCCCCCCGAGTCCGGTCGGCGGACTCGCCCCATTCCGGACGAAATCCGGAATACGGGGCCTGACGGGGGTCCTACCGGTCGCATTCCGGATTTCGTCCGGGAAACGCCGCAATGACTAGGGGATCGTGAAGTTGATGACGTAGTTGTAGTCGCAGGGCGGGCCGGACCACGCCGTCAGCGGCTGCACCGTCAGCTCGTAGTCGACGCCGAGGATCTGCTGCAGGGACAGGTTGAAGTTCAGGGTGCCGGAGCTGCCCTGGCCGGACTGCGTGGAGCCGTCCACGTCCAGCGTCACCTGGATCGGGTACGTCGACGACCAGGTCATCTGCCCCTGGGTGCAGTTGGTCGGCAGGCTGCCGTTCACGATGAACCCGATGAACGCCGCCACGTTGCCGGTGAGGCCGCTCTCGAACTCGTAGTTGTCGAAGAGGTCCGCCTGGCTCGAGAAGTTGGCCGCGATCGAGAAGTTGTCCGCCTGCAGCTCGAGGAACCCGCCGATGGCGCAGCTGCCGTTGCCGAAGGCGATCGTCGGGCTCGCGTCCGGCAACGAGTAGCCGGGGGAGTTCACGTTCGTCTCCCAGCTCTCGTAGATGTCCGCGTTGTTCTCGTTGATCAGCCCGTCGCAGTTGTCGTCGATGTTGTTGCAGACGTCCTGCACGCCGGGGTTGATCGAGTTGTCGTTGTCGTTGCAGTCGCCCTCGCAGGTCGCCCAGCCGTCTCCGTCGGCGTCGAAGCCCTCGTCCACCTGGCCGTCGCAGTCGTTGTCCACGTCGTCGCAGACCTCGGTGTTGCCGGGGAACGCCAGGGGCTCGTTGTCGTCGCAGTCCTCGCAGGACAGGACGTTGTCGTTGTCCAGGTCCGCCTCGGCGCCCGGATCCGCCCACGTGTTCGGGTTGCAGTCGTTGTCCCGCCCGTCGCAGATCTCGGGGTTGTTCGGGAAGTTGTGCGGGGCGTTGTCGTCGCAGTCGCCGCCGCACGGGCTCACGCCGTCGTTGTCCTGATCCAGCTCGCCCACGTCGATGTTGCCGTCGCAGTCGTTGTCGAGGCCGTCGCAGACCTCGGGGCAGGCCGGGCAGACGGTGGGCTCGAAGTCGTTGCAGTCCTGGCTGCCGACGCCCGTGAGCTCGTTGTCGTCGTCGCAGACGCCGTCGCCGTTGAGGTCGATGCCGTCCGGACAGAAGCCGTCGCCGTCCTGGTCGAACTGGCCGATCGGGATGTCGCCCACCTCGATGGTGACGGTGTCGCTCGCCGAGCCGCCGTTCTGGTCGGTGGCCGTGAGCGTGACGACGTGCGTCCCCGCCGTGAGGCCGCGCGCGAAGGTCGTGAGCCCGGAGGCCTCGGAGAGCCCGCTCCACAGCTCGCCCATCGTGTCCGAGTTCCAGCGCACGTCGAGCCGGAACTGCGTCTCGTCGTGGTTGCTGACGGACCCGTTGAAGACCACGTCCTCGCCGGTGAAGTAGACGAAGGAGGCCTGCGGGTCGTTGATGGAGACCAGCGGCGGGATCGGGGGCTCGCCCGCCACGGTCACCTGGACCTCGTCGCGGGAGATGTTCAGGGCGGTGTCCGTGACCTCGAGCGTGACGATGTGCTCGCCCGGCACCAACGTGGTGGTGAACTCGGTGAAGCCGTCGCTGCTGACGAAGCCTTCGAAGAGCGGGTCCGCGGCGAGGCTGGAGAGCCAACGCACGGAGAGCTCGATCTCGCTGTCCTGATCGTCGGAGACCGTGCCCTGGAAGAGGATCGCCGCGCCCGACTGGAAGACGGCGGGCGTGTCGTCGGGCCCCTCCACGGGCTGGTCGATCACGGCCACGGGGGGCGTGTCGAACGTGCCGAGCTGCTGCTCGGGACAGGCAGCGAGCGCAAACAGGAGGCCAAACAGGGCGACGTACGTCGTTTTTCGGGACATGGACCGCTTCTCCCCGGGACGAACCCGGACGCAGGGGGGCCCAGCTTATCCCCGATTGTCAAAAATTCGTCAAGGGGAACCCGCGCCCGATTGTCCGGTCGGTCCGCAAATCAACGCAGATAACGCAGTCGGGCGCTCGCGCGGAGCCGCTTTCGCCAGCTCTGGTAGGCCTGATCGAACTTCTTCTCGTAGACCTGCCGGGCCACGGCCTCGCGGACCTCCTCGAACTCGCGTCCGGGGAACATGCGCGCGCCGTGCTCTTCGAAGTGTCGGCGCTCGTCCTCCTCGGAGACGCGCACGCCGCGGTCCACGGCCAGCTCCACGGTGTGGTCGAGCACCGCGGAGATCCGGAAGTACTCGACCAGGTCCACGCGCGCGAGGCCCCACGACCGACGGAACGCGGCGGCCTCCTTGCGGTCTTCGAAGGTCGCCTCGAACGCGCTGAACCGCTCGTAGGCCTCGCGGTCGTCGGTGATGCGCACGGAGGCGAACTCGGGCGTCTCCATGAGGATCGCCCGGAACACCACCGCCTCCAGCGGCTCTCGGGGCTCGGTCAAGAGCCGCCCGAAGACGGCCCGATCGGCGGGGGGGAGGTCTGCGATCCGCGCGTGCAGCGCCTCCTCCAGGGCCACCTCGGAGGCCGTGATGGGGGTGCTGCCGACGGTCGCCACGACGCGATCGACGAGCACCGTGTCGTCCGCGAGGGCGGGCGTCGCCAGGATCGCCACGAGCAGGATCATCCCCGCGAACCTCATCCCTTCACCCCGTACAGCGAGTCGAGCACGATCATCACGCTGTTCGACCACGCGTGGAACAGGGCCGCCCCCAGGATGTTGCCGCTGCGGGCGCGCATCCACCCGAAGACGAGGGCGGGGAAGAGGATGAGGGGCTGCCACCACTGCAAGGTCACCAAGGAGTGACCGGCGGTGAACAGCACGGCGGTCACCGGCAGGGCCCAGCCGAACTCCGCGCCGAACAGCCGAAACCGACGTCCGTCGAACACCTGGTTCATGCGCGTCTGCATGTAGCCCCGGTAGAAGAACTCCTCCGCGTAGCCGACGCAGATCAGCTGGTAGAGGACCTGCATCATCAGCTTTTCGGGGAGGCCGTGGCGGGGGAAGTGGGGGCGGTAGGGGCGGTTCCAGCCCAGGATGTTGTCCGTGAACCACGTGAAGCCGACGGTCTGCCACAGGTGGTTGCCGAGCAGGAAGAACGGGTAGATGACGGCGATGACCACGAGGAAGAACTTCGTGCCCTTCCACAGCGCGGGCAGGAACGGCGACGGCTGCACGATGTCGTCGTGGACGCGGAACCCGTTCCAGCGCTCGGCGAGCGCGGGCGTGTAGAGGAAGACGAGGGCGACGAGGACGAGCACGTCGTCCGGCAGGCCGAACCCCTCCTGCACCTCCTTGATGATCCGGATCACCAGGCACGAGCCGAGATACAGGACCAGGATCTCCGTCCAGATCCGGCGACGCTGCCCGTCGGTCAAGCCTCGGAGTCTCCCAGCCCCTCGTTCAGCGAGCCCATGCGGTAGCCCTGCAGATCGAGGGTCGTGTAGCGGAAACCGGCCTCCCGGGCGGCGGCGAGCACGCGCTCCCGGACGTCGTCGGCGACGAGGCGCGGGAGGTCCGCGGGGAGCACCTCGATGCGGCACACGTCCCCGTGATAGCGGACGCGGACCTGGCGGAACCCGAGGTCGCGGAGGAGGGTCTCGACGCTGCCGACCATGTGAAGTCGCTCCTCGGTGATCGCGGTGCCGTAGGGGAACCGAGAAGAGAGGCACGCGAAGGCCGGTTTGTTCCACTCGTCGAGGCCCAGGGCCCGGGCCGCGCCGCGCACGTCGGCCTTGGACATGCCCGCGTCCACCAAGGGATGCGTGATGCGGTGCTCGTCCGCGGCGACGAGGCCGGGGCGATGGTCGCCGAGGTCGTCGAGGTTCACGCCGTCGGCGATCGCGTTCACGCCCAGTCGGGCGGCCTGCCCGCGGGCGAGGGAGTAGAGCTCCGTCTTGCAGAAGTAGCAGCGGTTCACGGGGTTGCCCGCGAAGCCCTCCACCTCCATCTCGTTCGACGGGACCAGGAGGTGCCGGATGCCCCGCGACTCGGTGAAGGCGACGCAGGCGGCCCGCTCGGCGTCCGGCAGGGTGGGCGACACGGCGGTGAGGGCCACCACGTCCTCCCGGACCTTGGAGGCCACGTGCAGCACGAACGCAGAGTCCACCCCGCCCGAGAAGGCGACGATCCAGGGCCCGCCCGTCCGCAGCCGGTCCCGCAGGCGACCCAGGCCCGGCTCCCACCGCGCGCGCGGTGAGATGACGACGCTCGGATCCGCGCCTGCGGGGGCGGACGTGGTGAGGATGGGGAGGAGCGCGCTCACGGGCGGGCAAGATACAGGGAAAGGGCACCGCCGCCTCGCTTGACGCGTCCCGGACGGACGTCGAAGGTGCGCGCCATGTCCGACGCCCCCGCTTGTTTCGTCACCGTCGCCCGCGAGATCCGCGCCCCCCGCGCCCAGGTCTTCGGCGTCGCGTCCATCGTCGGTCGCGCCGCCGAGTGGCTGTGGGCGCCCGCGCAGTCCTCCGACCCTGCCACCACCCGCGACATGCCCGACGGGTCGCGTCAGCTCGTCGTGCGCGACGGCGACAAGCTCCGGGACTGGGTCCGCGAGGCCGAGGCCCCCGAGCGCGTGGTGCTCGACAGCAAGTACCTGCCCCGGCGCAAGGACGTCGCGCGCGGGCGGCACCTGCGCTACGAGCTGGCCCTCGAGGCCGCCGTCGGCGTCACCAAGGCCTCGCTGTCCGTCGGTTTTCACGATCAGCCGGCGCCCACCCGCGTGGCCGATCAGCGCAAGTGGCGGCGCCACGCCGAGCAGTGCCTGAAGCGCCTCAGCGACCTCGCCGAGCCGGACGAGATCGACGAAGACTGATCGACGTCGCCCGCACCCCGGAATCTCTCCTGACAGGACCGCGGGACTCCGCTATATCAGCGCCCCGTCAGGAGCCCCCCGCCATGCCCACGCTGAAGTACCAAGTCGACGTCCGAATGATCGCCTACGCGATCACGATGGTCGCGTTGTTCGCCACCCTCTGGATCACCGGCTTCTCGTGGCCCGCCTACCTCATGCTGCTGTTCTTCGCGATGTGCATGGGCCCCGCCGCGCACTCCCACGCTCACGCGGGCATCTTCCACCAGACCTGGGCCAACCGGGCGTGGGACTACGTCCTCAGCTTCTGCTACGGCTTCCCGATCTTCGTGTGGATCCCGACCCACATGATGAACCACCACGTGTTCGGCAACCGCCCGGGCGACGCCACCATCACCTGGCGCCTCACCCGCAAGGACACGACCTGGATGGCCGCCATCTACCCGGTGGTCTCGTCCTACTACCAGAACCCGCTGACCATGCATTACCTCCAGGACAACTGGAAGCGAGGCCCCGGCCGTCGCACCCGGTTCTGGGAGGCCATGGCGCAGTACGCGGTGTGGGGCGCGTTCGTGGGCGGGTTCCTGTGGCTGGACTGGCGGCGCGCGCTGCTCTACATCGGCGGCCCCACGGCGGTGAGCCTGTGGATGGTGATGTTCTTCAACTACGTCCAACACGTGAACTGCGACGCCGAGAGCAAGTGGAACCACAGCCGCAACTTCGTGGGCCCGGTGCTCAACGCCTGGCTCTTCAACAACGGGTACCACACCGTCCACCACTGGAAGCCCACCGAGCACTGGAGCAAGCTCCCCGAGCTCCACGCGTCCGTGTCGCACCTCATCCACCCCGAGCTGCAGCTCCCGCAGGTCTTCGTGTACCTCTTCCGCACCTACGTCGTCGGCATCTTCATCGGGCCGAAGATCCCGGACTTCACCGGCCACGTGGGCAGCGAGGAGCGCCTGCCGAAGCCGCCTCCGGCGCCGCGTTCGTGGGACCCGAAGCAGGTCTACTCCGAAGCCGCCTGACCGCCCGGCCCCCCGGGGCCCCTCCCCAGAGACTGCCGTGACCGCCTCCTCGGGCTCGCCCCGCATGCTCACCGGTCCGTTCCGGCGGGCGCTGATCCTCGAGAACCCCGACCCGGTCCTGGACGGCGGGCTGCGGGAGCAGGGCATCGAGCCCGTACGGGTCGTCGAGACGCCGACGCACGACCAGCTCCTCGCGCTCCTCCGCGAGCACCGCCCTCATCTGCTGTTCAAGCGGTCCCGGGTGGTGGTGGACGCGGAGGTGCTGGACGCCGCCGAGGACCTGTTCGCCGTGATGCTGTGCTGCATCGGCGACGACTCCGTGGACAAGGACGCGGCCGCGGAGCGCGGCATCCTCGTGCTCAACGACCCCCGGTCCAACGGCCGGAGCGTCGCGGAGATGGTCATCGGCCAGCTGCTCATGGGCGCCCGGCGGCTTCCGGAGGCGTGGGCGGAGACGGACGAGAACCGCTGGCGGAAGAGCTCGTCGGGGCGCTTCGAGGTCAAGGGCAAGCGCATCGGCATCCTCGGCCTCGGCAACATCGGCACGCAGGTCGCCCGGCTCGCCGAGGGGCTCGGGATGGAGGTCCTGTTCCACGACGTGAGCGACGTCGCCCAGGCCGTCGGCGAGACGATGGAGTGGCAGGCCGCCGCGACCCACGACGAGCTGTTCTCCGAGTCCGACGTGGTCACGATCCACCTCAGCGCCGAGGACCCGCGGGGACGCACCAACGCCCACATCATCACCAAGGAGCAGCTGGCTCGCCTCGGCGCGAATCGCTCGGAGGAGTCGCCGCGCGTGCTGGTGAACCTCGCCCGCGGCTTCCTGTACGACCCGGCCCACCTGGTCGACGCGGTCCGGTCCGGCGTCGTCCGTCAGGCGTTCGTGGACGTGTACCCCGAAGAGCCCCGCACCACGTCCGAGCCGTGGGCCAACCCGTTCGCGGGCGTTCCGGAGGTCCACTGCACCCCCCACATCGGCGCCGCCACGCGGGACGCGCAGCCCCGGATCGGCCGCAAGATGGCCCGGTCGGCGCGGCTGCTGTCGGCCCGGGGGACGGTCGAGGACTCCGTGTTCGCCCCGAAGCGGCGCATCGGCGTGGCCGCCACGGCCCTGTCGCCCTACATCCTCGCCGTCGTGCACGCGGACGCGCGCGGCACGAAGAAGGCCGTGGACGACGCCATCTACAGGGCCGGGGTCTCGAACCTGCAGTCGGCCCACCGCGACTTCCCCCGATACGGAATCGCGTACGACCTGTCGGTGTTGGATCGTCCCCTCACGGACGAGGAGGTCGCCGGTATGGTGGCCCACGCCACGGAGATCACGGGCCGCGTCGACGCGATCCGTGCCGTCCGGCGCATCTCGCTCTCGTAAGGCACCTGGAGGAGGTCAAGTGGCTCGACGCCTGCTGCTCATCGTCGCCCTCGCGCTGGCGCCCGCGTCCGCCTGCAACAAGGCCTCGGACGACGACGACTCCGCCGCCGTGAAGGACGACGACGACTCCTCCGAGGCGGAGGAGGAGGCGGCCGCCGTGCGTGTCGAGACGATCGAGCGGGGCCCGATCGCGCAGGTGATCGCCGCGTCGTCGACGGTCGACTCCGACCGCATGGCGACGATCTCGCTCGAGACGTCCGGCGTCGTGGAGTCGATCCGGGTCGAAGAGGGGGACGTCGTGGCCGCGGGCGCGGTGCTCGCCACGCTCAGGAACCCCCAGCTCAAGGGCGAGGTCGACCGGGCGGAGGCGGCGTGGAGGCGCGCCAAGGAGGAGTACGACTCGGTGAAGGGGCTCTTCGAGCAGGGCTTCGTCTCGCGCAACGCGTTCGACGAGGCCGCCCTCGCCCACGACACCGCGAAGTTGACGTTCGAACAGGCCCGGGAGGCCGACGCCGCGCGCACCCTCACGAGCCCCATCGCGGGCACCGTCAGCTTCCGCGACCTCCGGTTCGGCGAGGCGGTCACCGCGGGCCGTCCCGCCTTCACCGTCGTCGATCTGGGCGCCTTGAAGGTCGAGGTGAACCTCCCCGAGAAGGACCTCGCCCGCGTGAAGGTGGGGCAGGCGGCGCGGATCCGCAGCGAGGTGCTGGAGGGGGCGGAGGTCTCCGGATCCGTCCTCCGCATCTCCCCGGTCGTCGACGCCGCGTCGGGCACGGTCAAGGTGACCCTGCGGGTGGACCCCGCCCAGACCTCCCTGCGCCCGGGCATGTTCGTGGCCGCGGACCTCGTGACCGCGACCCATGAGGGCGCCCTGCTGCTCTCGAAGCGCGCGCTGGTTTACGAGGCCGGGGCTCCCTACGCCTTCGTGGTGGAGGGCGAGACGGCCGCCCGGCGCGCCGTGGAGTTGGGCTTCACCGAGGAGGACCGCGTGGAGGTGCTCGAGGGCCTCGCCGAAGGCGACCGCGTGGTCGTCGTGGGCCAGTCGATTCTGCGCGACGGCGCCGAGGTGCGGGTGGCGGAGTAGCGAGAAAAGCCCGGGGGCCGAGCCCGGGCGCGCCACTGCCCTATAATCCGGCCGTGTCGGATACGCCCAGCCCCATCGAAGTTCCGGAGGGGATCGAAAGCAACGGTGAGCTCGACGCGGGGGACCTCGGCCGGTTGGCTTGGGTCACGCACGTCGGACACATCCGCTCCCGCAACGAGGACCGGCTCCTCGTCACGTCCGTGTACGACGGCGCCTTCCTGCTCCTGCTCGTGGCGGACGGGGCGGGCGGACACGACGCGGGGGACAAGGCCGCCGAGATGGTGGCGACCACCTTCTACGAGGACTTCCCGGAGACGGGCGAAGCGGGCGACGGGGACCCCGGCAACTGGCTCGACGCGACCATCCACAAGGCTCACGAGCGGGTCACGGCGCTGTCCACGGGGTCGTCGCGGCCCCCCGCCTCCACGGTCGTGGGGCTGCTGGTGGAGCGCGCGTCGCAGGCGGTGTGGCGCTTCCACGTGGGCGACAGCCGCATCTACGCGCGGAAGCCCGACGGCACGAGCGAGCCGTGGACCCGCGACCACAACATCATCAACGGCCTCATCGACCGCGGCCTGCCCGTGGACCAGGCCCTGAAGATCGCCGAGGGCGGTCGGCTCACCCAGGTGGTGGGCGGCGCCGCGGTGCCCGAGGTCGAGATCGAGGGCCCGTTCCGGCTCGAGGCGGGCATCACCGTGTCGATCACGTCGGACGGGGCCTACGCCTACCACTTGACGGCGGAGGGCTTCACCGCGTCCCTCGACCGAGAGACGGGCGACCCCCGGGCGCGCTGCGACGCCATGCAGGAGTCGGTGCTCGCGGGGCCCGCGCCGGACAACCTCACGGCCGTGCTGTGGGACGTCCCCGAGGAGCTGCCCGAGCCCAGGACGGAGCGGGCCTTCAAGCCCCGCACGCTGGGTGGACCGGAGGACATCGGCGCGGCCGAGACGTTGCCGCTGAAGGAGGGCTGGGACGCGGGCCAGGACATGATGGAGCCGGACGTGGCCATCCCGTCGGGCCTCCCCGGTTCGTCGGTGGACGACACGCTGGACCCCTACGACCTGCCCGAGGACGACCCGCCGACCCCCGGCGCCGGCTTCGGGACCTTCTTGGCCGTGGTCCTGGGCCTGTTCCTGGTGATCGCGTGGCTGCGCACCCAGCAGGACGACGAGTTCCCCCAGCCCGTAGCCCCTCCGGCCCCCGTCGCGGCAGTGGAGGCGACCCCGGCGCCGACCCCCGAGGCGACCCCCGAGGAGTCGCCGGGCGTGGCCGAGGCGTTGGCGGCGCTCGACCCGGCGTGGTGGGCGGCGCTGGCCCCCGAGGAGCAGGAGGCGCGCACGGCGGCCCTGAAGGCCCTGTTCCGCCCCGAGCCCCTCCCCACCACGGTCCTCACCGCCCCGCTCGGCTCCTCGGGCGCTCCGTCCCCGACCAACTTCGACGACTGGCCCCAGGCGGGCGGCGAGGGGGCGGGGCCGGCGGCGGCCGCGTGGGAGGCGGCGGCGGAGCTGGCGGGCACGTACCCCCTCGTGGCGGAGGTCCCCTCGGTGGCCGCGCGCATTCGGTCCGCCGCGTGCGAACGGGTGCTCGTGGGGTGGCCGCGCGTGAAGGGCGTGGGGGACGACGGCGCGGGCCTCCCGGACTGGCTCGCGGGGTGCCTGCAGGCCGAAGGCGACACCGTCACCGTCCGCCTCGGTGACTGGCCTCACAAGGGCTGGACCTTGCCGGATCTGGACTCGGTCCTGACCGCCGCGTCGGCGCCCGGCGGCGAGTCCGCGCTGAGCCTCCCCGACGGCGGCGGCAACGACCGCATCGTGGAGCTCGGGATGCTCGCGCAGGCCCTCGGCGACGGTCGCCTCGCCGACCTCCAGGTCGAGGTGGTGGTGCACCTGCCGGATCGGCTCTCGTCTCCGGACGAGCCGGACGCGATCGGCACGGCGGCGGCCCTGCAGAAGCTCCTGCGCGCCGCGGTGGAGGGCCCCGGCCTGAACATCTCGACCACCCCGATCCAGGGCGACGCCCTGCTCCCCACCCCGGAGGGCGGCGTCAGCCCCGCGGTGGCGGCCCGCCTCGCGGACCTGAATCGACGTGTGGAGGTCACGCTCTTCCGTCCGGGCTCCATGGAGCTCGAGGACGAAGTGGAAGAGGGGACGCCGGAGACGGTCGAGGAGACGCCCGCCCCCGAGCCGACGCCCGAAGCGACCCCGGCCCCCGAGCCGACGCCCGAGCCGACGCCCGAAGGGACGCCCGAAGCCACGCCGGAGGCCACGCCCGAGCCGACTCCGGCCCCCGCCGAGGCGACC